>Ga0316208_1001813_pt1 | contig 19013 bp, 22 predicted proteins | sample 3monopyrite_MG_FD_204944 | JGI IMG/M metagenome (GOLD analysis project Ga0316208, IMG submission 204944) | Microbial mat bacterial communities from mineral coupon in-situ incubated in ocean water Damariscotta River, Maine, United States -... | ecosystem: Environmental > Aquatic > Marine >...
CTTGAGATAGATACAGAAAGTTATAGAAAGAAACACCACAAAAATATAAGATAGAGAAAATTTTTTGATTTCCAACCGGCCAAGTTAGTTGTCGCCAAAGCGGCCATGTTAATTGTCGCCTAATAATTCTTTAAGTTTTGATTTCTTTCTTCCTTTACCCATGAATTAAAGGCATCCTGAGCATTTTTTAAGTTATAACCTAAAATATTTAAACGATCTCTAATAATTGATAGAGGTGCTTCGTATAATACAACTTTTAATTCTTCATTATCTTCGAACCACTCTTTATAAAACTCAGGGTAAACAGAATTTAAAGAGTCAATTTGCTTTATTGACTCTATTACAAGTTTATCGTCAGGCCTAAAAAGTGACAATATTCCTAAATCTATATCATTTTTGAATGTCTGAATACTTAAGTTACCTAAATTACAACTTGCATAACTTCCCATATTATTTTCCTTTATACAACGTACGAAAACCTGATATTTTCAATTTCAGATTTTATTGTGTGGTGGTTCATATATTCCAATTAAAGCTTGTTCCATAATTAATGCTTTCCTTGTTTGAGATAATGTTATTGGTCCTTGATCTATCATCATATCAATATCGGATAAATCTAATAAATAGGCCTTTACCGGTTTCTTTATTGCAACTAACTTTTTGTATAAATAACTATTGCTTGAGGCTTTTTTTTGAGAATGCCTCCTTAACCTTTCACCAAAATTACCATACTCACCATGAGTTGTTTTGCCAATATAAAGAATAAGGCCATCAGAATGTATAATATATACGCCGCTATAATTTGCATATACACCAAGTTGTGCCTTTGACCAAGACTCTCCATCTTCAGCAATATTTATTTCAAAACCGCCATTTATTATTTGCGATTTAGTTGGTATAGAGATTGTTAACTGCATAGTTATATTCCGTATAGTTTATTTTTCAGCATTATTTGTTTTTATATATATTTCTTCAAAAGCACGATCTGGAATCCATGTTTCGTATTCATTTTTAGTATTTAGGTTTCTTACAACTAAATACCCACCAAAAATTCTTCCACTAAGAGGTGGTCTTTTCATTTTATGTTGCTTGTGAAGTTTGTCGTATCTGTGTTGATACTCTCGGTTTGATAAAAATAAAGCTTTTACTTGGCTACCATATCTTTTTCTTGTTTCTTTATCCGAAGCAGTAAAGATACTGAGGTCTGATTTTTTTGTATAGGGCTTGTTGAAATCATATCCTTTGTTTGTAGACTCAGGGTTTTGTTTTTTGATATTGTTCTTTTTTAACCAATTATGTAAATTGGCTTCAGTTGTGTCATATCTGTTCGCTATAAATTTTTGAGTGGAGCCATTTGCTAATAGTGCTTGAATCTCTGGCTTATACTTATCTAATTTGCTTTTTCTTGGACCTTTGGGTCTGCCCAGTTTAACTCCCTGTGCTTTTTTAACACGCAATGCTTCTTTTGTTCTCTGTGATATTAAGTCTCTTTCAATTTCTGAGGCCATAGAGAACGCCATAGCAACCACTTTACTTTGAATGCTGCTGTCTAGCTTCCAATCTCCTTTAATCGCATAGACATTTATTCCTTTTTGCATAGAGACTGATAATATTTCCATTATCTCTAACATACTCCTTCCCAATCGAGATAGCTCACTTACAATCAATGTATCACCTTTATTCAGGTCTTCCATTAAATCAAATAATTTTCTTTTCTTCCAAGACACTTTCCCAGTGATGGTTTCGTCAATAAAATCAACTTGACCTAATTTTCGATTATGCGCAAATAATAAGATATCAGATTTGTTTTTTTCATTGTCTTGTTCAAGAGTAGATACTCTCAAATAGCCAATAGTTTTAGGTTTGTTTTGTGACATGTAATATCAAATTAGATGAAAAGGTAATTTAGTGATTTATATTATAACTATTCTTATGCTAATTGCATAGTTATATATTTAGCAAATTAGCATGTTTAAAACGATCGTTTTCATTGAATTAAATGTCTAGATATTACATAAACAGAATTTCCTAATACTAAAGTTTAAAATTATCTCTATTCAATAATTTGTTATGTATAATCTAAATTATATAGAAATTATAAATAAATCACACATGCTATCAGAAATTATTAATTTTTTAGTAAAAGAAATGAAATTAAACAGGGGGCACTTTGAAAAAAAGTATTCTAGTTTTGATAATGAAATAAAAACTTTAATTAATAGCAAGTTATTAAAGATGATTGAGGTCTCACGCTCAATAAAATCAGGAAATACTGATGTTGACTTTAATGCTTATTTCTATGAAGATGGTGATGAACCAACTAATGAGTTTCTTCAAGCAATGTTCGATTGCTTTAAACTATGGCAAAAATTTGAAGGAGCTCGGCTAAAAAAAGGACTGTATGAACATACGAATCGAAGCGCTAGTTATTGGTTTCCACTTGTAATAATTGAAGAGCAGATCAATGAATGCTCAAAAGATGAAGAGTTTATCACTGTGTACCGTGGCTGTAGCCAAAGTCAATTTGATTCTAATGTATATAAAAAGCGACAACCTTGGACAACCAACTTTGCTGTAGCAAAAGAATTTGCGTTTCACCACCGAGTATGTAAACTAAACTGTGTAAGTTAGTTTTAGACATTTTTAATTCTGTCCTCGAATTCTATCACAAAACGGTTCAGTGCTGGTTTCCATTTGTGGATTGGCATTGTCCATCTCTTACTAGCAGACTCAATTGCTAGAAAAACTGTCTTCATGGCCGAATTATCATGTGGAAAAATACGCCTGTTTTTGATCGCTTTGCGAATGACTGAGTTTAATGACTCAATCGCATTAGTAGTATAAATCACCTTTCTGATGTCGTCAGGATATTCAAAAATAGTGCGTAAATTCTCCCAATGTTTGTGCCAGGATCTGTAAATAGTCGGATACTTTGAATCCCATTTCTGTTTAAAATCACCCAAAGATTTTAATGCTTGTTTTTCATTGACCGCAGAATATATCATTTTTAAATCTTTACAAACTTCTTTTAAGTTTTGATACGTCACATATTTAACAGAGTTCCTAATCATGTGAACAATGCAAAGTTGTATCTTAGCATGAGGATAAACCGATTCAATGGCTGCTGGAAAACCGCTTAGGCCATCAACACAAACAATGAGTATATCTTTTAATCCTCGTGTTTGTAAATCAGTGAGTACACTCAACCAAAACTTGGCTCCTTCGTTCTCGCTCATCCATAGACCTAAAACCTCCTTATGGCCCGTCATATCAATGCCTAAGGCTACATAGATGGCCTTTTTGATGACTCTTCCATCTTGACGAACTTTAACAACAATACAATCAAGATAAACAATAGGATAGAGTTCTTCTAGTTCTCGTGCTTGCCATTGTTCAAGTTGCTCAATTACAGCTTGAGTTACCTTTGATACAAGCATTGGAGAAATTTGTGCGCCATCATACATCTCCTCAAATGTAGCTACAATATCTCGTGTACTCATGCCTTTGGCATACAATGAAAGGATTTGATCATCAAATTGAGTTAATCGGTTCTGTCGTTTCTTGACGATAATGGGTTCAAAATCACCAGTGCGATCTCTAGGTGTAGAAATCTCAACCTCGCCAACGTTGCTTTTTAATTTCTTTTTGGTGAAGCCGTTACGGGAGTTTGTGTTTTTGCTTTTTTGATACTTCCCATAACCTAGATGATTCTCCATTTCAGCACCAAGGGCTGCCTCTACAGTCATCTTCATTAACTGAGATGAAAGCTTGGATAAATCTGCTTCTGTTTTAATATCTTTAGCCAATGATTGCGCTATTTTCTCAAGTTCTTTTTGTTTCATTTGTGTAACCTCAAAAGTTTATTATAACATTTGAAAATTCCCCCTAGGGGGAACCTTCAAATTAGAAGTTACACAGTTTTATTTACAGACTCTCACCACCCTTCAAGCTCAACTTTTCTAGAAGACAGGATTGTGATTGAAGCTGTAGTAAAAAAGAGTGATGTTCTATGGGATAGAATTGCCGAAGCCGAAATGGTTCTTAAGGTTGGCTTTTGTCCAATGTCAGCTTTTGTCACGATGACTTACGATGACTACAAAGAACAACAATGAGCTCCAAAATATAGATGTATGTGATATATACATAATGCCTATTAACGTTTGATTACCAGTAAGTAGCCGAGTAACTTTACATTTTATTGATCCTACATCATTATAATTTTATGAATTTCAATATAGATTAATGATGTTCCGCCACTACAATCTGCTTTCCTGTTCTATGGCAGATACCAACTTCTTTTATTCTAATAATTGAATTTACATAAATAAATTGATTATGTCCACTAATAGCACATGCTCCGCCAAAACTGGAAATCCAGTTACCATACAATCTACCATTAGAACGTCTTAATTCTTCTATTCTACTATAATTAGTAAAGGCTAATACATTTGCATCCTTTGGCTCATTTTCAAAGACTTCAATTGAGTCAAGAAACTTTGTTATGTCTTGTTCTTTCATTATTTACACCATTTGTTAAGTTTTAATTTAAAGTTAATAGAATCCAATTTATTAATTACTACTGAATTCAATACCCGCCTCATAAAAAAATGAAACCTAACAATATAGTGTTTATACATATGGATTTCTCCCACTTTATATTTATTTAGTCGAATTAATATTTCAGGATGAGGATTCGAAGAGATACCTATAGTTATACGCTAAGGATTTATAAAATGTTACAAATCTAAGCCACATTTGTAACATTTTAGGTAGATTAAAATAAATTGAAGTGGCGTTATAATTAGTATTAAGTAAATGACAGACCAGTATTTTTCCTAGAATGTTATAAAATTACCTATTAACGTCATACCAACCTGACCGCGTTAAGTATGCGATGAAATTAACGACAACGATAAGACTGGAGCACCTTCTAAAGTTAATAGAAACGGAGTCCCAGCAGGTCAGGTTGAGTATTTTGTTAGGTGTTGTATTACATATGTCAGTGATTTAATTATCTAAAGGTCATTGAGTTAAAAAGAAATCTTTAAAGGCGTCAACATTTCTCGGGCTACATATTTGAGGGTGTGTGTTTTTCTCTGTCCGATGAATTGCACCCATATGTAAACAAAAAGCATCTAATGCATCATAATTCTTTCTCATTAATGGGTCTGCTCCCTTGGTAAGCATAAATTTAACAGATGGTTTAATATTTTTAATATTATCCGTTCGTATGTTTTCAAGTACCCTGTACATAACAGGTTTTTCATTCAAATTAGTTGCGTTAATATCTTCACCGTTTTCAAGAGCTATTGCAACTAAATCTTTAATCCAATTATCTCTCATTCTTGAACTACTCGTTTCCATTACACCCAGAGGAGTTTCGTTCCGATAGTTAACTTGAGTAAAATTTCCTCCTTTTTCGATTAGTTTCATTATTGATGTTATAGCATTTTTTACCTTTTTATTAAGTGTAGCCCTTTTTTCAGCACAATCTGCACCACAAGAACCAACCGATCTAGGGAATCCTTTGTATATATTATGAAATACAGTTTCTCCATTTGTCTTCCTGTAATTAACATTTATGTCATAGTCAAGCAATAAATTTATTAATTTAAAGTCGCCGTCATATCCAGCAGCAGTTAAATAATTTTGCCCATCTCTATACCTTGTCTTTGCATTAACATCATAACCATTATCAAACATGTATTTAAGTAATTTTAATTGTTTTTCATCTTTAATTCCTTGATTAACACCACCTAAATCTGTATATCGAACAAGGGCATTATTTTGTATTTTTGAAAATAAACTTAAGTCAGCCCCTTGTTTAATTAAAAAGGAGACCATTTCAGTTAATTGTTCATATTTACTTATGTTTTTACTTAAATATGCTGAAACAACATCATATCCTTTCTTGTTTTGTTGCTTGACATCTCCATTGTACTCTAAAACAACCATTTTTATTATTTCAATATTGCCCTTATAAGCAGCATTATGAAGTACTGAGTCTCCATCTTTATCTGTAGCTTTAACATCTAAACCAGCTTCTAAAAATAGCTCAATCACCCTTTTGTTTTCTTTATAAACACCTTTATCAAAAAAATTATCTTGTGAATATGGTATCCCCAATTCTTCAAGTTCTCCTTTTGGGTTACTACAAGAAGAAAGTATTAGTACTGATGTGAATAAAATAAAGCTTAAAAAAAATTTCATTTTTTCTCCTATGACATTTGCTGTGATTAAAATTAGATGATTAATATCTTGAATAAGGCTAACGCCTTTAGCAACGGAAAATTACGGAGCCGAAGGCGCAGTAAATTTTCCGATTGCCTAAATTTGTTATGTTTTTACACATCTCTGGCCACCATGTAGACCTCATCGGCTGAAAACAAGTTGCTAATAGTAGCCTCTACCTCAGCGCCCAAAACCGTGTGATAGATTTGCTGAGCATAGTTATCAGCTCTGGTGCTGACTAGAACGTGCTTAACGCGAGAGCCTAAGGAAGCAATCTTATCTTTTACCTGTGATAGTGAGTGCTCGATAAGGTACTGCCCAAACCCCATATTTTGTTGACTAGGATCAATAGCTATTTGCTCAAGCTCAAGAACTACCTCCGGGCGAAATCCGCTTTTTTGTGCCCAGATGATATAGCCTTGAATCTGATTATCTTGCTCAATTACAAAACAAAGCGTTCTCGGTGATGCTTTGAATGTGCAAGACAACCACTCCTTTGAGTGTCTCTGTCTTGGGAAGGCGTTAGTATGCACTTCTGCAACCTTATCTAGGTCGCTTTCTTTCATGATCCTTACATTCAAATCAGTGCTCCGTTACATGCTGAAACATAACAATTTAGTATACATGCATCAATGCTATATATCGTCATATTTACGTATTTTAGAGTCTTCATTTTTATTGAATATCCTCTTTTATTGATTAATTGAGTAAAATCCAGAATATATTATGCTCTTATATCCAGTTTATTTCGGATATATATGCAATATTGCCTGATTATCTGCAAATAACCGGATATATGTGCATTATTTTGATTTTATCTTATAAGTATCTTATGATTTTATTAACATTAATACAACAATAATTTAATGCCGCTTGCGCTTTCTAGATGACACGAAAGTGAACCAAAACATAGAATATTGTCTCAATCCTGAATCAAAGCACTTCTATTTTAGCTAGCATTGCTTGTCCACAACATGAAATTGTTGCATGATGTTTTAGGCTTACCAATAACTTACTTAAAAACTGAAACATTAATACCTGCTGCTTTATAACGTGCAAGAAAATCCTGTGTAATAATCAGCATATTATTCCAAATTATGGAGAGAAATTTCGGTATTGTGAAACAATCACAACGGCTTTTGTTGAATCAACCGTCAATGATGTCATTGCCAAAAGGATGGTCAAGAAGCAGCAGATGTAATCGACAACTCAAGGTGTATTGATATGAATTAATTGTATTATCTGATTTAGCTTCTTCCCAGCATCGAGAATCTAAATGAACATTTGTACCATTTAAATACTACTTATAACTCCCATACTCATCTATAAGCTTATTATACTCACTCATTCCAAAGCTAACATAACCTTCTCCAAAGCCCCACGAATTGCCACGCTCTGCTTTTCAATATAAGCCAAATGCTTTTGTTCAATATGCCCTATTAAATCACTGCTAATCTCTTGGAACTCTCTGCTCATCTATTTGAGGTAATAAATCAGCCACATAGCCTCTATTTCTAAGCGCATCTAAAGTAGATTGATAATTATTAGCTACATAATGCTGTTCTCCATTTAACCCAATAAGATAATCTTTAGTTGTTCTTCACCAACCTATTTGATTGGCTAAACTTTGTAAGTTGTCATTTTCCATTAGTTTATCCTTGCTATTGCTACCTTTAGGTTGCTCATAACAATTATAAATTAAAAAAGAACTATATTTTTATAAGAAGGCAAGCTATGTTGAAGAACATGTTTTCTAGTTTATTTCAAAAAAAGAAAAAACCAATTCTTTTAATTTTGAATTTTTTTTAATTTTATAAATTGAGAGCAACTCTTTAAATTCTTGAATATCAAGCCGTCTTTCGCAGGTTTCAATTTTAGATATTTCAGACTGTTTCATTTTTAATAAATCAGCAATATCAACCTGAGAAAAACCTAGGCGCTTTCTTTCGCAGCGCAAATCAGATATCAATTTACTGTATTTTCTATTATGTATTGTTTTTGCTCTTTTCATATTCAGAGCAGTATGCTACAGTCGATAAAATATTCGAAATTCCAATATTTCAAACATCAAATAAAATTTATAGCTTATACACTTTCTGGAGATTCAAAGATGATGTGCCAATGTGGTGGTATTATGAAAAGTAGCGAACACACAATTAAATCAATTAAAAAAGCTGATGAGTGGGCCAGAGGTTTATATCATGAAAATGATTTACCATTAAATATTGCTCAGCATGTCTGTAGTAGCTGTGGAATGTTAGGCTATAAAATAACAAGCGTTAGTGGTAAAATAATAAAGAGCTTCAACTTATGATCTTAAGATTCATAAATTTTCTATTGTAAGATAATTACTTTTAAAGACTGGCTGAGCATTCAATTCAAAATCCTTATTACTAGTCTTTGACATAATTGATGTGAATGAACTAGCGGGTTTTGAAGAATCAGCTAGATGCGATATTATTTCAGCAGTTCTCACACCTTGCAATATTAAAAATAATGTGAAATACCATTATCTGTAATTAAGGATTGATCATAACTCTGACAAATTAAGAGTCATAATCAAACTTTCTATTTTTAGAAATATTATCTAATGCTAAACCTAAATCAATGAAATTATTCTTTAATTTTCGCACATATCCATGATAAAAAGTTTCGCCATCCAACAAAAAAGATTTTGATTTAACTCTTTTCAAATCACCCTTTAAAATTCCAAACAGTTCTTTTACATTTTCTCGGTTACCTCTAAAGCCAGGTGTTCTTTTAAGTGACCAAATACATTGTTTTAATAATGAACTATTATTTTCTTCTTTAACCGCTTGTCTAATTCTTGAAACCCATGAATCAAAATTCACCTTTGTCATTCTCCAAGTAAAAGCTGTTTTTTTTCCTTTAGAAGAAATTTTTACAATTTCATAATCGAAATCCCAATTAATTCTATTTTGAGGATTTCGACCATCATTTAGCTTTTCTAAATCGTGAATTTTGCCAACTCCATCAGTAGCTAATAAAAACCAAATAAACACAACAGAGCCATGTTGATTGACTGGGTAACAGGTAAAAAAAGTATTGGCTTGGTTTTTTGTTTTCCTATAATATTTTTGGTTTCTTGTTGATTGTATTTTATATAAATCACAAAATTTAATTATTAGTTTTTTAAGTTTTAATGGGTTAACAAAACCTTTTTGATAGTAATAATAACCATGTGAAAAGTGTTCTAATAGTCTTTGCATGGCAACTGTTTTATTTTTTTGTAAAAACATGTATTAAGTAAACATAATAGTAATGTGCTAATTTTATACTAAATTCAGTAGACATAATAGAGATTCCTGTTTTTTGTAAAATTAATGGTATTTTTCTGCTATTATGTTCATAGCTATTCAAATAATTGAAAAGCTACGTACATAGGCTAATTTAAATTAGTCTAGCCAAAACATTCCAACGCATAGCTTGGGTAAGGATGTTTTATATTATTAATTTAGTAACAGGAGATATTATGAACAATGAAAATTCGGATCATACTGGTTTTCGCATTAGATTAAAGCATCCAGACAACGATGTATTTAATAAATGGAATTCGAATTTTGAATCATTGAAGGAAATTCGACAAAAATTGAATGATATATATAGGCCGTTAATGATCAAGGTTGTATCGCATAAGATCCAAGCATTTGCAATTCATAGCCAAGTAAAAATGAATGATCGAAAATATTTCGAAGTTCAATATATTGAACCTTTAGATTTAGAAAAATTTTATAATGAAAGAAGTCCTGATATTGAGTTCCATGCATAAATACTAAAAACTAACAAAACTTGCGAATGTGTTGTTAATCATTATCTGATTGTTGGCCTTATTGATATACACTGTACTTCCGCTTTTTTAAAGAATAAAAACATAACTTTTAGGATCCAATCACTTCGTATGAATATTCCTAGTATCTTATAATCTTTTTGACATCGAAGTTATAGGTCTCCTGCCATCAGGAGTGCGAGGAAATTTATACAAACGTGTAGGTGATCGTCCGCAGCTGATCGGTTGGTGGTTCTCGAAGATGGCCACTTTTATTATTGCCGTAAGTCCATTTACAATCGTAAAATTTGAATACCGTTCTCGTAAATCCATTTACTCGAATCCTCTGGACGGATTCTAAAAGTTGGGAGTTTAAAATATCTTGCAAGATTTCAAGTGCATACAAAATTGCCTGCATATTTTCACCTGTGTTTAAATAAAAAAACAAACCAATTTAAGCCGTTTTAGGCGACTCTTTTTAAGAATCCATACATGATACAGGGTAGGCTCCTTTAAATTGGAAAGAAACTAGTTTTCATCCGCCTGCTTTGAATTATTTATGAAACTAAGACCTTAAAACTCCATAACCTAAAAATTACGCCCGCAGGGTGCAGGTGCAGGGATGCACCTGTGTGGATCTACCAGTTTAGCGCTTAAAGATACATGGAAGTATGGCTGACGGAACAAAGGGACCAGGACATCACGAGCCGTGATGCTCAGATGCGTCCTGTGAACCCCAAGAAAACGATATACTTCATTCGCACCCTGAAGACAAAACAACTTCCAAAAATACTTATTACCTGAAGTTTTATAAATATGAATTTAAAACTCGCGATCATCGAGTGTAGCGAGCTTTATTTGTGAGTATAGCGATCTCATTAGAAAGTTAGAATAGGGTCGTCTGATAGTCGTACGATTGTTTAATAAAATTGAGGTAATTGCTGGCAGTATATTCTCATAGAATCCACCATACATTTTTTTATTTTTGAGTTATCCACAGGTTTTTGTTCTCTATTACTAGTTCTTTTATTATTAGTTAACTACTAGGGAATGCTCTCTATCCCATATGTAGCAATGGTTTGTGAGGGGTGTCGGTCGGAGTTAATGCGTAAATGGTCGGAGTTAATGCGTAAATACCACTCATTTTGGTCGGAGTTAATGCGTGAATAACTTTCTATACTAACAGGGTTATACACAACCCTTTTATAAACGTTAATGCGTAAAATAATATTGTTTTAGTCGGAGTTAATAAGTAACTTATTTACTTATTTTTTTGGTATGTGTAATGGGCTACGATATAATATTAAGCCCTTTTTGGGATTTATTTTGACTTTAAATTCTTTCGCAAATAAACAAACTTTATCGTATGCTTTGTTAAATTCAGGTTTGAAATGTTTGAGCTCTTTATAATCTGAACCAAAAATTTGGTGTAATATTTCCCATGTTAGAGGTGTATATTTTTTTACCAGGGAAAGTTTATAATTTAGAAATAAATACAGGTCAATTGCTAAAGGCGATTTTTTTAAGGCCTTTAAAATCCTCATATCTAAAGGAACTGCATTTTTCATTATCTGCTCAAAAAAACCTTCACTAAGTCTAACGGTGTTTGGGGAAATATTCATTTGATTTGAATGACTTGTTTGCCATAAAACATTTGAACTCTGTACAAAATCTAACTTTTCGCTATTATGACCAAATTCATTATGTGTGCCACTATAAATGCTTGTAGCAATCAATCTATTCATTTGTTCTTTTACCCTGGTAATGCTTCCCCATTTTCCGCCTGTTGGTACCATATCTAATTCACTCATAAATTTAGATAGAGAATCGCCTAGTTCAACATCTCTTTTTTTTGTTTTAATGACTTGTGTTACCCAAAATGCAACTATCAATCTTGCAATAGAGCCGTAAGGCAGGCCAATTTCTTTTGGTGCAGACATGTGAAGTAATTGATCCCCGTTCTGCATAGTATATTCGTTATTTTTTTGTTTTTTATGTGGCATAAAAGTTAACACCATCGATCTGGCCATAAACGCCAATGCCTTGGCTTTGTGTACGTTCGTTCCTTGAATTGACAAAGCTTTAGCTACCATCTTGTTGATGTTGGCTTGTTTAGTTTCTTCTATAATATCCGCGAAAATCATTTCTAATTTTTTAGATATTAATTGATATCGCGTTCTTTTATTCGCTTATTCAGAAATTCTTCAATTTCTGATTTCAAATAACCAACTGAACGTGCGCCTAATTTAATTGGTGGTTTTAATACTCCAGCTTTGACCATTCGGTTTAATGTTGAGCTAGAGCAGTCTAATATTCCACAAACTGTTTTTGGTCGGTATATATAATCTATTTCATGAGTCATATTGAAGTCTCTTGTTGTTAAGTGACTTCAATTAAGCATTAATATAAGTTATCAAACAATAGTGATAATGAATCTGGTATCTGAGTGGTATCTATGTGGAATCTATGTGGTAACTATTTGACATCTAATTAGTAAGTTTTGAATTAATTAATGTTTTTAATTTTAATTTTTTGACGATTATAAGCTCTAGCTAAATTATCTGTTTTAACAGTCCTTTCATTGGCAAGTTTTATCTCTTTGTCGTTAATCTCAGAAGTTAAAGGGATCTCAATATCATTTTGGATTATATAATATAGTAGGTCATCGAAATCTGGAGCTGACTTCGCACCTGTATCTTCTATATATTTTTTTAGCATAGAATGCAAAAGGGGTTTGTTTGGCGGCTTAACTTTTAAAAGTAGAGGAATTAATTTATTAGCGTCAACCTTTCCATTGTTACTTAAAGTTTTAGTATGTGAATTAACATCATCACTTTTTGTGCTAATATCAAAATCAATACCATATTTCTCCATTTGATCTCTTATTTCGCTGAGTCGATAATAGGTTATAAAAGCAAGGTCTTTAGATTCTTTTAATCCGTTATTTTGAATAATACATTGTTCTATTAAGCATTTTGTAAAATGATTTATGTCATACCAAACATTTTCTTCATTGCAAAAATTTCGAATTAAAGAACTTGCATCATTATGAGATTTATTACTAGATCTCATTTTTTCAATTTCGTCTAATATTTCCATTCTAAGAGCTTTGTTTGCAAGTCCTTTTCTGCATTTATCCATTGCTTTGAATAGGTCGGCAGATTTAAGAGGCATAATCACTAAGTTATCAAAGAATGGATTAAAAGAAGCTGTTGGTTTTTTTATGTTATGTTCCTCCTCATGCTTTACAGTGCAATATTCGGTTGGCTTAAATGCTATTCGAGGTTGGTTATCATTATCTCTAAATGAGCAACTAGTAAAAAAACCTTTTAGGTAGCATGTTTCCGCCGATGAATCGGCTTGAATATCATATTCACCATTTTCAAGGCTTATGTTTGGTGAAGAATATTTATATAAAGAACGCGCTATCACTTTCATTGTTTTATCACTATCAGTATCTTCAATGAAACATGCTATGGCTCCATTTAAATAAAAATATTGATTCATATCACTACATATTCTTGCACAGTCAATTTTTGCAATCTCTGATATTTTATTAATAGTTAGGAATTCTTCATTTTTATAATTTTTCATTTTTTTCATAATTAATATTAATTTGGCCATTAGAATTATTGATAAAATCACTCCAAAACTGCATCATCTTGGTTCTATCAGTCAAGTATTCCGCTTTATTATATCTAGCTTCAACTTTGTTTTTTGTTTCGTGACTTAATTGCTTTTCTACGACTTGTCTTTGAAAGCCTGCTTCTCTTAATGTTGTGCTGGCAAGGTGTCTGAAACCATGTACTGTAGTTCTACCTTTCCAGCCTAGACGATATAACGCAAACAACATGGCATTATTTGAAAAAGGTTTTAATTCGGGCTGCTTAGTAGATGCAAAGATGTAATTATAATGACCTGTAATTGGTTGTAACGCTCTTAATACCTCTATTACCTTGTCAGTCATTGGCACTAAATGTTCTCGTTTCATTTTCATCAAATTTTTTGGCACGGTTAGTAACCGCTTTTCAAAATTGATACAATCCCAAGTTAAAAAACGAATCTCACTGGTGCGTAAAAATGTATGTAAAGCTAAGATTAAACCTGTTTTAGTTGTAGGGTCGGCTTCAAGTGAATCGACGCTCTTCACCAGTTCGGGCAATTCTTCAACTTTAATGTGATTGAAGTTTTTTGAAGTATGTTCTTTTAAAACAATTTCTAAGCCTTCAACAGGGTTTGATATTATTAAATCCTTCGCCTTTGCAAAAATAAAGATATTATTACAGCGTTGTCTAATTTTACTAAGTTGCTCTAGTGAACCTCGTTTTTCAATAATCTTTAAAACTTTTGTGATTTCTACTGATTTAATTGTTTCTATTGGCTTATGACCAATATGGTTTAATATATTATCCTCTAATGATCGCCACACCTTTTGAGCATGCTTCTCTGACCATTTGCGTTTTTTAGTTTCAAACCATGATTGAGCAATATTTTTAAATAAAGTCGTCCCTTTAGAAATGGCCTTTTCTTTTTTTCTTACCTCACTGGGGTCGATGCCCTGAGCAATCATAGATTTAGCTTTAAAGGCTTTTATACGTGCCTGAGCAAGTGTGACATAAGGAAAGACACCCAAAGCTAAGGTTTTTTGTTTGTTATTGAATCTGTAGTTCAAACGCCAATATTTTGAACCATTCGGATAGATGGTTACATTTAAGCCTTTTCCATCAGTTAGCTTATAAATTTTATCTTTTGGTTTAACGTTAATTAATTCTTTATTGGTTAGCATTATTTAAACAGTTGTTTTAAATTGTACCAACAATTATACCAACAAATATTATGCGCTGTAAAGAACTCTTTTGAATCCTTATGATATAACAAAGCTATGTACATATGGGTTTTGACGTTTTTCATGGTGTTTTATGAAAGCTAGTAAATGCTCAGTTAGACCCCGAGACCGGGCACCATTTTTTGGTTTCAGCCCGTTTCAAAGTAGTTCAAAAACCCTTATAAATACTCGCTTACAGCCACCAGGTTGTTTCAGCGTGTTTCACCCTATTTCATGGAATTTCACACCAAATGGTGCTATATTTGGTGCTATCACTCAGTTCAATTTATATAGGTAGCACCAAAATGGCATTAACAGACATAAAAATAAAGCGAACAACCCCGAAAACAAAGGACTTTTGGCTTACTGACGAAAAAGGATTAAGGCTATTAATCAAGAAAAATGGTGCTAAATATTGGCGTTTAAAATACCGCTTTGGTGGTAAACAAAAAACTTTAGCCATTGGCGTATATCCTGAAGTATCTTTGAAGATGGCTAGAGATTTACGAACCGAAGCAAGGCAATAACTTAAAGAGGGGATTGACCCAAGCCAAGCCAAGAAAGAAAAAATGTATAGTATGATTATGAATGATACCAATACATTTTCTAAAATTGCCTTAGATTGGTGGAAACACGAAAAAGTGACATGGACAGAGGATCACGCAAATAGACTATTACACCGATTAGAAAAAAACACTTTCAAGTATTTAGATAACAAACCAATGGATAAAATCCTCACTAGAGATATTTTAATTGTTATCAAAAATATTGAAAAGCGAGGTGCTTTAGATATTGCAGGGCGTGTTTTACAGGACATACGCAGGGTTTTCACCTATGCGGTTAGACGTGATTTATTAAAATTCAATCCTGCTTTAGATTTAACTGGTGTCGTAAAGTTAAAAAAACGGCAACACCAACCATCCATGCAAAATGAAGAACTTGGTCAATTTATGTCTGAGTTAGAACAATACGGTAATAGAGGGCATTTATTAACTCAATATGCTTTACAGTTATTAATCTATACATTCACACGTTCAGGTGAAATTCGTGGTGCTACATGGGATGAATTCGATTTTAAAAAATCAATATGGAAAATCCCTGCCGAGCGTATGAAAATGGGAACAGAGCATTTAGTACCACTCTCAAAACAAGCCTTATCTGTATTGGTTAAAGTTCAAGAAATTTCAGGCATTGAAAAATTATTGTTTCCCATGATAAATGATAGAAACAGACCCATGTCAGATAACACCATGCGTTGTGCTATGCGTAGGATGGGTTATGATGGTGAACATGAAGGGAAATCAAAAGCAACGCCCCATGGTTTTCGTGCCAATGCTTCATCAATACTCAATGAAAAAGGCTTTAACCCTGATGCAATAGAGAGGCAATTGTCACACATGGAGCGAAACAGCGTAAGAGCCGCCTATATACATCATGCTAGATATATGGAAGAACGCACCAAAATGATGCAATGGTGGGCTGATTATTTGGATAAAGAAAAAGTCCAATATTCGGCTTAAACAAGTACAGATTGAATATTTTGTTTCCATGAAAAAGTATTCAATCTATCATATTGTTTTGATGCTTCAACAACAGATTCCTTAATATTTTCAAACAATGTCTCAACACGTTTTCTTGTAGCAATTTTCCTATAAATATTTCCATTTTTAGTTTTCCATTCATAAATAATTCGAACAGCATCAAAGCCCTTATCTCTTGTTAAGTCAGTTTTTTTATCAACAGAAGAAAAGATTATTATAGAAGCATATTTGCACTTTAATTTAATTCTGTAAACATACTCATTTATAGGAATATCAACACTTTCTATTTCCGTTGATATTTCATCCCAACCATTCATCGCCCCTGTTCTTGAAAAAGTGCTTAGGTTCTTTTGAAATTCTGATTTCCAATATTGTTTATATTTCATAATGATTATAAACTATCTCTAGTTGAAAGCCATTTCTGAATATCACTCAATTTCCACCCAACGCTATTTTTACCAAGAGATACACGAGCAGGAAAGCTTTTGTATCTCTCCATTCTCCAAATTGTGGTTCGAGATAGACCAGTCATTTCAACCACTTCTTTGGCTCGAATAATTCTATCATTGTTTACTGATTGTTTATTTGTAGTTGTCGCTGAATTTACCGCACCAATCAAATATTCTAAAAGTTGATAGCCAAAGTATTCAACTTTGTCAGGCAAAGCAATAAATGAAATTTTGCCTTGTCCTCGCAATAGTTTGAGTGATTGAACTGGAATATTTAAGAAATCCACCGCTTCATCTTCTGAAAATCGCTGATACAAAGCCACGCCCATTGAATCGGCAATGGGTATCAACTTTTGTATGTTTTCAGGCAATTCCAAAATGTTTCCACCTATGACAGTTTGGACATAATGCTTCAGTATTTTTTAACGTGTCGTGTCCGCCATTTGCTAGTTGTATTTTATGATGTACTTCAAGATAAGGCTTACCATCTTTTAATTTATTAAATGGTGCAGGTTTATGACAAATATCACATATTCCATTTGCAAGCTCTAATCTTTCAGCAACAATATGAGGATTTCGTGTATAGACTTTAGTTAAAACATATTTTATTTTCGGGGTTGTATTTGCCTGATTAATTCTTTTTTTTCTTTCATCTTTTGATAACTCAAATGAGCTGCTAACTTGTTTTTGGAACTCATTGTCTAAATCAATGATATTTCTACTTTCAAACAATTCATTATCATATTTTGTTAATACTTCTCGAAGACTCTTTTTTCTCGAATTGGTATGATTTTCTAGGTAATTGATATGTGCTTGTAAAGCATTTAAGCTTTGCTTTAGACCACTTAGACCGTAATCCAATACTATTTGAGACAGGTAATAATCAAATGCTAGAGTAATCATTGTCCTTTTAAATACTTTACCTCGCAACAAACAATTCAGATTGGCAATAAAAATTGATGCATATGTAGGATTTATATCTAAATCTATAACTAATTTATTAATGCCATTATTGAATTCAAGTTCTTTTAAGTTTACAGCTTTGGCAACTTTGTATATTTCAATAATTTGGTCAAAAGTAATTTTACTCATTTTTAATTCAAGCTAAAAGTATAAATTCGAGTATAGCATATTTGCAATTTTGTATTAATCTTTATAATTACAGCAATGTATTATTTCTAAACAATCAATTATGGCTGAAGAAATCCTATTACACAAAGATAAAGACATGCGTTTGGCAAAAGCCAATAGTGATAACCAACCCATTCAACTGGATTTATTGCAGATGTTAGTTTCTGAAAAATATTCAAACAGTGTGGAGTTGTACCAAACTTTGCCTGATGTGTTTAGTTGAAAACAAACCAACCTCAGAAACCCTGATGGTTCTTTGCCTGCCTTATCACGTCAGGGCAAATACAATGATGTGCCGTATATCCTCGATATATCGCCTGCACAATTAACTGTGATAGATGAAAGCACCCATAAAAAACGTAAAAAAGCCTATTATAAAACGGTGGTGGCTGATTTTATTGAACAAGCCTTACACAAACTTTCGATTGAAGAATGATTCTTTTTGAAAAAGGACAACGTAAAAACCGAAGAATTTGGGCTGATAACGACTTTTTATAAAATACGTAATGAACTCAAGCGAATTGGTAAAAACTACAGCTACGAGCAAATAAAGGATGGAATTTCCATACTTGCGTGACTGCGTTATGAACTCTCAGGTGATATATCAAAATCCTATGGTATAGACAGCTTCTTTTCACCGATTGATCTTATCATTAAAAATGACAAGAAGAATCCGCTTCATTCAGAATTGTATATCACCTTTAACAAGCTCATTTCAAAAAAGATACTGGCACTTGATTGGCGTGGTTTCAATTATGATGAATACATGAAAGTTAAGACCAGTTTCTGAAGGCGTTTATTTATGCGACTATCGCACAAGTTCAAACAAGTCGATGCCATCAAAGGTTACCACGTATTATTATCAACTCTTATATAAGTATGGTATTCATACAACACAGGTTAATACTTGGAAAAAACAGGCCTATTAGGCGACAATTAACATGGCCGCTTTGGCGACAACTAACTTGACCGGTTGGAAGTAAACCGAGCTAAGATGAAATTATTCACACAGGAGAATAATTTTGTCTGGCAAACACATTACTTTACAA
>Ga0316208_1001814_pt1 | contig 18984 bp, 15 predicted proteins | sample 3monopyrite_MG_FD_204944 | JGI IMG/M metagenome (GOLD analysis project Ga0316208, IMG submission 204944) | Microbial mat bacterial communities from mineral coupon in-situ incubated in ocean water Damariscotta River, Maine, United States -... | ecosystem: Environmental > Aquatic > Marine >...
GTACCTCGCCGAACGGGGTTTCTTCGCGGAGGCGGTTCATGAGGTAGCGTTCGTACGCGCCGGCGAATACCTCGGTGGTGTTGACGATCATGACGATCGTCGGCGGGTTGGTTTTGACCTGGCTGATGAAGAAGACGCGTCCAAACTTGCCGCCCACGGCCGAGGGGTGGTGGCGTTCGACGATCTGATGGATGAGGCGGTTGAGTTCGCCGGTGCCCACGCGGGCCGAGGCTTGCTCTTTGAGTTCGAAGGCGAGGTTGATGACTTCCTTGACGTTGAACCCATCCTTGGCCGCCATGAACGCGATGGGCGCGAACGAGAGGGCGAGGAGTTCTTTGCGGATGTAGGTTTCGTAGTCGCCCGCCTCGACGATCTGGCCGCGCTGGTTGCGCCGGCCCTGGGCGAGATCCCATTTGTTTACGACGATGATGACTGGCTTGTGGCTCTCGACGACGAGCGAGGCGATCTGTTCATCGACCTGGCTGACATCGTGCTCGGCGTCGAGCATTAGCAGGATCACGTCGGCCCGGGCGATTGCGCGCTGGGCGCGGTCGTAGGCGTACCACTCGATCTGGTCTTGGAACGATTTTTTCCGGCGGACGCCGGCGGTGTCGATCGCGGTGATCCGACGGCCGTCGGGCAGGGTGATGCGGACGTCGATCGCGTCGCGGGTGGTGCCGGCGATCTCGCTGACGATGACGCGCTGCTGTCCCGCGAGGGTGTTGACGAGCGTGGACTTGCCGCCGTTGCGTTTGCCAACGATTGCGATTCTTAGATCCGTCTCGGTTTCGTCGGGGTCGTGCTCGTTTGGGGTCCAGTGCTCGACGAGATCGTAGAGATCATCGATCATGTGCCGGCGCATGTATTTGCTCTTGGCGCTGCACATGAGCGGGACCCCGAAGCCGAGCCCGGCGAGTTCGTAGGCGTGGGCCTCCCACGAGGGGCCGTCGACTTTGGTCGCGATGACGTGGACGGGGATGAGTTTTCCGTCTCGGTCACGGCTGCCGAGTTTTTGCTCGCGGAGCATCTTTGCGATCTCGAGGTCCTGGGGCGTGATGCCGTCCTGGACGTCGATCGCGAAGAGGATCAGATCCGAACCCGACACGCCCTCGGCGATCTGGTGTTCGATGTCATCGGTGAGCGAGGCGAGATCAGCCCCGACTTCGTCGTAGCGTTTGCCCAGCGCGACGTAGACCCCGAAGCCGCCCGTGTCGGTGAGCTCGACGAGTTTCTCTGGCCCGACACCGTCGGGGGCATCGAGGGTGACGACGGCGGAGAGGCGATCGCGCGTGACGCCCGGCGTAGGGTCAACGATCGCGAGGCGTTCCCTGGCGAGCAAGTTGAGCAATGAAGATTTGCCGACGTTGGGTCGGCCCACGATGGCGATGCGGGGGACGGGCATGGGTGAATCCTAAAAGAGAGAACGCCGGCGAACCGGGGATTGTGCAATTCTGGCAGATCGCAGTTTTGGCAGATCGCAGGGACGGATGATCGGGATATGCCCCGGCCTTGAAAGGACGGGGGTTCATCAAAGTATTGGAGCCGGACGCCGCATAGGCACGGTTTGGGCATGCTGAAAAAGAAGGAAGTGTCTGGGCGTTTATCGGCCCCGGTAGGTGATCCGGCCCTTGGTCAGGTCGTAGGGGGTCATCTCGACGGTGACGGTGTCTCCCGGAAGGATGCGGATGTAGTGCTTGCGCATCTTACCGGAGACATACGCGATGATCTCCGACTTCTGCTCGTTGGGCAGCTGCACGCGGAACATTGCGTTTGGGAGGGCTTCGAGCACGATCGCCTCGACACTGAATTTATCGTCGTTTTTCACCATACGGTCGGGGTCGCCTCTCGAGTACTCGGGGAACCACGATTCGGCTGGAAGCCGGACCGGGTTGCCATCATAGCCCGGCCCGGGCGGGGATCGGAGCGAGCCGGTACATTCATTGTTCGGTAAGGCTGATTCTTGGCCGTTCAAATTGGAGTCCTCGATGCAACGTTCTGTGACCCTGTTTACCGGCCAGTGGGCTGATCTTCCGATTTCGGCGATGGCAGAAAAAGCCGCGGGGTTCGGCTTTGACGGGTTAGAACTCGCGTGCTGGGGGGATCATTTCGAGGTTTCCAAGGCGGCCGGCGAAGGCGGCGAGGAGTATTGCCGATCTATCCGCGAATTGCTCGCGGGGCACGGGCTGGGGTGCTGGGCGATCAGCAATCATCTTGTGGGGCAGGCGGTGTGCGACCCGATCGACGCCCGGCACGAGTCGATTTTGCCCGGGTCGGTCTGGGGGGATGGCGAGGCCGAGGGTGTGCGCGCGCGGGCGGCGGAGGAAATGAAGCGGACTGTCCGGGCCGCGGCTCGGCTGGGCGTAGGTGTTGTCAACGGGTTCACCGGGTCGAGCATCTGGCACAAGTTGTATTTTTTCCCGCCGACTAGCGATGCGGAGATCGGCGCTGGCTTCGATGATTTCGCGGCGAAGTGGGGGCCGATTCTGGATGTGTGCAAGGAGGTCGGCGTCCGGTTCGCGCTCGAGGTTCACCCGACCGAGATCGCTTATGACATCCACACCGCGGCGCGCGCACTCGAAGCGATCGGGCATCACGAATCGTTCGGGTTCAACTTCGACCCGAGCCACCTGATCTGGCAGGGCATCGACCCGGCGCGGTTTATTGATCGGTTCCCGGATCGGATTTTCCATGTCCATATGAAGGATGCCGCGACCAGGCTCGACGGCGAGTCGTCGATTTTATCGAGCCATCTCGCGTTTGGAGATGCCCGGCGGGGCTGGGATTTTCGGAGTGTGGGGCGCGGCGATGTCAACTTTGAAGAGATCATCCGATCCCTGAACCGCGCGGGCTACGCCGGGCCCTTGAGCGTGGAATGGGAAGACAGCGCGATGGACCGTGAATACGGGGCCGCCGAGTCGTGCGAGTTTACGCGGGCTCTCGATTTCCCGAGCAACGCCCGGGCTTTCGACGCCAGTTTCGAATCGGATGAACAAGCAGACGGGGCGAAAACTCGATGAGACACATTAGATACGGCATGATCGGCGGGGGCACGGGCTCGTTCATCGGCGCTGTCCACCGCGCGGCGATGCGGCTCGATGATGGTTGGGAGTTTGCCGCCGGCGCGTTGTCGTCGGCTCCCGAGAAATCGAGAACATCCGGGATCGAAGCGGGGTTGCCGGTCGATCGCGCGTACGGCTCTTGGCGCGAGATGATCGAATCGGAATCGAAACTCGACGCGGGTGTGCGCATAGAGACGGTCGTGATCGTGACACCAAACAGTGCGCACGCGGAGCCGGCCCTGGCGGCGCTGCGCGCGGGGTTTCATGTTGTGTGCGACAAGCCGCTGTGTACCTCGATCGAAGAAGCCGAGCGTTTGCAGCGGGCGGCGGCTGAATCGGGCAAGGTCTTCGCGGTGACTTACAACTATTCGGGATATCCGATGGTCAAGCAGGCCCGGTGGCTGGTTGCCCAGGGCGAACTTGGTGCTGTCCGCAAGGTTGTCGTCGAATACAATCAGGGCTGGCTCGCGACTCTGCTCGAAGAAACCGGCCAAAAACAGGCGGCATGGCGGACCGACGCCGGGGTGCCCAACGCGGGCGGAACGATCGGTGACATCGGCTCGCACGCCGAGCACCTCGCGCGGTACATCGCGGGGATCGAGCCCGAGTCGCTGCTCGCGGAATTATCGAGCCTTGTGCCGGGGCGAAAGATCGACGATGACGCGAACATTTTGCTGCGGTTCAAAGAGGCACGCGGCGTGCGAGCGCGGGGAGTTCTGATCGCCAGCCAGATCGCAACGGGCCGGCTCAATGATCTCAAGATCCGGGTCTTCGGCGAACGCGGCGGCCTGGAATGGAGCCAGGAAATGTCCGAATCACTCCGTGTCGATGCGCTCAACGGCCCGACACGGGTCTTTCATCGGGGCGATGCCGGCCTGTGCGCACAGGCGCTCGCCGCGAGCCGGCTCCCACCGGGGCACCCCGAGGGGCTCTACGAGGCGTTCGCAAATATTTATGCGGGTGTGCGGGCCGCGATCCTCGGCGATGGTCCCGCGATTGATTATCCGACCATCGACGATGGTGTCCTCGGCGTCCGGTTCATCAAACAAGCAATCAAGAGCGCCGAGGCGGGCGGTTCGTGGACCAAGCTCGACTAGCATCCGGCATGATCCGAACCCTCAGGCCGATGTTGATGTTCATTCTCGTTGCCATCGCGTTGCTCTCGCGGCCGGCTTTCGCACAGGATGCCCCGGCCGAGCCGGCGGCGGCCTCGATCGTGCAGGCCGATGAGCAATTGGCTTCGCCCGAGTCGACGATGTTTACCTTTCTCGCGGCGATGGAGCGGTTCGCAAAGAAGGGCGACGAGCGTGCGCTCGACGATGCGCTGGCGTGTTTCAATTTCGCGGGTGTCAACGATCGTGCGCTCCAGCGTGAGATCGCGATCAAGATGCTCCAGGTTCTCAACCGGATAAGCCGAGTCGAGTCCAACGATTTTCTGACATTCTTTGCAGACCCCGACGCCGACCGATTTGTCTACTTCCCGCAGCGGCGCATCCCCGAGCACCAGAAAGTGAAACGGCTGACCGACGGCGAGATTATCTTCGAGTCAAACAAGATCGGTGAATGGTTGTTCAGCGACGAAACCGTCGCGGGCCTCAACGCGATCTATCGGGACGTCGAGCAGCTGCCGCCCGACTTCGGCGAGGCCGACGCACCCGTCACACCTTCGATGGTCCTGCGGAATCTCGTTCCCGATAAACTCCGCCGGGCACCGGTGCTGGATATCGAGATCTGGCAGTGGCTCGGCATCCTCGCGGTCATCTTTGTCGGGATGCTGCTCGATTTTCTGGTCCGTATGATCCTCCGCGGCGTGTGGAACCGCATCGACCGCAGGCGTGGGGTCGATCGTGATCTTCAGCTCATCAAGCGGGCCGTCCGTCCGTTCGGGATGCTGGCCGCGGGCACGCTCTGGTTCTGGTCGCTGCACCTCTTGGGCCTTCCTACGACGGCGTTGCTCGTGCTGCTGGTTTCGATCCGCATCATCGTGATGTTCGCGTCGGTCTGGGCGGCGTTCCGGCTGGTCGATCTCATCGGCGGGTTCCTCGCAAGCCAGGCGGGCAAGACCGAGACCAAGCTCGATGATCTGCTGATCCCGCTTCTCCGAAAAACGGTAAAAACCTTTGTCGCCGCGTTCGGGATCATCTACATCGCAGACTCGTTCGATATCGAGGTGCTCCCGCTGCTTACGGGTCTGGGCATCGGCGGGCTCGCCGTCGCGTTCGCGGCGAAAGATACCATCGAAAACTTCTTCGGCTCGATCTCGGTCATCCTCGATCAGCCCTTCGATGTCGGCGACTGGATCAAGGTCGGCGATACCGAGGGCACCGTCGAGCACCTCGGTCTACGGTCCACCCGTATCCGCACGTTTTATAACTCGCTCGTCACCGTGCCAAACGCAACGCTCGTGCGCGCAACCGTGGATAACTACGGCCGGCGTCGGTACCGCCGATTCAACACGCATCTCAACGTGACCTACGGCACATCGCCCGACAAAATCGAGGCGTTCTGCGAGGGCATCCGCGAGATCGTCCGGCTCCACCCGTTCACGCGCAAAGACTCGTACCACGTCTGGCTCAACAAGTTCGGTGCGCACAGCCTCGACATTCTGGTCTACATCTTTCACGAATGCCCGGACTGGGGCACCGAATTGCGCGAACGCCAGCGGTTCATGCTCGACGTCATCCGCCTCGCCGAACGCCTCGGCGTGCAGTTCGCGTTCCCCACGCAGACCATCGAGTTCACCAACACAGATCAGGCCGATCCCGCGGTGCCTCTAGAAACGCCTATGCGTGACACCGAGATGGCGGCCCGGAGCGAGGGCATCCTGGCGGCACGGGGCTTGACAAGCGATCAGCCTTGGCTCGATGAGACCCCGCCGCCGGTGCGGTTCACGGGTTCGGAGAACCACGATTCTGCGGGTGCAGATGGGGATGGGTGAGGCTGAGTTGGGGCTTGTGTTACCCGGCGTCGCCGGCGATCGCTTCGAGAAACGCCGGGCCGAAGGCTTCGAGCTTGGCCATGCCCACGCCTTTGACGCGCAGCATCTCGTGGTCGTTGCTCGGCTTGTCGCGCGCCATTTCTCGGAGTGTGGCATCGCTGAACACGACGTAGGGCGGCACGCCGCGTTCCTCGGCGGTCGATTTGCGGAGCGCGCGGAGCGACTCGAACAGGCCGCGTTCATCGGGGCTGAGCGGGGGCTTCCAATCCGCCTCGGACCTGCGTTTTTCGCTCTTTTTGGTGCCGGTGCCGATTGGGCGGGCGAGCTGGATTTCAAGATCGGCCTTCATCGCGGCGGGGCCGTCGGGCCCGAACCGGAGCGTCGAGAACTCGGGGTCTTGTTCGAGTGCCCCGGCCGAGACGAGTTGATCGAGATAGCCGGTGAGCTCGGCCTTGCGTTTGTTGTTGAGCAGGCCGAAGACTTTTAGAGTGCCGTGGCCGTGCCTTTGGATTTTGTCGGTGTCCTTTCCGAGCACGACATCGACGATGTGACCGGCGCCGAAGCGTTGATCCGTGCGCGCAACCGCGGACATCAGAATCTGTGTGACGCGAGTGCTGTCCGTCTCGGCCTCGGTCTCACCCATGCAGACATCGCAGGCTTTGCAATCGTCGGGCTCGTAGGTTTGCCCGAAGTGCTCGGAGAGTGCGCGGTGCCGGCATTGCATCGAGGCGACGAGACGGCGCATGTCTCGGATGAGTTCGAGTTGTGCGCGCAATGAGTGTTCATCGCCGTTGCCCTCATCGGCCGAGCGGCGCACGAGTTGTTCCCATTTTCCCGCGTCGGACGGCGAGTAGAGCAGCAGGCATTCGGCGGGCATGCCGTCGCGGCCCGCGCGGCCTGTCTCTTGCTGGTAGGCCTCGATCGATTTGGGCAGGTTGGCGTGGACAACGAGGCGGACGTTTGACCGGTCGATCCCCATGCCGAACGCGACGGTCGCGACGACAATATCGAGCGTCTCGTTTGTGAAGCGTTCTTCGACATCGTTGCGTTTTTTAGGGCTGAGCCCGGCGTGGTAGGCCTCGGCGTCGTGGCCCTGGGCGCGGAGTTTCTCGGCCAGGCCCTCGGTGCCGGCCCGGCTCAGGCAATAGACGATCGCGCCGCCGCCGCTGCGGTCGTGCATCCGTTTGATGGCGCCCGAGATCTGATCGGCGGACTTGTTTCGTGCGCGCACGCGGTAGGTCAGGTTTGGGCGATCGAATATTCCGACGAGTACCTCGGGATCGACGAGCCCGAGTTGTTTGGCGATGTCTTCGCGCACGCGCGGGGTCGCGGTCGCGGTGAACGCCTGCATCGAAACGCCCGGCGCAACCCGGCGGAGCCCGGCGAGCATGCGGTATTCGGGCCGGAAGTCATGCCCCCACTGGCTGATGCAATGGGCCTCGTCGATGGCGATGGAATTGAGCCGGCCCGAATCGGAGAGCTTGGCGAGGATCGAGCCGAAGCCGGGTGTGACGGCGCGCTCGGGCGCGACCAGGATCACACGCAGTTCATTCGCGTTGATACGACGGAAAATCTCTCGCGATTCTTCGTAGCTTAGGGCCGAGTGCAGCGCGGCCGCGGGGTAGTTGTTGAGTTCGAGCGCGCGCACCTGGTCGCGCATCAGCGCGATCAGCGGGGAGATGACGATGGTTGTGCGTCCGGTGACGAGCGGCGGGACTTGGTAGCACAGGCTCTTGCCGCCTCCGGTGGGCAGGACGGTGAGGCAATCGCGGCCCTCGACACCCGCGGCGATCGCGGCGGACTGCATGGGGCGTAGGGTGTCGAACCCCCAGACCTCGCGCACGGCGTCCGCGATGCGCGTCTGGATGTCGGTCTCGGTCTCCACTGTGCAGAGCATATCCGGGGGGCGGGCCGGGCGTCTATGCGTCTGTGTACGAGTGCAGCACGAACGTGTTGCCCTCGCTATCGGTGATGAATGCCCGGAATCCGTGCGGGCCGATGGGGTGGACGTCTTGGGTGATCTCCCCGCCGAGCACGGCAGTCTTGGCGAGCGCATCGCGGATCCGCCCGTCGGTGTTGAGATAGACGTGTGGGCCGGGCTTCGCGCCGACGTGGTCTGGCATCGGCACGAGGCAGCCGCCGTTACCTTTGTCGTGGGCGAGGATGGCAAACTCGAAGCCGTCGACAGACTCCCTGGTAACTTCGATAGCGAGCACGCCCTTGTAGAAGGCGACCGCACGGTCGAGGTCGGCGACGGGGATGTCCATCCAGACGACGCGGTTGTGCTTGGCGTTGAACTCGCTCATGGTGTGTGCTCCTGGGTGCGGTGTGCGCAGTTTATTCTCTTGGATCTAGCACGCGCATCATCACATAGTGCGGCCCGATGCCATCGATATCGAATTCGTCGCCGCGGGTTGTAAAACCGAGTTTGGCGTAGTAGCCGCAAGCGGTGGTGCGTGCGTTGCACCAGAGGGAGATCGGCTCGGGGTGCTCGGCTTTGATGCGTGCGATGCCGGCTTGGACAAGGCTTCGGCCGAGGCCTTGGTTGCGATGGGCCGGGTCGGTCGCCATGCCTCGGATGCGGTAGGCGGGGCCTTGGTGTTCAGGCGGGGCATCGGGGAGCGGGTTGGCGTAGAACGAGGCGATGGACACGATTCGGCCAGTATTATCGCGGACACCTAGGTGAAAGGTGTCGGGGTCGTCATCGCCGGGGTAGAAGAGCGATTCGGTGGACTGGCCCGGGCGGAGGATCGCTTGGCGGAGGGGGTGGGTTTGGGCGGGGTGCAAAGATACTGGATACGGCTGTCCGGTCAAAAGGCACACCAATCCAGATAGAGACATCAGCGAGAAATCAAGCCGGCTTTGATGAGCGCTTGGGTTTGGGCTGGTTTTCCCTTCGCCTTGAACGCTTTTAATGCTTTGCGGAACTCACTGGCGGAAGACGTCTCATAACGAGGTGCTTTTTCACGGGTAGAGGATTTTGTCACGTTTTTGGATTGACCAGCCATGTCCCAAGTATACACGAGGAATCACGAATACACAACTGAATATGGGCATCTTTGGAGAGCCAACTGCGATTCCAGAGCCGCCCTTTTGACCCCGTGGGAACATACACTCCACGACATGACTGCACCGGCTTTCCACCGCTCTCGAATGCCGCGTAAGCGTACTCGAGTGTTTTGCAATCGAGGTATTTTCTCGCGTTTGCATTCTGTGGAACGGACTCGCCAGCCTTCTTTATCTCGCGTTTCATGAGGTCATGCAGGATCTTTAGCGCAGTTCCGTTTTCTGGATCAAGGAGGTCGAAGCAAGTCCCAAGGCGGATCATTGAGCCGAGTACCGCAATTTTGGTCGATGTGGCATATCGCTTTCGAGCCCATTTCCAAGCTTGCTGCGGTGCATGTTCCCAAAAATAAATGCCATTGCCAAGCCAGTCGTCATTGTTTCGGCTAGGCTGGAATCTTGACTCAAGATTGACAATTTTCTTCGCGGTCTCCTGCCGAGTACCGTGATAGCCAACGACGATGCGGTCGTATTCACCCTGATTCATCTCCACAGGCTACAGGTATCTCACGCCATCTGCCTCGCTTCATTCAGTTTCTTGCGGATCACAGTCTGCAAGATCCCACCGTTGCGGCTGTACTCCAATTCCACGGCCGTGTCGATGCGGAGTTTGGTATCAAACGCGAACGCCGTGCCGTCGGTGCGGGTCACATGGACGGTGATGTTCTGCAACGGCTCGACGTTCGCGGGCAGTTCGATTGCGAATGTTTCATCGCCGATGATTCCCAGGCTCGCGGCGTTCTGGCCCGGCTCAAACACCAGCGGGAGCACGCCCATAAACACGAGATTGCTCCGGTGGATCCGCTCGAAACTCTCCGCGATCACCGCGCCAACGCCCAGCAGCATCGTGCCCTTGGCCGCCCAATCCCGGCTTGAGCCCATGCCGTAATCTTTGCCCGCGATGACCACCAACGGCGTGCCCACGGCCTTGTACTCCATCGCGGCGTCGTAGATATATTCGACCGGGGCCTCGGCGAGTGTCGAACCCTTGGTGAAGTTCCGCGTCCAGCCGCCTTCGGGTTGCGTGTCACCATCTTTAGCGATGCGGTTCTTCACGCGCACGTTTGCGAACGTGCCGCGCGTCATGACACGATCGTTGCCACGGCGTGAGCCGAACGAGTTGAAATCGTGCTGCGAAACACCTTCGCCGAGGAGGTACTGCCCGGCCGGGGTCTCGGGTTCGATCCGCCCTGCGGGGCTGATGTGATCGGTCGTCACGCTGTCGCCCAGCAGGCACAGCACGCGGGCACCCGAGATGGGACTGAACCCGGGTGCGTCCTGGGTCATGCCCTCAAAGAACGGCGGGTTCTGGATGTACGTTGAAGAATCCTCCCAGCCGTACAACTCGCTCTCGGAGACGGGGACGTCGTTCCAGGTTTCGTTTTCTGAATAGACCCGGCCGTATTTCTCGGCGAACTGCTCGGTTGTGACACACTGCGAGACGATCTCGTCGATCTCGGCGCGGGTCGGCCAGATGTCTTTGAGCCAGACCGCTTTGCCACCCTCGGTGTGCGTCAGCGGCTCGTTGTACGGGTCGATGTCGATCCGCCCGGCCAGTGCATAGGCAACCACCAGCGGCGGACTGGCGAGGAAGTTCGCCTTGATCCCCGGGTGAATCCGGCCCTCGAAGTTACGGTTGCCCGAAAGAATCGACGCGACCGCAAGATCGGCCTCGCCGATCGCGGCCTCGATCGCGGGTGGCAGCGGCCCAGAGTTTCCGATGCACGTCGTGCAGCCGTAGCCCACGGTCTGGAACCCGAGCGCATTGAGATCGTCGCTCAACTTGGCTTTGTCGAGGTATTCCGTCACGACCTTGCTGCCCGGGGCGAGGCTTGTCTTGACCCACGGCTTGCGTGTCAGGCCCAGCGCGTGCGCCTTGCGAGCAACAAGACCCGCAGCGATCAGGACATCCGGGTTGGATGTGTTCGTGCAACTCGTGACCGCGGCGATGACGATCGAGCCGTGGGTGAGTTCGCTGGTCATGCCGGGTTTCTCGCCCGTGCGCTCGACGGTGTGCGCGACGATGGCTTTGGAATCGAGATTGCCAGGCTTGACTCCAAGCCCCTGCGGGCCCATCGGTGCGGTGAGCATCTCGCCCCACGCGGCTTTGAGGCCTTTGAGATCGATGCGGTCCTGGGGGCGTTTGGGACCTGAAACGCAGGGCAGAATCGTCGAGATATCGAGTTCGAGGGTCGTGGCGAATTTGGGCACGGGCGCGTCTTGCGTCCAGAAGAATCCTGCCGCCTTGGCCCACGCTTCGGTCAGCGCGACTTCTTGGTCGGTCTTGGCGGTGAAGCGGAAGAACTCGATGGTTTTTTCATCGATCGGGAAGAACCCGCATGTCGCGCCGTACTCGGGAGCCATGTTGGCGATCGTCGCCCGGTCGGGCACGCTCAACTCCGCCATGCCCGGGCCGAAGAACTCGACGAATTTTTCGACCACGCCGTGCGCGCGGAGCATCTGGGTGATGGTGAGCACGAGGTCGGTCGCAGTCGCCCCCTCGGGCAGGGTACCCGTGAGTTTGAAGCCCACGACTTCGGGGGTGAGCATGTAAACGGGCTGGCCCAGCATCACGGCCTCTGCCTCGATGCCGCCTACGCCCCAGCCCAGCACGCCCACGCCGTTGATCATCGTCGTGTGGCTGTCGGTGCCGACGAGCGAATCGGGGTAGACCTGCAACTCGCCGTCGATCGTCCGCGTCAGACAACCCCGGGCGAGGTACTCGAGATTCACCTGATGGACGATGCCCGTCGCGGGGGGCACGGCCCGGAAATTATCCAGGCTCTCTTGGCCCCACTTGAGAAAACTGTACCGCTCGCTGTTGCGTTCAAACTCTTTCTCGGCGTTGATCGTCAGCGCGACCCGCGTCGCGAAATCATCCACCTGCACCGAGTGATCGATCACCAGATCGCACTGGACCGCGGGGTTGATCTGCGAGGCGTCGCCGCCCAGATTCTTCATCGCGTCGCGCATCGCGGCCAGATCGACCACGCAGGGCACGCCCGTGAAATCTTGCAGCACAACCCGCCCCGGCATGAACGGCATCTCGACCCGCTCGACCGCGCCGGAGTCGTAGCCGGCAAGGCCCGCGATGTCGTCATTTGTGACAATGAAGTTGTCGTGGTTGCGGAGTTGGGCCTCCAGCAGCACCCGGATCGAGTACGGCATGTCGTCGATATTGCCCAGGCCCTTGGCCTGCAGCGCGCGCACGTTGTAATAGGTATAGGTATTGCCGTTGACGTCGAGGGTCTCACGGGCATTGAACGGGTCGTTGGTCATGTCAGGCTCCTGAAAGGCGGGTCTTCAAAGAGCCTAGCGCGGATCGGCTCTCCGGGCACGCCCAAGCCGGGCCGGCGCGTCGCGTGTACCCTGTCGGCATGGTGAAAAGCAATAGAACCAGCCAGATCTTCTTGTGGTGCGGCCTGCTCGCCGCGTGCGTGCTTGTGCGCGGGGCATCGGCGCAGGAGTTCATCCTCGACCCCGAGGGTGAATGGAAAGCCGAAAATCAGGCCGTCGAGGGCTCGGATGAATGGACACTCGCCAAGGCCGCGGCCTTGATCGCCGATGATCGGCCCGGCGACGCCCGTAAATTGCTCGACCCCTGGATCGAGATCAACGAACGGGTCGAAAGCCCGTGGCTTCCAAGGGCCTACCTGCTCCGGGGTGATGCCCGCATGCTCCAGCGCGACGAGTACAAGGCTCTCTACGACTACGAAGCAATCATCCGGCAGTTCCCGGGTTCCGAGGAGTACGAGACCGCGGTTGTGCGCGAGATGGATATCGCTCAGCGGTATCTGGGCGGCATGCGCCGCAAACTCTGGGGGATTATCCGCATCGAGCCCGCCCGCCGGATGGGCGAGGAACTCATGATCCGCGTGCAAGAACGGCTGCCCGGCAGCCGGATCAGCGAAGAGGCCGCGATCCGTCTGGCGGAGTATTACTACAACACGCGCGATCTGGCGCTCGCCAAAGAGATGTTCGACATCTTCCAGCGGAATTATCCCGAGAGCGAGCACTGCAAAGATGCGCTGCTCGGGCAGATCTTTACCAACGTTGCCCAGTTTAAGGGGCCCGAGTACGACGCGTCGGGGCTGATCGAGGCGGAGTTGTTGCTCGACAGGTTTGTGCGCCGCTACCCGGCCGACGCGCTGCGGTCGGGCATCGCCGAGGGCCTAGGCTCGCGGATCGACGAATCCAGAGCCCAGCAACTCATCGAAACCGGGCGGTGGTACATCAGCCGCGACGATGAGCCCTCGGCCCGGTTTATTCTCAAGCGATTGCTCCGGCTGCACCCGGCAACGAACGCGGCGCAGACCGCGATCCGGATCATGGAGCGCGAGGGATGGATCGAAACCCAGGCGGATCAAGAACCGGCCCAGGCCCGTCAATCGGAGGTCGGTCCGTGAGGAGCCGCGCAGGTACGTTGATTTTGAATTGCGTCTTCGTCGGGCTCGCGGCTTTGCTGCTTGCGGGCTGCGCTTCCGATCCTCGGCAGGGGTATGTGCTGGGGACGACCTACGACAGCGGCGTGCGCACGGTGTCGGTCCCGGTGTTCCGCAATTCCTCGTTCACACCCGGGCTCGAGCAGACACTGACCGACGCGATCACCAAAGAAATCATGTCGCGCACGCCGTGGCGGGTGGTCAATGGTGGCCGGGCCGACACCGAGTTATCTGGTGCGATCGGCGGGACAGAATTGTTCACACTCACAAGAACCCCCGGAACAGGGCTTGTGCAGGAGCAATCGTTGACGATCCGTGTCGACTTTGTCTGGCGTGATAATCGCGACGGAACGATTCGGCTGGAACGGCGTAATTTCGCGGCGACGACGACATTCATCCCGTCTCGCGGCACAAACGGGGAGATCGGCGAGCGGATCGAGATCGGCCAGCGTGAAGCGATCGAAGAACTCGCCAAGGCGATAGTGGGCGAGATGCGGGCCGATTTCTGAATGTCCTGCTGCACGGGAGCGGACCTGTATCGGAATACTCACGTAGATCTGTAAGTTGCAATTCCAGAGAGAACCCGGGCTTCCGAGCGGTCGATACCTATTATCAAGCGTGCGCACGCCTAGCGTTTCGTCTCTCGCCTCGATGCCGAAGCGGCCTATCGGGCCGGCCTGTGCGATCGGGCGGATAAGGAGCACTGTCTTTGACCCTTTCTGATTCCAATATCTCGCTTTCTGGAACGCGCACACGGAGCGTTTTTCGTGCGGTGTCCGGGCCGATCCGGGCTTTGTTCGCAGGAAAGAGCGACGGCGGGTCCGATGACGACCAGAGCAAGAAAGCCGGGAACAAACCAGCGGGAGGCAACGGCCCGGATAAAAAGCCGGGCGGGCCCGAGGGACAGCCCCAGCCCGGCGGCGGGCGAAGCATGTTCGGGTTTATCTTGCTGATTCTGCTTGGCGTGATGCTGATCACGCTGTTTTCGCAGGTTGGTCAGGGGCAGCAGGTCGATTGGAAAACATTCAAAGCGCACTACGAGAACGGCGAGATCGACGGCATGCCGATTCTCACCAACACGGGCATCACCGCCCGGCTGTTGCAGCAGGGTGTGGATGAGAAGGCCAAGACGATCCGGGTCCCGATCAACGCGGCCGACAACAAGGTGGTATCCGATCAGCTCTTTGAATTGACCGGTGGGGCGTATACATCGAAGCCCGAGAGCCCGTTGATGCAGTTGTTGATCGTGTTTGCGCCGTTCTTGTTGTTGATTCTGTTGGTCTGGTTCTTGATCGGCCGATCGCTGCGCGGCGCGGGCGGCGCGGGCGGCGGGATGCTGGGCAATTTCGGCAAGAGCAAGCACAAGACGCTCTCGAAAGAGATGACGGGCGTGACGTTCGCTGATGTCGCGGGCATCGAAGAAGCGGAAGAAGAAGTCAGCGAGATCATCGAGTTCCTCCGCAACCCCAAGCGGTTCACGAGGCTGGGTGGGCGGATCCCGCGCGGGGTGCTGCTGATCGGCCAGCCGGGCTGCGGGAAGACCCTGCTCGCCAAGGCGATCGCGGGCGAGGCGGATGTGCCCTTCTTTTCGATCAGCGGTTCGGACTTTGTTGAAATGTTCGTGGGCGTTGGCGCGAGCCGGGTGCGCGATTTGTTCAAGCAGGCGAAAGAAGCATCGCCCTGCATCATCTTCCTCGATGAGATCGACGCGGTGGGCAGGCGGCGCGGCGGCGGGTTTAGCCAGGGCGGGCACGACGAACGCGAGCAGACGCTCAACGCGATCCTTGTCGAGATGGACGGGTTCAACTCGGGCGACGGCGTGATCGTGGTCGCGGCGACGAACCGGGCCGACGTGCTCGATCCGGCGCTGACAAGGCCGGGACGGTTTGATCGGCAGATTACGGTGCCGCTGCCGGATGTGAACGGTCGGCTTCAGATCCTCAAGGTGCATGCCAAGAAGGTGAAGCTGGGGCCGGATGTGAATCTTGAGCGGGTTGCGCGCGGGACACCGATGTTCAGCGGGGCGGATCTGGCGGCGATCATCAACGAGGCCGCGATCGGTGCGACGCTGCAGAATAAAGAATTCATCGAGCATGAAGATTTGGAAGAGGCCCGCGACAAGGTGAAGTTTGGTCGCGCCAAGAAGAGCCGGGTGCGTGAAGAGGACGAGAACAAACTCGTCGCGTACCACGAGGCGGGGCACGCGGTGCTTCAGGCGCTGTTGAAGGATTCTGACCCGCTGCACAAGGTGACGATCATCCCGCGCGGCGCGGCCGGCGGTGCGACGTTCAGCCTGCCCGAAAAAGACCGGATGGGCTACGGGCTCAAGTGGCTCCGCGCGACGATGCGGGTGCTGTGCGGCGGGCGGATCGCCGAGCAGAAGGCGATGGAGGATGTCTCGAGTGGCGCGAGCCAGGATATTTCGCAGATCACGCAACTCGCCCGGCTCATGGTGCTCGACTGGGGCATGAGCGAGAAGCTCGGCTTCATCAAGTACACGGGCGAGGACAGCCAGCAGATGTACGCCGCGGATCGGGATTATTCCGACGACACCGCCAAGATCATCGATCAGGAAGTCCGCCGGATCGTGGACGAGGCGTACGGCGACGCGGAGCAAATGCTGACTGAAAAATGGGGTCTAGTCGTCGATGTCGCCGAGGCATTGCTGAAGTACGAAACGCTCGCGGGCGACGAGGTGCATCAGATCCTTCGTGGCGAGCCGCTCAACAAGCCGACGGTCGCGGATCTGCTGAAGGCGGGCGCGAAGAAAGACGCTTCGAGCCCGCCCCCGGCGACGCCGGCATCGGATGAAGACCCAGAGTTCCCGCCGGATGGTGCGATACCCAGCCCGGCGTAGCGGTTTTTAATCGCTGTTTTTCAATTGAGCCGATCGAGGGTGGCGATGGGGTGGATCACCTGCGACAATGCGGGCATGGCCACACCCGATCAATCACACCGCGATCAGTATTCCCATCTTGTTTCGCTTCGGCATCTGCTGCACAGCCAACCCGAGTTGTCTGGCAGCGAGCGCCGGACGCACGACGTGATCCGTGACTTTGTTGCGAAATCAAACCCGACTCGGCTGCACGAGCATCTTGGCGGCACTGGGCTCGCGGCCGAGTTTGATTCGGGGGTGGCCGGGCCGACGGTGGTTGTGCGCGCAGAGTTGGACGCGTTGCCGATCGACGAGGTTGGTGAACCGGAGTACAAGAGCACCGCGCCCGGCGTGATGCACGCGTGCGGGCACGACGGGCATATGACGATGGTGGCGGGTTTGGCCGAGCGGTTCGATGCCCAGCCGCCGGCGAAGGGGCGGGTGGTGTTGTTGTTTCAGCCCGCCGAGGAAACCGGTGCGGGGGCAAAATCGGTGCTCGCCGATCCACGTTGGGAAACGCTCGAACCTGGCAACAACGGGGCGGCCATCGCGCTGCACAATCTGCCCGGGCACCCGATGGGGCAGATTATTCTGCGCGAGGGCGTGTTCAGTTGTGCGAGCCGGGGGATGTCGGTCGCGCTCGAGGGCATCACCAGCCACGCGGCTCACCCGGATGACGGCGTGAGCCCGGCCGAGGCGATCGCGGAGCTTGTGCAGATGATGCCCAAAATCGCGGCGGAGTGTTTGCCCGATGACTTCGGGCTGGTTTCGATCACGCACATCCAGGCGGGCGATGACGGCGTGTTCGGTGTGACGCCCGCAGACGGACGGTTCAACGCGACGCTGCGGACCGACACCGATGATGACTTGGCGGTGCTGGTCGAGTCGGCGGTTGAGTTGGTTCGTGAAGTCGCGCGCGGGTACAAACTCGAATACGGGATCGAATGGTTCGATGATTTCGCGGCCGCGGTGTGCGATGGGCCGACGGTGGAATGGATCCGATCGGCCGCGACTGAGCAGGGCTTGGACGTTGCCGATCGTGCCGAGCCGTTCCGTTGGTCGGAGGACTTTGGGTTGTTCACCAAGGGCCGGCGTGGGGTGTTGTTTGGTCTGGGCAGCGGGGTTGATCGGCCTCAGTTGCACAACCCGGATTACGATTTTCCGGATGGGTTGATCGGGATCGGCGTGCCGCTGTTTGAGCGAGTGGTTCGGGGATTGCTTCAATAATGCGGTTTACCGGCGCTCATACGGGAAGAAATTTTTGAGCTTGAGGAAGTGTTTTTCAAACAGGTTCCAACTCAGCCAGCCCACGATCCAGCACGCTGCAAAGGCGGGGATATAGAACAAGACTTGCCCGAGAAGTTCCGATTGACCGATCTTTGGAAAACTGATGATCGCATCACCGAAACGCGAGCCGTTGTAATTTGGGCCGTAGATCAGATCTCTGATGATTGCGCGCACGGGCATGTGGAGGAGGTAGATCGCGTAGGAGTATTTGCCGAAAGATCGGAGCGGAGCGAATGTCCAGACGCGGTACCACAGAGTGCCCGGCTTGGCGGCGAGTGCAAGAATCAGCACGGCCGCGAACCCGATCGCGACGATCGAATACCCGGCGTACGCCGTGTACGCCGTGTGTGAGTGGATTTTGTGATCACTGAAGAACCGGGTTGCTTCAAAGCCGACAGAGAGCACCAGGCAGACGGGCGCGACGATCTTTGCGATCGGAACAAGACGCGCGAGTCTTCGGCCGGGTTCTTGAGCGAATGTTTTATCACCGCCGCGCAGGTGAAGGGCGATGAGGCCCCCGAGGGCGAGGCCTTCGAGCCGGCCCGGCGTGAGGACGTAGACGTCGATGATGGATGTCTCGCCTCCGAAGAACGGGTCGGTGCCGCGAAGCAGCATCCAGGCCCTGAACGCGGGTGAGATGACGAGGCATAAAACGCAGACGAGTTTCATGCGCGCACGGCCCAGCACACATACGAGCAAAGGCCAGAGCAGATAGAACTGTTCTTCGATAGAGAGCGACCACGAGACATCCAGGATCCCGTGGCGCCACATATTGACCTTGGCGCTCACGAAGTTGCTGAGATACAATCAGTAGTACCACTGGTCGCCGCCGACGGTGCCGAAACGATCGAGTTTGGAATCGACGGTATCGGCGACACCTTGAGACACCCCCGGCAGGTTCGCGAGCATGGGGCCGAGGTTGGGCAGGATGACAAAGCTGAACAGACAGATCGCGTAATAGAGGGGGAAGATCCGCAGGATCCGGCGGGCATAGAACGATTTGAAATAGCCCTTGTGCCCGCGGGTGTCTGCGAGAATGCCGGTGATCAAGAAGCCGGACAGGACGAAAAACAGATCCACCCCGAATCCGCCCCAGTGCAGGAAAAGCGTGGCGGCTTTGTCGGCGGTTGTGACGACCGCCATATCGGTGCTGTGGTGAAACAGGACCATAATGATCGCAAGGCCGCGGATGCCGTCGAGGACGGGCAGGTGGCCCCGGAGCGAATCGCTCGAGAGGCTAACTTCTTGGTCCGACTTTGATTCTGCCATGCCGCTTCCCTCGCTACGATCGGTCCACCGGATTGGGATTCACTAACAAGA
>Ga0316208_1001815_pt1 | contig 18937 bp, 14 predicted proteins | sample 3monopyrite_MG_FD_204944 | JGI IMG/M metagenome (GOLD analysis project Ga0316208, IMG submission 204944) | Microbial mat bacterial communities from mineral coupon in-situ incubated in ocean water Damariscotta River, Maine, United States -... | ecosystem: Environmental > Aquatic > Marine >...
ATGCGATCCTGGACGTCGAGAAGCAGGAACTTCAATGGACTTCCGCCGGACATCCACCGCCACTTCTGCAGAACTATGAAACCGGGGAAGTTGAATACCTGGGAGATGAAGATGCTGGCGGGCTGCCGCTGGCCGTCATCGAAGATGCCGACTACGAGACGTACACTTCTCACATTCCAAACAACATTCGCATGCTTCTGTTTACCGACGGCCTGGAAGAAGCGTTCCCGGCATCAGCGGTCGACGCAAAGCATGACCAGTTTGGAGTCGAAGGAATCAAAGAGACGATGCGTCAGTCGAAGGATCTGACATTGGAGGAAGCTCTCCAGAAATTGTTCGACGATTCCAACGCGTACACCAAAGGCAACGGTCGGCACGATGACACTTCAGTCGTTCTGTTGGAACGCTTCGAGTAGGACAGACAAAAAGTCCCCACGTGAGAACGTCTGATGACTCGAACCATCCTGTCGCGATACCTCGATCCGGCAACGCTCAGCCGAGTGGCAAAACGGCACGTCGAGCCGCGCGGACTGGTCATGGGCAATCTGGCCGGTGCGCACAAGTCGCCACTGGCCGGATTTGCGGTCGAGTTCGCAGGGCATCGTGAGTACGTCCCTGGCGACGAACCTCGCCACATCGACTGGCGGCTGTACTTTACGCGCGATCGCTACTTCATCAAGCAGTACGAGATGGAGACGAACTTCGTCGCCCACCTCGTCCTCGACATCAGCGCGTCGATGCGCTACGGCGACGATGATCAGCAGAAACTCGGTTACGCAGCGAGCATGGCCGCGACACTGGGATACTCAATCGCCCAGCAAAACGACAAAGTTTCGCTGGCGACCTTCGACGATCGCGTCCGAGGCTTCATTCCGCCCAGTAATTCGATGGCCCAGATGATTCGCATGTCGAGTCTTCTGGACGAAGCGGACCCGGTCGACAAAACCAACATGGCCGCCTGCCTGAACGAACTGGCCGGCCGCATGGCCCGTCGCGAGATCGTCATGATCTTCAGCGACTTTTTCACCGACCTCGACGAGCTGGAACCGGCTCTGCAATTGCTCCGTTTCAACCAGCACGAAGTCGTCTTGTTTCAGGTCATGCACCACGACGAGGTCGCTTTCGAATTCGACGGCATGGTTCGCTTCGACGGCTTGGAAGACCCGGATCAGTACCTCACTCAAACCGACGACATCCGCCAGGGATACCTGGACGCGGTGTCCGAGTTCCGCTCAAAGCTCGGCGACATCTGCCAGCGAAACCGCATCGAGCACGTCGAAGTCGACACCAGCCGCGACATCGCCGAAGTCCTGATCGACTACCTCAACCACCGCAGCCTCCTGAACCGGGGCCGGTAGTCAGAATCGGTGCGAGAACTCTCCCCCCGGCTCTCCTGAAATGGCCTCTCCCGAAATGCCACGGGTACCGTTAGGCGTTCGTTCTGACGAACCCATTAAGAACGTCCCGCTTCCCGCCGTTCCCGCAGCATCAGCGCTGCCTGTCAACTGTCTCGACCACCCTGCTCAAAATCGACTGGCCGTGCCCAAAAACCACTGGCTGGCACGTCCCGCTTACGACACTCACCCGGTTGGTCGCCCACCGAAACAACGGAAGTCTGGTGCTTACGCACTCAGACAACCGTCCGGATTGTCCGGGCCACCGTGCGGGTTAAAGAGATTCGGAATGTGACTTCAAAGTTCATGCTCCACCAGAGAAACCATGAAGATGGTCTACCCTGCCGCAACAGCGGCGGCACCCAATTGACAGGCGAAGCCGACAATGCTTCCAAGAAACGCAACGGCGATGATCATTCCCTTTTTTTCATGTTCGAACTGAGTGAACGCGTAATACAGAATGTAGAACGGAAGACACAGACAGAGAACTCCCTTGATGACTTCCTTCTTAAACGCATCGATGAGAATGATGATTGAGCAAACCAACGAAGCAAGCGAGCAAACCAAACCTAGAATTGAGAGTACAGTACCCATCGACTTCTCCTTTAAGAACAAAACAGTATTCCTACACGTGATTCTGTCCGGTGTCGAAATAACACCAGACCATCCGTGCGATGCCGAAAACAACAAAACACGAAATCACAGCTTTGTAGGCGATCCATGCCGCCCGATCATGCCGTGAAAACGAATTTCGCAAATCGCTTTTGAAGCACTCAGGACTTAATTGAAGGAGAAGATTGGCAACGAACAGTGAGTAGAAGAGAAACCCGAATGGATGATAATCCCAACTCTCCGAGAAATTCAGGTGCGAGATACAGGTAACGCTACGAGTCAATCCGCAGCCAGGACAAGGCAGGGACAGCATTTTCCGGATCCAGCAAAGATCAATACCTAAGCCGTCAACTGGCAGGTAAAAAGACGAGACGATTGCGAGAAGTGAGAACACCCTCGTCAGAGGACCAAACAGCACATCAAACAGATTTTTTGACGTGTGGGCAGCAGGCTTGTGGAACTGATCCGGATTCGAATGACTGTCGTCCATAGTTTCGCACTTCAGGCCGAATTCTGCACGAATCAGCACTGATGGATATTGAATTTGCCAGGAGAACGCAAGTCGCTCACTCGGTACGCAGCATTTGGGGATTCCCATTTCGCGCGTCAATCGCCACTTAGCCTGGTTGTTGCCGAGCTGTTTGTTTTAGATTGCCGCTGACTGGCGTAACTGGCGTCGCCGCAAACGCAGAATGAGCGCGGCAATCGATGATTTCGGCGGTGATCAGGGTTCGCGCCATTCGCGGCCGGATTTGCCGAGCAGGTTGGTGGCGGCTTGAGGGCCCCAGGTGCCGACCTGGTAGAATTCTGGTTGATGCCTGGCGGATTCCCAGTGGTCGAGGACTGGTTGCACGAATCGCCAGGCGGCTTCCAGTTCGTCGTTGCGGGTGAAGAGGGTCGAGTCGCCGCGCAGTACGTCCAGGAGAAGTCGTTCGTAGGCTTCGGCCAGCCCGTGTGGATATTGGTATTCCAGCCGCTGTCGCTCGATGTTGTACTGGTGGCCTGGCTGCTTGACCGAGCATGACAACGTGATGGACTCTTCTGGCTGGATGCGGAAGACCAGTGAATTCGGCCGTGAACCAACGAGGCCGCAATCGTCGCCTTCGCATTCGACCGTCGAGAAGGGGTGCATCGGAGGCAGCTTGAACTCGATGGCGATCTCGGTGACTCGCGCGGGAAGCCGCTTGCCGGTTCGCAGGTAGAACGGAACGTGAGCCCACCGCCAGTTGTCGACGTAAACTTCCATGCCGACGAATGTCTCGCGGCGAGAATCCGGGGCGACTCGATCTTCCTGGCGGTATCCGTTGACGGCTTCGCCATCGACCGTGCCACCGACGTACTGACCGGCGATGGCCCACTCATCAAGGTTTTCGCTACCGGGCCGCAGCGACTCGAGAACTTTGACTTTCTCGTCGCGAATCTGGTCGCCCAGGAACACGGCCGGCGGCTCCATCGCCACCAGACAAAGCAACTGCAGGACGTGGTTTTGCAAAACGTCGCGGAGGGCTCCGGACGTGTCGTAGTAGCCGCCCCGTCCGGATTCGATGCCCTGATCTTCGGACATCGTTATTTGCACATGGTCGACGTGGTGGCGGTTGAGAAGTGGCTCGAAGATCGCGTTTCCAAATCGGAACAGCAGGATGTTCTGGACGGTTTCTTTGCCAAGGTAATGGTCGATCCGGTAAATCTGAGATTCGTCGAGCAGGCGATTCAGTCCGGAACTGAGGTCCAGCGAGGACGACAGATCGCGACCGAACGGCTTTTCGACGACGACTCGCAAGCGATGAGTCTCGTCGTGAGCCGGTTTGAAACCGCCGGCACAAAGGTTCTCGACCGACGGCAGAAACAGCGACGGAGTAATCGCCAGATAGACGACTCGGCTGGCGGCGACGTCGGGGCCGAAAACTTCAGCTTCGGTTTCTTCAACGCGCGCATGTAGTCCGACATAGCCTTCCAGCGTGTCCAGATCGAGGCGGTGATAGAACAGCCGCTTTGCGAATTCCTGCCACTTGTCGTCGGGGATTTCGCCCATGCGACCGTGCTTCGAAACGGCGGCCTGCATCTCCGCGCGGAATTCCTCGTCTGATTTTTCTCGGCGGGCGACGCCAAAGATCGGCGTATCGTCTGGAAGAAATCCCTCTGACCAAAGCGTGAACAGAGCCGGCATCAGCTTCCGAGCGGTGAGGTCTCCGGACGCTCCAAAGATGAGGATCGAGTGACGCTGCGTTTCCGAAATGGCAGGTGTGTCGGCGGTGGGCATTCTCAAATTCTTCCGTGCAGTGCGTCGCGTGGAGCTGTCAAATTTTCACGACGAACCAATCAGAGGTCAGTTTCGGGAAGAGTACCGGCGGAGTTCCAGTAGTTGTAGTTCAGGCTCCGCCCGACAGAGCTGCTCCTCGAGGCTGTGAGGTTTTTATTGTAGTGACCAGCGGAGCGAACTCCGAAAATGGTGTGCCGGCGCGGGCAATCGTTGGAGTTTAATACCGCCAGGATTGCTCACAGATCTCCGCGCCGGCACACCGCGATGACCGTTCGGCCCGCTTGTCACACCCTACGAAGAACTCACAACCTCGCTGGGTTTCAGTTGCGCAGGTCAAGTTGGCGCGGCTGAATTCCTGGGTGTTTGACTTCGTCAGGCAAAGCCTGACCTACACCTGACGGAACCACGAATCTTCGTTCGCCTGAAGTCGCCGCCGCTTGAATCTGCGTCCGAGATTGTTAACGTTGTCGACACTTTGCGCAGACACACCGGTTAGCGTCCTGTGAGATCACCTATCCACCTTGCAGAACAGGGTTTGTGACGATTTCGCAGCCTCGGCAGCAGGCATGGAAACCTTCGCCGAGCCGGACTCCGTCCGAGACGCAGCTTTTGTCGCGATTCCTGACGTTTTGATGCAGGATCACTCTGCGCAAGGGCCGATTTCGACGTCCACTCAACTGCCCAGCAGGATGCCATTGCCGTGCCACGCCGCGACGATATCAAGAAGATTCTTATCATTGGTTCAGGCCCCATCGTTATTGGTCAGGCCTGCGAGTTTGATTATTCCGGGGTCCAGGCGTGTAAGTCGCTCCGGGAAGAGGGCTATGAAGTTGTCCTCGTGAATTCGAACCCTGCGACGATCATGACCGACCCGGGCACGGCCGACCGGACATACATCGAGCCGATTACCTGGCAGTACGTGCAGAAAATTCTGGAAGTCGAACGTCCCGACGCCATCCTGCCGACGCTCGGCGGACAGACCGGTTTGAACACGGCGATGGATCTGTGTCGACGAGGAATTCTTGACCAGCTCGGCGTCGAGATGATCGGTGCCAGGGAAGATGTCATTGCCAAAGCGGAGGGTCGCGAGTCCTTCAAAGATGCGATGGTCAAAGTCGGGATGGATGTCCCGAAAAGCGCCACGATTCATACGCTTGAAGAAGCTCGCGAGGCCGTCAAAGAGATCGGTCTGCCGGCCATCATCCGAGCCAGTTACACGCTCGGCGGAACCGGCGGCGGCATTGCCTATAACAAGGAAGAGTTCGACGCGAAGGTCAGCTCGGGGCTCGCTCTTTCGCCCGTCTCAGAAGTTCTGCTCGAAGAATCGATCATCGGGTGGAAAGAGTACGAGATGGAAGTCATGCGCGACTGCGCTGACAACGTCGTCATCATTTGCGCGATTGAGAACTTCGACCCGATGGGCGTTCACACCGGCGACTCGATCACCGTCGCGCCGGCCCAGACGCTGACCGACAAAGAATATCAACGGATGCGGGACGCCACGATCGTCTGCATGAGAGAGATCGGTGTCGAGACCGGCGGCTCGAACGTTCAATTCGCCATCAATCCGAGGGATGGTCGGATGGTGGTAATCGAGATGAATCCTCGAGTCAGTCGCTCCAGCGCGCTGGCTTCGAAGGCGACGGGTTTTCCGATCGCTAAGATCGCTGCGAAACTGGCAGTGGGTTACCGACTGGACGAAATCTCCAACGACATCACTCGCGAAACGCTCGCCTGTTTCGAGCCGACGATTGACTACGTCGTCACGAAGATCCCTCGCTGGACCTTCGAGAAATTCCCGGAAGCGGATCAGACGCTCAACATTCAGATGAAGTCGGTCGGCGAGACGATGGCGATCGGCCGAACCTTCAAAGAGTCGCTGCAGAAGGCACTCCGCGGCTTGGAGATTGGACACTTCGGGCTCGGCGGCGGAAAGAAGGATCTCTGGGGAACCGAGAAACAGCCGACAGATGAAGACGTAACAACAAAGCTTTCGATCCCGAACGATCAGCGGATGTTCTACATCCGGTACGCGATGAAGTCGGGGATGTCGATCGACGAGCTGTATCAGCTCACGAATGTCGATCCGTGGTTTCTGTGGCAGCTTCGGGACATCATCGACGTCGAAGAAGAAATCATCGCTGCCGGCAATCTGGATGCTGCGGGGGACGATCTCGTTAAACGAGCGAAGCAGCACGGGTTTTCCGATCACCAACTGGCCTTCTGGTGGAACACGACCGAGGCAACTGTTCGCGCCGACCGCAAAGGTCGAGGCATCGAAGCGACGTTCAAGCAGGTCGATACGTGTGCCGCCGAATTCGAGGCCTTCACCCCGTATTACTATTCAACCTACGAACAGGAAGACGAGTCGCCGGCATTGCCAACCGATGGCCGAAAGCGGTACATGATTCTCGGCGGCGGCCCCAACCGAATCGGACAGGGCATCGAGTTTGACTATTGCTGCTGCCAGGCCGCGTTTGCGATGGCCGAGCTTGGCCACGAAAGCATCATGGTTAACTCGAATCCGGAAACTGTTTCGACCGACTACGACACATCAGATCTGCTGTTCTTCGAGCCGCTGACAATCGAAGACGTGCTCAACATCTGCGACCGCTTGAAGCCGGACGGCGTGATCGTTCAGTTCGGCGGCCAGACGCCGTTGAACCTTGCACGCGGTCTGGAAGCTGCCGGAGTGCCGATCATCGGGACCAGCCCGGACATGATCGACGCGGCGGAAGACCGCGAGCGGTTCCAGGCGATCCTCGAACAGGCTGACCTCATGCAGCCGCCAAACGGAATTGCCCAGAACCTTGAAGGCGCACGCAGCGTTGCTGACCGAATCGGATACCCTGTCCTGGTTCGGCCGAGCTATGTTCTCGGCGGCCGAGCGATGGAAATCTGCTACGACGTGGAATCGCTGACTCGCTACATGGTCGAAGCCGTTGACGTTTCCGCCGGGCAGCCGATTCTGGTTGACAAGTTTCTTGAGGACGCGATCGAGGTCGACGTTGACGCCATCTCGGACGGAACGACGACGGTCATCGGCGGAATCATGGAGCACATTGAAGAAGCCGGCGTTCACTCTGGCGACTCGGCCTGTGCACTGCCGCCGCATTCGCTCAACGAACTGGTCATCGATGGAATCCGCGAGGCAACTCATCGGCTGGCGGCAGCTCTCAACGTTCGCGGCCTGATGAATATTCAGTTTGCGGTTAAGCAGGAAGGCTATGAATCCACGGTCTACGTTTTGGAAGTGAACCCACGCGCGAGTCGGACGTCGCCGTTCGTCTCGAAGGCGACAGGTCGTTCTCTGGCGAAGATCGCGGCCAAAGTCATGGTCGGAGTTTCGCTCGTCGATCAGGGCGTCACCGAAGAAGTCTGGCCGGAGTACATGTCGGTCAAAGAAAGCGTCTTCCCTTTCAACCGCTTCCTGGGAGTCGACATCGTGCTCGGCCCGGAAATGCGGTCGACGGGCGAGGTGATGGGAATCGACAAGTCGTTCCCGATGGCTTTCGCCAAAGCCCAGTTCGGTGCCGGGGTCGTCCTGCCGAGCGAAGGGACGGTTTTCATTTCGATGGCCAAGGCTCACAAGCAGGAAATGGTCGAGCCGGCTCGCAAGCTGATCGAACTTGGATTCAAGATCGTCGCGACGTCAGGCACCGCGGAAGTTCTGAAAGAGGCTGGAGTGGAAGTCGAAATCGTCCGCAAGTTGAAGGAAGGCCGACCAAACCTGCTCGACCTGATGGCAAACGACGAAATTCACTACATCTTCAACACGCCCAGCGGCAAAGGTGCCCGCACCGACGAAGGTAAAATCCGAGCCGCCGCCGTCGCCAACGGAGTCCCCTGCGTCACAACCCTGCCCGGCTGCGTCGCGGTCGTGCAGGCTGTCGACGCCCTCTCGAAAGACCCGGTCGCTCACGTCCAGGCCTTGCAGGACTGGATGGCGCAAACTGTGGCCCAAAACGCCCCGGCTCAGTAGGCAACGGCCAATACTCATAAAGTGTTGGCCGCAAGAAGGCACAAAAGACGCAAAAAGTCGACGCCCTTCTTTTGTGTTTTATGTGCTTCTTTGCGGCTCAAAACTGGTCGCCGGACAATCCGTCAGATGTGTGGACTGATTGTGCTGACTCCTCTTTTGAATTCCGCTTGTAAATAAAAAACGCCGACTGAATTATCAGTCGGCGTTTTTGTTTTGGTGACGCGATTTTTAGCAGGATCGGTGATCTATCGTCGGGCGGCGGGGTGTTTCATGTTGAGCCATGCTCCGCCTTCGTTGCTGCTGGCGACGCATTGCTCGATGAAGAACATGCCTTCGACGCCGTCGTAGATGTTCGGGTAGATCGTGTCGCGTTTTTCGAATGATTCGCCAGCCGCTCGGGTGATCATGCTGTCGTAGGCGAATCTGTAGACGTTGGCGAAGGCTTCGAAGAAGGCTTCTGGATGGCCGGATGGAAGTCGGCACGCGGCTGCTCCTGAAGCGTTCATGTACGGAGCGTTCGGATCCCGCGTGTAGATTTGATGAGGCTTGCCGTTCTCGCGAACAATCATTTCGTTCGGGTTTTCCTGCCGCCACTGTAGCGAGCCCTTTGTGCCGTCGACTTCGATGAAGAGGTCATTCTCGCGGCCGTGCGAAATCTGGCTGGCGGTGACGGTGCCGAGTGCTCCGTTTTCGTAGCGGATGACGGCGTGGCCGTAATCATCGAGGGCTCGGCCTTCAACGAAGACTTTCAGGTGGCAGGAGATCTCCTCCGGCAAGAGGCCGGTCATGTACCGACCGAGGTTGTAAGCGTGGGTGCCGATATCTCCGAAGCAGCCGGCGACTCCGGACTTGCTGGGGTCAGTTCTCCAGGCAGCCTGTTTGTGGTCGTCGCCTTCCAGTCGAGTTCGCAGCCAGCCCTGAATATAGTTGGAGCGGATCGCGTTGATTTCGCCGAGTTCTCCGCCGAGGATCATTTCGCGAGCCTGGCGAACCAGCGGATAGCCGGTGTAGTTATGCGAAACCGCGAACACGACGTCCGACGCTTCGACCGCAGTCATCAACTCTTCGGCCTGGGCGAGGTCAAACGTCATCGGCTTGTCGCAAATGACGTTGAAGCCGGCTTCAACCGCAGCTTTGGCAATTTCGAAGTGAGTGTGGTTCGGGGTGGCGACCGATACGAAGTCGATTCGCTGGTCTTCCGGAAGAGCCGCTTCTTTTTCGACAAGCTCGTGGATCGAGCCGTAAGCTCGGTCCTGAGCGATGTCGTAAGCGGGAGCCGATGCCTTCGACCGTTCTGCGTTCGAGGAAAGTGCACCGGCGACGAGGGCGGCTCGGTTGTCGAGCACGGCGGCTGTCGCGTGGACCCGGCCGATGAACGAGCCCATGCCGCCGCCAGCCAGTGCCATTCTCAGCTTGCGATTCAGTGAGCCGTTTGTCGTTTCCATCCTGTTGCTCCTCTTTAGTTGCTCGGCTCAGGGTGTTCAGCCGCTAATCGGTCGGTAGTGAAATGACGTCAGAACGGCAGCTTACGGGTGAGGAATCGCCGGTTCAATGAAACGGGGCGGTGCGGCGGTGTCACGTGCTGTTGCGTCTGAGCTCGTGACAATACAATCCTCGCCTTGAACGGACTGTTGAAAGCGGTCGTCAATCCGTTTCTGCGGGTGCCACTGGCTTTGCCAGTGAGAATTGATCGGCGTTCGAGGAAGCACTGGCATAGCCAGTGGCACACAATTAACAGGCGGTCCGCCTTTGTCCTGGATTACCCGGTTTTCCTTTCGGAAATATGGCTCATGGTTACTGACTCAACTGGTTCGTACACCGTTCTCGCTCGACGATTCCGCCCGCAGGGGTTTGCGGATGTTGTCGGGCAGGAGCATGTTGCTCAGGCTTTGCGAAATGCGATTCTCGCGAATCGGGTTGCGCATGCTTACCTCTTTACAGGGGCTCGCGGAGTTGGCAAGACGTCGACGGCGAGGATTCTGGCCAAGGCCCTGAATTGTCCGAAATCGGTCGATGCTAATCCGTGTAACGACTGCGAAATCTGCGACGGAATCGCTGCGGGAAATGACGTCGACGTGCTTGAAATCGACGGCGCGTCGAACCGCGGCATCGACGATATTCGGCAGCTTCGCGCGAACGTCAACGTCAAGTCGATGAGAACTCAGTACAAGCTGTACATCATCGACGAAGTTCACATGCTGACGAAGGAAGCCTTCAACGCTCTGCTTAAGACGTTGGAGGAGCCGCCGCCGAACGTCAAATTCGTCTTCTGCACGACCGAGCCGAACAAAGTTCCGGACACGATTCTCTCGCGGTGCCAGCGGTTCGATTTTGGCACGATCGAGACGTCGAACATCAAAGCTCGGCTGGCCCACATTGCTCAAGAGGAAGGTGTCGAAGTTGACGACGAGGCTCTTGAGCTTGTCGCTCGTCGAGCCGCCGGGTCCATGCGCGACAGCCAGTCAATCTTCGATCAGCTGCTGGCGTTTGGTGAAGAAAATATCTCGGCGGTCGACGTGCATCGTCTGTTGGGGACGGCGAGCGACGACAGGCTGATTGATATCGGGCAGGCTCTCGCCGATCGCGACAAGGCAAGGGCGATTGACTCGTTTCACGCAGCCCTCGACGGTGGAGTCCAGTTGGGGGAGCTCACCGATCAGCTGCTGTTTTACCTGCGGGATCTGATGATCCTGTCATCGGGAGCTGCGAGCGTCGGGCTGTTGTCGGTGGCTCCGGTCAGCCAGGAGTTGCTCCAGAAACAGGCAACCGCCTGGGGATTGCAAAGCATCGTTGCAGCGATGCAGATTCTGTCCGACGCGAAAGGCCGCATGCAGCGCGTGACGTATGGCCGGGCACTGGCCGAGCTGGCTTTAGTTCGGATCGCGATGCTCGAAGACCTTGTGGGGATCGGCGAGCTGATCGACAAGCTGAGAAGTGGCGAGCCGATTTCGGCGACACAGACGACTACTTCAGCGGTCGTCGCCGAAAAAAAAAATGAAGTAGCTTCTGACGATTCGACCGAAGCACAGCCGGTCGCGGAAATCGAAGGTGAGCCAGCGTCGACCGTCTCTGTCCCTGTGGATGTTTCTGCTGAGGATCAGCCATCGGAAGCTGATTTGTCGGTCACTGCTGAAATCACGACTGAAGTTGTGTCGGCTGATTCAGTCCGTGAAGCGAAGCCAACCAATGGAGCAGCGACAGACTCAGCTGAGTCGCCGGTCAAGATTGTCTCCGCGTCGAGCATGTCGTCCGAATCGGAAGATGGCTCAACCGCCCCGATTTCAGGGAGTGGTCCGGTTGGCGAGGATGCTGAGGCTGTCGCGGCCTCCGAACCAACGACGCCAGAAGCTGAGCAAGCTGTACCCGAAGAAGCGAATGTCGCTGAGCTGGGGCGCGAAGAAGCGGTCAGCGACGGTGTGAGCACGGTTTCGGAAGCAGCAACAGCGGTCGTGGAAGCACCGGATGTTGTTGTTGCAGAGACGGAAGTAGCAGGGCAGGCACCGGAGCCGAAAGACGAAACGGATACTGCCGAGGCTGGGGTTTCTGAGCCGAAGATTCAGTTTGCTCCCGAGAATTCCGCCGAGATCTGGAGCCAGGTGGTGTCGGAAATCAACGATATGCTGAAGAGTCACGTAAAATCGGTATCTCGTACAGCAATTTTTGCGCCAAACAAACTGGAACTCACGCTTCCACCGAAGTACCATTTCGGCAAGACGTATCTTGAGAAGCCGGAAGCACAGGGGCGGCTCCAAAAAATCATCGCTCAACTCACCGGAGTTGAGCCTCGAATTACAATCGTGCTGGGTGAGGTCGAGGCAGCTGATACTCAGTCGGCAATCGCCGCGGCGGGCAGCCGACAACCAAAACGAGTCTTCAAACCTGAAGAAGACGAACTGGTGTGTTCAGTCGTTGAAGTGTTTGACGCGCAGGTCGTTCGGATCAATCCGATGTCTGGCGGAACTGGGGACAGCGAATAAGTGGGGCTCTGCGGGACCAATTGGTTCAGAAATTCAGGGTCTGAGAGGAAAGGATTTTCTGACATGCTCAAGGGACTCGGTGATATCGCTTCGCTCATGAAGCAGGCCAAAGAAATGCAGGGTCGCATGAGCGAGATCCAGGACCGTCTGGCTCTGATGAGAATTCAGGGATCCGCTGGCGGCGGGATGGTGACGTTCGAAGTTAACGGGAAGCAGGACGTACTCGGCTGCACGATCGACCCGACGCTTTTTGAAAGCGGCGATCGCGAAATGGTCGAAGAGCTGACCGTTTCCGCGATGAATGACGCCTTGCACAAATCGAAGCAGGCGGCTGCCGAAGCCATGCAGGAAATCACCGGCGGGCTGAACATCCCCGGCATGGAAGGAATGATGTCGAAGCTCGGTCTTGGCCCGAATTGATTGACGGGCTGACACAGTCCCACGATTCAACTTCGGGTTGAGTTTTACAAGCCAATTAGCTGTCAGCCGAGACTGGCAGAAATCCGTTCCCAGTTAACGGCAAGTTAAATCGGAAAAGAAAAAGATGGCTCGACGGAGTCCTGAGTCTCATCCATTTGGTCCGGCGGTCGCCAATCTGGTCGACCAGTTTTCGAACCTGCCAGGTGTCGGAAATCGAACGGCCGAGCGATTGGCTCATCACATTCTGGCGTGCCATGAAACGGAAGCGATGGCTCTGGCCGATGCGATCCGAGAGGTGAAGACTGCGATTCGATCCTGCGAAGAATGTTTTAATTTGACTGAAATGGACATTTGCAGGATCTGCTCGTCGCGACAGCGGAACAAGCAGGTCGTGTGCATCGTCGAGCAACCGCGAGACGTGATCGCGCTGGAAGCGTCCGGAATGTACGAAGGCGTTTATCACGTTTTGCGGGGCAGAATTTCACCACTCGAGGGGATCGGTCCAGAGGACTTGACGGTTGATTCGCTCGTGCGGCGTGTGCGGCGCGACGGAGTACAGGAATTGATCATGGCAACGAACCCGACGCTCGAAGGGGATGGAACGGCCCTGTTCATTTCCAATCTTCTGGCTGCTGATCCTGTGACAATCACAAGGCTTGCCCGGGGGATAGCCTCCGGGAGTGTGCTAGAGTTTGCGAACAAGGAGATGCTGGCTGACGCGATGCGTGGTCGGCAGTCGTTCTGACGCTTGTCGGACCGTGTTGCGGGGTTGACGGATACGTTGTCCAGAATTACTTGTTTACTGATGGATGGTTGATGGCAGACAGGACGGCTGCTACGTGACTCATGGATCGAGCGGATTCTTTGTCGTAGCGAATGGCGTCTGCCGAAGCTCGACGGAGTCGGTCGGCACAAGCGGACTGACGTTGTCGAAATTGTCGTTCAATCAGGAAGAATCATTTTCTCGTCGAAGGCTGCCGGTACTATCTATCGGAAGCGTCAAATCAAAATCGGCGAGTGAAGACACTCAGGACCCGCGTTCATGCAACTGAACTTCTCGCAACAGATGAAGATGAGCCAGCAGATGAAGCTGGCTCCGCGCATGATCCAGTCGATGGAGATCCTGCAGCTTCCGTATATGGCTCTGCAGGAACGCATCGAGCAGGAACTTGAAGATAACGTCACGCTGATTGATGACGGCACGAAGAAAGAAGAGTCCGAAACCGAACGCGACATTGAGATCGAAAAGGCTCGCGAAGAAGCCACAGAAAAGCAGACCGACGAGAAGGAGCTGCTCGTCGATAGCGACCACGGCAACGACGACGACTTTGAACGTCTGTCAGAGATGGCCAAAGACTGGCCGGACGACGACTTCGCTGCCGAGATGCGCCCTTCTGCGAATCGAATTTCGGACGCTTCGGACCGACACACGGACATGATCTCGAATGTCGAGACCACTCCGCAAACGCTGCATGATTATCTGTTGGAACAGTTTCACTTCTTCGGACTTTCCGCAGAGCTGCGATCGTTCGGTGAGTACCTGATTCAGAATCTTGATCACCACGGTCGGCTGCAAAGCTCGTTGCCGGAGATCGTTCAGGTCTACGGCGGACCGATTTCTCACGACCAGGCACTCGACGTGCTTGACCACATCCAGCATCTCGATCCTCCTGGTGTCGGAGCACGGGATCTCAAAGAGAGTCTTCTGCTACAGCTGACTCCCGAGATGATGTACCACGACATTCTAGCGGTGCTGATCGGCGACCATCTCGATGACCTCGGCAATAACCGACTGCCACTGATCGCTCGAAAGACCGGCTACTCGATCGACCTGATTAAAGACGCGATGGAGGAAATGCGGCACCTTGATCCGTTCCCCGGGCGGAAGTTCGAAGTGCGTCTGGTTCAGAACGTGACGCCCGACCTGGAAGTCGTGCAGGAAGACGATGGCAAGTGGACGGTGAAGGTCATCGACGAGTACGTGCCGGATCTGAAGATCAGCCGCAAGTACATAAGCATGCTTCGTAACGGAGTCGACGAGGCAACGAAGGAGTACATCAAGAAGAAGATCGATTCCGCCAAGTGGCTGATTGAGTCGATCGAACAGCGGTACAGCACGCTTCGAAGAGTGGCTCAAGCCATCGTCGATCACCAGACCGCGTTTCTGGAAAGCGGACCGGAGTTCATTCAGCCGCTGAAGATGCAGCAGGTCGCTGATCAGGTCAAAGTTCACGTGACGACTGTCTCGCGGGCGGTCGATGACAAGTGGATCCAAACGCCGCGTGGCCTCTTCCCACTGAAACGCTTCTTCGGTGGCGGAACGAAAACATCCAGCGGCGAAGACGTTGCCTGGGGAATCATTCGGATCAAGCTGCAGGAAATCATCGACAACGAAGACAAAGACAAACCTTACAGCGACGATGCTCTTGTCGCCGAGATGGCGAAACTTGGTTACGAACTGGCTCGACGAACGGTGACGAAGTACCGCAAGAAGATGAACATCCCATCTTCTCGCCAGCGACGTCAGTACTAACGTCGCTGTGGAAACCGTCTCAACTGGCTGATTGTCGACGGCAGACGCCGCTCTTATGATCCAGAATCGGTCGTCTCTCTCACTCTCTCTGTCGACATTGCCGCCATGATCCTGACTCTGATCGGATATCGCGCTACGGGCAAATCCACGCTCGCACAGCCTCTGGCCGAGCGTCTTGGCTGGTCATGGATTGATGCCGACGTCGAGCTGGAACGTCGCGCCGGACGAACGATTCGCGAGATCTTTGACACCGATGGCGAGGCGGAATTCCGCCGCCGCGAACGTGAAACACTCGTTGACCTCTTGAGTCAGAACCGGCTCGTCATTGCCGCTGGCGGCGGAGCGGTCTTGAACACGGACACTCGCCAGAACTTCAAAGACGCCGGGCCCGTCGTCTGGTTGAAAGCGTCAGTCGACACCATCGAGCAACGACTCTATGGAGACGCGACGACCGCCGAACGACGCCCTAATCTGACATCGACGGGTGGCCGAGATGAAATCGAACGGCTGCTAAGCGAGCGCGAACCGATTTACTTCCACACGGCAACTCTGACCATTCAGACCGACGAACCTTTTCCCGGTCAAGCAGATATTCCGACAATCGACCAACTGGTCGACCATGTCGTCGCCGCGTTGCGAGAAACTCTGGACGCGGCATCTGGCATTGGTCAGGAGCAGTCTTCAGATAAGGCACCGGAGGATTCGTCGTGCCTTTAACTGCGTTCGGCCTGCCGATGTGGGTTTGCCTGGGATACCTCTTCGTCATTGGAACTGTCGTCGGAAGTTTTCTCAACGTCTGCATTTATCGAATTCCCACAAAGGAACGATTCTGGGAATCCCTCTACGCGGTCATCTATCCAAGGTCCCGATGTCCACGATGCCGGAACGCGATCCCGGCCTGGGCGAACGTTCCGATTTTCGGATGGCTGATGCTTCGAGGCCGATGCTTTCATTGCAAGGGGCGAATCTCGCCTCGGTATCCGATGATCGAGTTTCTCAACGGCGCGCTCTGGGCACTCGTTTACTGGATGGAAGTGCCTGCCGGATTCGGTGTTTCGATCATGGACAGCGCGGCTAACGGACCGTTCGGGCCGACTGGTGATCCGTCAAGTTGGTGGCTTTCGCCGGTTGCCATAATTCACTGGCGATACTTCTACCACATGGTCCTGATCGAGGCGTTGCTTGTTGCCAGTTTCATCGATCTGGATCTCTGGATCATTCCCGACGGCTGCACGTTGCCGGCGATGGCCGTTGGACTTGTGGGTGGCGCAGCACTTGGGCAGCTCTACCTGACGCCCGTCTGGCATCAGAACATGAGATTCGCCAATGAACTCAGGTTCTGGCTGGATCGGTCTGCCCCGGAATTATCAGACTGGATATTCATTGAGGGATCGTTGCCCGGCTGGATCGGCCAATCGCCGCACCTTCACGGGCTGGCGGTGAGTCTTGGCGGTTTTCTGATTGCCGGCGGAGTCGTGTGGCTCGTACGGATCATTGGCCACTGGGCCTTGGGTCGCGAGGCGATGGGCTTCGGCGACGTCGTGTTGATGGCGATGGTCGGCAGCTTTTTAGGCTGGCAGGCTGGAGTCATTATCTTTTTCATGGCGCCGATGTTCGCGTTGCTGGTGGTCGGCCTGACGTTCATCGTTCGGCGGCAGCGTGAGTTGCCGTTCGGACCGTATCTCAGCCTCGCGACTCTCACCGTGATTCTGTTCTGGAAGCAGATCTGGACGAGCGTCGAACCAATCTTCGGATCGGGGCCGCTGTTGATTCTGAGTGCCCTCATCATGACGGTGGCATTTGCGATCATCATGCGACTGATTCGCCTCGTGTTCGAGTTTCTGGGTATCTCACCTGATGACGATGATGATCCGCCCGACGACTGGAATTCCGGCGACCACCTGTTTTTCTACGGCAGCGAGTCCGTCGATCCTCATCAGGGCCGCTGGCGAAATTACGTCTGGCCGGGTTCCGATTCCTCGCGCGGATGGTCTCAGTACGACACCTGGCGGAATGGCCCGCCGGGTGGCGGCAATGGGCGATGGTAGTTTGTACGATTCACGCGATGATCGTGGTGTCACAAACTCATCGACAAACGGAGTTGAATCATGCTTGGCGGAAATCAGTTCAAGGCTCGGCTACAAACCTTGCTGGCGATAGTCGCAGTCACCTTTTCTTTGCAGAGTGTCTGCCGCGTTGCCGACGCGCAGCCGAATGATCGTCCCGCCGATTCTCGCGAGTTTCAGCCGAAGAAGTTGATGACGCCTCGCAAAGCGATTGTCGACGCTCCGTTCATCACCGCTGATCAGGTGAAAGGTCAGGTTGATGATTCCGAACTGGTGCTGGGAGTCGTCGTTGAAGGCCAGCCGCGAGCCTACCCGATCAACATGCTGACTGGACCGGCGCGCGAGATCATCAACGACCGAATCGGCGAAACCAATTTCGCCGCAACGTGGTGACACCTTTGCCACAATGGCATCGTGTATGCCACAAACGTTGATAAGCAAAAGCTGACGTTCTGTGTTTCCGGCCAGCTTTGGAACCGAAGCCTCGTCATGCTGGATCTCGAAACGAAGTCGTTGTGGAGCCATCTGCTTGGTCGAGGCATGCAAGGACAGCACAAAGGAACGCTGCTGAAGATCATTCCGTCAGACATCACGACATGGTCGGCGTGGCAAAGTGAGCACCCTGAGACCACTGTCCTCAATCTTCGTCGATCAAGCCGCCAGTTCGTCAAAGACTTCTACAAAGAGCCAACGCGGTTTGTTGTCGGGTTTATCGGAAACTTTGCGATGCATCACGTTGCTATGGATCAATTGTTAAAACGACCGATTGCGAATATCAACGCGAAAGGACTACCAATGCTGGTCGTCTTTGATCCGGAAGGAACGGCCACAAGAGTCTTTCGTCGAAAACTCGATGACCAGGTGTTGACATTTTCCGCTGACTCGACCGACAGGCTCAAAGATGATCAAACCGGTTCGGTCTGGAACCGCAGCGGCGTTGCCATTGAAGGTCCACTCAAAGGTAAGTCACTTGAGCAGCAGGTTTCGATTCCTTCGTTCCGACGAGCGTGGCAGAATTTTCATCCGGACAGTCACCTCGTCGATCTGACATCACCTCCGAGCGGCCAGAACTAGCCAGGTCCGAAAGGTCGCAGCGACATGACATCAAGCGAGCAGTATCTCAAGCCGGAAGTCATCCAGACGGTGTCCCGGCTTGACCTGCGCGCACGGTTCATTGTCGAAGGTTTTTTATCGGGACTTCACACCAGCCCGTTTCAGGGATTCAGTGTCGAGTTCAGCGAACACCGTCGTTACACGCAGGGCGACGATCCTAAAGACATCGACTGGCTCGTTTACGCAAAGACGGACCGCTACTACGTCAAGAAATACCAGGCCGAAACCAACATCACCGGCTACCTGCTGATGGACTTGTCCGAAAGCATGGCCTACACGTATCGGCAGCAGCTGACGAAGTTTGATTATTCCATCTGCCTGGCCGCGGCGCTCGGTTATCTGATGATTCATCAGCAGGACCCGGTTGGCCTGGTGACCTTTGATCAGAAGATTCGCAACAGTCTGCCGGCTAGAAGTAAGCGCACACAGCTCGGAAACATGCTGTCGCTACTCTCGCAGGCAAAACCGCAGGGCGAGACCGAGATTGCTCAGAACCTCCGGCGCATAGCGGCCATGATTCGACACCGCAGCCTGCTGATGATCTTTTCGGATCTACTGACTGACTCGGAAGAGGTCATCA
>Ga0316208_1001816_pt1 | contig 18929 bp, 17 predicted proteins | sample 3monopyrite_MG_FD_204944 | JGI IMG/M metagenome (GOLD analysis project Ga0316208, IMG submission 204944) | Microbial mat bacterial communities from mineral coupon in-situ incubated in ocean water Damariscotta River, Maine, United States -... | ecosystem: Environmental > Aquatic > Marine >...
GCGCTGAGCGCGGGCCTGCTGCTTATGTGGAAAAATCGAACGCGGTACCGTACTTCACTTGCCGCCGCCGCCGGGGCGCAGCGGCACGGCGGGGATCGAGTCGTGTTCCTCGTGCTCCTCGCCGTGGCCGTCGCCGTCCGCGTCGTGACCTTCGTGGTCACCGTGCGCGTCGTGATCGCCGCCCTTGGGCCATTCACCCTTCGCTTCGGCGATCAGGCTCATCACGGCGTGCTCCAGCTCCTCACCGTGCAAGTCGCGGTAACGGATCACGCCATCGGCATCGACGACATAGATCGTCGGGTAACCGGAGACGCCCCACTGGCGCGGCACGGGACCGTCCGTGCTGCCCTGGAAGAGGTTGGGCCAGTTGACGCCTTCCTTGACGCAGTCCTCTCGGAACTTGTCAGGGTCTTCGTCGGTGTTGATGCCGAACAGCACGAAGGGTTCGTTCTCGAGGCGCTTCACGAGCGCCTTCTCGTGGGGAATCATCCCACGGCAGGGTCCTCACCAGAATCCCCAAAAGTTGATCACAGCGACCTTGCCGGCGAAGTCGCTGAGCTTCAGCGGCTTGCCGTCGACGTCGACGCCGACGATGTCCGGCACGTCCATGCCGATCTGCAGATTCTCGGCGGCGAAGATCTTGCCGGCTGCGCGCGTCGCGAGTTCGTGCTCGGGGAAGCGCTCGGCGAGCAACTCATACTGCTCCACCGCGAGGTCGAACGCGAACTCTTCGTTCGACGCCTCGAGCGCGGAACCCTTCGCGTAGAGCACCTGCGCCGTGAGTTCCGGGTTGCCGGAGATCACCGCGAGCTCGTCGAGCAGGGCGAAGGCGAGCTCGCGACCGAGGCTCTCGCCCCAATCGTCGGCTTCGCCGGAGATCGTGCGCAGCAGCTCCAGGCCGTGCGTCTTGTGCGAGTTGTCGATCAAGTCGAGGTACAAGCGCAGCTTCGTCACCATGCGGCGCTCTTCGGGAACCTCGGAGAAACCGAAGTTGCCGAGACACCACAGGCGCGCGTCGATCTGTCCGCGCTCGGCGAGCGCCCAGAAGCGCGGGTAGAACGCACCGTCCGGCGACTCGGGGTAGACTTCCTCGGCGCCGGCTTCGTTGCGCTCCTGGACCGCGTCCAGCTGGTCGTACCAGGCGTACAGCGCCGTCTGATACTCCTCCATCAACGCGGCGTGAGCGGAGTCGACTTGCGCCTGCTCCGGATTCACGACGTCCGTCGGCGGGTGATAGGTCTGGACCGCGAGCGCCGCCGGCGTCGCCAGTCCGAGCAGCCCGACGAGGGCCGCGCAGCGGATGATCTTCATGGGTCGTCTTCCTTCCAGGGGGGGGCCCTCGGTGAGAGGGTCGAGGCCACAGTCTACTCACCCTACTCACCACGTGGAGCCGGCGCTGCGTCACAGCTCTTCCAGCCACCAGGGGGGTCAAGTCCCGCCGACCCGCTCTATACTCTTCCGCCATGAACGCCGCTCAGCACGCTGTGGGGGCACTCGCCCCCAGCGCCTCCTGGCGGGCCCCGCTCGCCTCCGGGGTCCGCACCGGGTCCGTCGCCACCGAGCTCGACCGCATCTCCGACAAGGTGCTCTCGGGTGGCCGCATCAGCTTCGAGGAAGGACTCTTCCTCCACGAGTCCGCCGACATCGGCACGCTCGGCATGCTCGCCGACGCGGTGCGGATGCGGAAGCACCCCGAAGGGGTCGTGACGTACATCGTCGATCGAAACATCAACCCGACGAACGTCTGCATCACCGACTGCGGCTTCTGCGCGTTCTATCGCCGGCCGAACCACGCGGAAGCGTACGTGCTCGAGCGCGACGAGATCGTCGCCAAGGTGCAAGAGCTCAGCGAACAAGGCGGACGCCAAGTGCTGATGCAAGGCGGCCACCACCACAAGCTCAAGTCCGACTGGTGGTGCGAGCTGATCGCCGACCTAAAGTCGCGCTTCCCGCAGATCAACTCGCACGCGCTGTCGGCGCCCGAGCTGCACCACTTCGCGGTGATCGAGAAGCGCCCCGTCGAGAACGTCATCCGCGACCTAAAAGACGCGGGCTGGGGCTCGCTGCCCGGCGCCGGTGCCGAGATGCTCGTCGAACGCGTGCGCCTCATCATCGCGCCGAAGAAGACCGACACCGACACCTGGCTCGACGTGCACCGCAAGACGCACGAAGCCGGCTTGCGCTCGTCCGCGACGATGATGTTCGGCAATGTCGAGACGCCCGCGGAACGCATCGAACACCTGGAACGCCTGCGGCAGCTGCAAGACGAGACGGGCGGCTTCACGGCTTTCGCGTGCTGGAACACCCAACCCGACGGCGTGCCGGAAGAACACATCTATCCGCAACGCACGACGCCGGGCGTGTACTTGCGCGTGCAGGCGATCGCGCGCATCTACCTCGACAACTTCAAGAACATGCAGACCAGCTACGTGACGCAAGGCTTGAAGCTCGCGCAGGTCACGCTGCGCTACGGCTGCAACGACTTCGGCGGCACGATGCTCGAAGAGAACGTCGTGTCCGCGGCCGGCTGCTTCAACTTGCAGTCGATCCAGAAGATCGAAGACGTCATCGAGCGCGCCTGCTTCGCTCCGCGACGCCGCAACTCTTGGTACGGCATCGACGACGAACGACACGACGGACCGCCTTCCCCCGCCAACCCCGCGGAAGCCGCCACTCATCGCGCCGTCAGCGGCACGGAGGTCTCACGATGAGCGCTACTGCCCGATTGAAGACGCGCGCGACCGGCGCGGGCCTCGGCGACATCGCCGACAAGCTGATCGCCGGGGAACGCCTGACGCTCGAAGACGGCAAGCGCCTCTACGAGGCGCCCGACTTGCACACGGTGGGTGCCTTGGCGAACCACGTGCGCGAACGCCTGCACGGCGACCGGACGTACTTCAACGTCAACCAGCACGTCAACTACACGAACATCTGCAACAAGCTCTGCCGCTTCTGCGCCTTCCAGCGCCTGCCGAAGCAACCGGGCGCGTACGTCTTCTCGCCCGAACAAGTCGAACTGAAGATCCGCGAGCAGCTGCACAACCCGGTCACCGAAGTGCACATGGTCGCGGGCATCCACCCGAAGCTCGACTACAAGTACTACAAGGACATCCTGCGCGCCGCGAAGCGAGCACGGCCCGACATCCACATCAAGGCCTTCACGATGGTCGAGCTCGACCAGATCGCGAAGGTCGCGGGCAAGCCGCTCGCCGAAGTGCTGCCGGAGCTCGTCGAAGCCGGACTCGGTTCGGTTCCCGGCGGCGGCGCCGAAGTCTTCTCGGAACGTGTGCGCCAGGCGACGTACCACCTCAAGAACACCGGCGACGAGTGGATCGAGATCGCGCGCACGGTGCATGAAGCGGGCCTGCGCTCGAACTGCACGATGCTCCACGGACACATCGAGACGATCGACGAACGGCTCGACCACCTCGATCGCTTGCGCCGCTTGCAGGACGAGACCGGCGGCTTCCAGACCTACATCCCGCTGTCGTTCCACCCCGACAATTCGGAGATGGCGCACGTCCCCGCCCCCACCGCACTGGACGAGCTGCGTGAGATCGCGCTCGGCCGCTTGATGCTCGACAACATCCCGCACATCAAGGCCTACTGGATCCTGATGGACGTGCCGATCGCACAGCTCTGCCTGGCCTTCGGCGCCGACGATGTCGATGGAACGGTCGTCGAAGAGAGGATCTACCACGAAGCCGGCGCCACCACCCCGCAAGAGGTCGACCGCACCGAGCTCGTCCGCTGGATCCGCGACGCAGGCCGCGTCCCGGTCGAACGCGACACGCTCTACAACGTGGTCTGGTCCGACGACGGCGCGCGCGAGGCGATCGTGGGCGACGCGGCGCCGCTCGGCGTCTGAATCCACACGAGATTCACCGACTGCGAGTCCGTAACATCACGTCGTGCAACGACGTTGGATGCTCGGCTCGATCTTGCTGCTCGCGTTGGCTTGGTGCGCGGTGTCCGCGATGCGCCGCGGGCCGGCCGCACCCTCGTTGTACTCCGGGGTGGATGCGGCGCCATCCGTACAGTCCTGTGCTCTCGCTGCGCCTGTTCACGCCGCGGCACACAGCGAGCAAGGCGCCGATCCCACCGCTGTTGTCACGCGCACGAGCGAAGGCCACCAGGTTCACGTCGTCCTGAGCGACCTCCGCACGGGCAAGCCGATCCCGGAGGTCCGGATCGAGCTGAGACGCGGATCCGACCGGGAGATCTTGGTGACCGACGCTGCGGGCGCCTTCCGCTCTGAGCGAGCGTGGAGCCCCGGACCGCTGGTCGTCGATCCGACTCCCTTCCCGAACGACCGCGAAGACTGGTACTCCCGCTCGAGATCCTCCCCGGCGGCAACGAACCCGTTCAGCTGTTCGTCGACGCGCCGGGATTCGTCATCCTCGAGGGTGTGAAGCCGCCCGTTCATCCGGAGACACGCGTCGAGGCTCGCCTCGTGCTCCCCGGCAGTGAGCGACCGGGTTGGGACGGCACGACGTGGGTCGATCTGGGCTCGTTCCGCTACGCGCGCGATCCGAAGTGGCTGCGAGACGGCGGTCTGCTCGTCGCGCCACGTGACGTCCCGTCCGACCTGATGAGCATCACAGCGCACGGGACAAGCCCCGCCCGCGTCGAAGTCACAAGTACCTGGTACGCCCTACCATGGTTCACCACGGGCCCACTGCACTTGCGCGACGGCCGTATCCTCGACGACCGCGTTCGGGCGCATGACCGCAACTCTTGCGGATCGATCTCCGTCGTGCGACGAAATTCCGAGCGCGAACTGCTCCGTGACGCGACCTTCAGGATCCGGGCGCTCTCCACCCTCCAGCGACCCGATCTTTCGGCAGTTCGGCGTGACAATCCCGAGTGGACACGTCCTTTCGCTGCACTGACCGGACAGCCGCTGCAGCTCGTGACCGGCCAGCAGGGTCGCCTGTGGACTCCCGGCTGCCTCCCGGTCGGTACTTACGAAGTGGAGGTTCGACACCCTCGTTAAAAATGCAGCGCGGAAGCAAGTCCAGGTCGAGCTCGGAAGAACGAGCCTGGTGATCCTCGACATGAGCCTCGCTACCGAAGGTCCGCGTCTGCACCTGCGCGCGACCTGGGAATCGCCAAGCGCCCCTCGTCCGTCGGTGAGCTGGAAGCTGACGAGGCTCGGACTCGAAGGACAAGCCTTCGACAGCGGGACTGCCTCGAGTCGCCTCGGCAGAAGCGGGCTCGGCACGCTGTATCCGGAGCAACCCGCGGTCCAGCTCGACGGACTTCCATTGGCGCGCTTCGCTGTCGAGCTGCGGGCAGATTCAGTCGGAGGGACTTCTTGCTTCCCCGTGCCGATCGATCCCGTCGACCCCATCCTCTCGAGCGGCGAGCCTCTCGAAGTCCGGGTGCACAACGAGTCGCTGAGACTCTGGCGGATCGTCTTGGCGCCGGAGCGAATGCAAGCGGGAGACGAGCACGGTACGCGGCTGTGGCGGCTCGAGTTGTTCGACGCGGCTGGGCAGTCCGCCGGAGTCATGGAGTGCCGCCTCTCACGCGGCGAGGCACTCGTCTACGCTCCGGCTGAGGAGGGCTGGACCTTCGCACTCACCGAGTACGGGATGAGCTCGTCCGGACGCCGCCTCGAAGGCGCCTGGCGCTTCGATCACGTCTCCAGCGGTCGCGAGGGAGCCGAGCAAGTTCTGGTACTCCGCTGAGTCTGCCCCTGGCACCCACCCGAAGCTGAACGACCGGCGATGAGGCCGGCGTCGCTATCATCGCCGCATGAAGTTCGCTCACTTGACCGCAGCTGTGCTCTGTCTCGCTCCCCTCGGCCTCGCGCAGAACGCGGGACCGAATCGCCTCAGCCCGCTCGAGCGCGACGCCGGTTGGCAGCTGCTCTTCGACGGCGAGACGACGGCGGGCTGGCGCAGCGTCGAGGCCGAGGGCTTTCCGAGCGAGGGCTGGGACGTGCAAGACGGCGCGCTGCATCACACGCGGGGCGGCGGCGACATCGTCACCGAGCGGCTGTACGGGGAGTTCGAGCTCGAGTTCGAGTGGAAGGTCGCGCCGGGCGCGAACAGCGGCGTGAAGTACATGGTCGCTCCGGACGACGCGGAATACGCGTACGGCCCCGAGTACCAGGTGCTCGACGACGACCTGCACGCAGACGCCGAGCTTCCGTCGCACCGCGCGGCGTCGCTGTACGACTTGGCGGCGCAAGTCGGCGGGACGAAGCGGCCCGTCGGTGAGTACAACCGCGGGCGCATCGTCGTGCGCGACGGCTGGATCGAGCACTGGTTGAACGGCGTGCGCGTGGTGCGCGTCGAGACTGCCGGCGCTGCCTGGGTCGCGGCCCACGCGGCGAGCAAGTACGCCGGCACGCCGGACTTCGCGCGCACCGGCGCGGGGCGCATTGCGCTGCAGGATCACGGCGACGAAGTCTGGTTCCGCGACCTGCGCATCCGCGAGCTGCCCGCCTTCGACTTCAGCGAACTCGACCTGCTGCCGGGCGAAGGTCTCGACGGCTGGAAAGAGTACGGCGACGCGCGCTACGTACGCGAAGACCGCACGATCCTCGGCGAAGTCGACGGCGGCGGTCAGTCGTTCCTGTTGTCGAAGCGCTCGTTCGGCGACTTCATCTTCGAGGTCGACGTGAAGACCGAGCTGCCGGGCAACTCCGGCATCCAGATCCGTTGTCAGCAGCGCAAGGACGGACGCCCCTTCGGCTACCAGATCGAGATCGATCCGTCGGAGCGCGCGTGGTCGGGCGGCTTGTACGACGAAGCGCGGCGCGGTTGGTTGCAGAACCTCGAGCACAACGACGCGGGCCGCGCCGCCTTCGTACACGGCGAATGGAATCGCTACCGCATCGAATGCATCGGCCCTTGGATTCAAGTGCGCGTCAACGGCGTGCCGACGGTCGACTACTTCGACCTCGAGGACCTCGAAGGCGTGTTCGGACTGCAAGTGCACTCGGGCGACGACACGCGCGTGCGCTGGCGCAATCCGCGGATCTGGCCGCTCGTGACGCGGCGCTTCAACCATGCGAACTTGCCGGTTCCCGAGCGGGTGCTCGAAACCACTGGAGGTCTGCTCAAGGCCCTGATCACTTCGGGAGTCAGTCACGAGAGTCCGCAGATGTTGTCGGAACCTCGTGCAGTGAATGAACTGTTCGCAATGCTCTTGCAAGCCGAAGTACCTGCCCAGGCCGACTTACGAATCTCGAACGGGGCTTGGCACTACGACATCAGCGAAGACCCACACTTCAAGGTCGGTGAAAGCAACCAACTCGGACTGTGCATCGACGGGACGCGGGGAACCGTGTTGCTGAACGGGCGTCCAGTCGCTGTCACGATTCCTGAGCTGCACGGCGACTTCGCGTTGAGCACTTCGGATACGGAAGAGTTCATCACATTGAAAGGGGTTCAGCGACTCGGGACTTTGCGCCGTTAGCGTTCAGTCCCCCGCCGCTTCCAACTCTTCGGTCGTCCACGGCTTCCCGCGCTCGGCGAGCTCGGCTTGCACCGCGCGCACCTCGTCCGGCGTGATCGGATCCGCGCCGTGCCCCCACTCGCGGCGCGCGTAGGTCAGCACGGCGGCGACGTCTTCGGGACTCGCGGCGTAGACCGGCATCTCGAGGTTCCACTCCTCGCCCGCAACCATGATCGGACCGGTCAAGCCACCGAGCAGGATGCGGATCGGGCGCTTGCGGCCGCCGAGCAACCACGGCGAGTGCCTGAGCGGCGGCGCGAGGCCCGGCTCACCGAGGCCGGTCGACTGGTGGCACGAGGCGCACGCGTCGGCGAAGAGCGCGCGGCCGCGTTCGAAGCGCTCGCGCTCGGATTCGGTCAGCGGGCGAACTTCGTCGTTGCCCGCGTTCGGCCCGCCGGGCCAGGTGATCGACTCGACGAGCTGATCGATGCGCTCCTCTCCGGCCCGCTCGCGCAGCTCGGCGAGGCGCTGCAGATCATCGAACACCTCCATGGCCTGGGGCCGGACGGAGAGCCGCAGCGCCCGTGGGTCTCCGTTCGCGCCCCGCGGCCTGCCGGCGAGCAGCCCGTCGGCCAGCGCCCACGCCGGGAAGCTCGAACTCGACGGCCAAGCGATCTCGTGGAGCACGGCGGCCACCGCTTCCGACTGTCCGCTGTGCGCAATGCTCGCGGCGAGCCCTGTCAGAAGCTCGGCGCTGCTGCCGATCGGACGCTCGAACATCTCGAGCGCTGTGGGAAGCACCTCGAACTCGCGCCCACGCAGACCCGAGAGCGCGGCCTGCACCAGCTCGGGCACTGCGGAGTCGCTGCGCAGGAGCCGCAGCATGAGTCGATCCGCGGCGGCGGTCTCCGCTTCACCGAGCGAGAGCACCAGCTGGCGGCGCACGCGATCGCTGACACCGCCTTCGAGGTCGGCGAGGACTTCGAGCACCCCTTCTTCGCCCGTCGCGAGCGCCGGCTCGGCACAACGCACGGCCGCCAAGTGAACTCGTTCGTCCGGGTCCTCGAGTCCCGCGAGCAGCGAGTCCATGTCCAGTGCGTCCAAGCCCGCGAGCGCCCACAGCGCGTGCATGCGACCGAGCGCCGAATCGCTGTGCCGCACGACGTCGCGGCAGAGCTCGATCGCGTCGGCATCTCCCCGCCCCTCCTCGACGATCGAGCGTTGAGCCGTGATGCGCCGCCAGCCGTTCGGGTGACCGAGCTGCGCAACGAGCTCGGTCCAGCTCATCGCGCTCAGCGGAGCGGGCGTGCTGCGCTTCGCGCCCTTCGGCGCGATTCGCCAAATGCGGCCCAATCCGAGCGGTTCTTCAAGTCCGCGCGCTTCGACTTGCGCGCGTAGCCACGAGGTCACGAACAAGCGGTGTTGCAGCACGCCGCGATAGAGGTCGACGACGTAGAGCGCACCGTCCGGTCCGTCGACCAGGTTGACGGGGCGAAAGCGTTCGTCCATCGACGCGAGGAATTCGCGTCCGGCGTGCGCGTTGACGGCTTCGACGCCGAGCGCGTCTCGCTTCGCGCGCAGCTCGTAACGCTTGACTAAGTTGCCGCACGGTTCCGCGACGAAAGCGTTCCCGCGGAACTCCTGCGGCAACGCGTCGCCGAGGTACATCAGCGGCCCGCACGCGCCGGTGAAGGTTGCGAGCGTGTAGTCGTCGCGCAGCGTTTCCTTGCGATAGCCGCGGTTCACGCCCGGCGTCATGCGGATCGGCCAGACCGCTTGGTCGTGAGCGACGCGCACGTTCACGCCGCTCGCCATGCCGTAGCTCGGATTGCGCACGGCGTAGTGCGACGAGTACTGGTCGCCGCGCAGGCCGTCGCTGTTCGTGTTGAAGTAGGCGCGCCCCTCTTCATCGAGCGACAGCCCCCACTGTCCGCCGCCGTTCGTCCGCTGACGCTGCCACGCGCCGTCCACTTCGCGGTAACGCCAGCGATGATTCGCAAGCTGAATCCAGTTGTCGTGCGTCCAGCGCAGCGCGTTCGCCGCGTGTTCGGGGCTGTGAATGCCGCCGAAGCCCTTGTCCACGACGACGTGCGCGTCCGCTTTCCCGTCGCCGTCCGTGTCGCGATAGAAGCGCAGCTCGGGCGGCACGATCACCAACGCGCCGTCCCGATACGGCATGACCGCGCGCGGCAGCACGAGCCCGGTGAGGAAGTCGGTACGCGCATCCATCACGCCGTCACCGTCCCCATCGCGCAGCACGGCGATGCGACCGTTCGCGACGGTCTCGCTCTCGCCGTCGATGTTCGGCATGTAGCCGCGCATCTCGACGACCCACAAGCGACCGTCACCATCGAACGCGACGTCGACCGGATCGACGACGAGCGGTTCGCTCGCGACACACGTGATCTCGAGGCTCGGTTCCAGCTCGAAGGCTTTGCGCGCTTCCTCCGGCGAGAGCACCGGCGCCGGCGGAATCGAGAGGTCTTCCGGCAGCGGCGGTTGCACTTCACCGGGACGGTCGCCGTTCTGCGGCGCGGCGCGCAGTACCGGTGCGAGAGCCAGGAGTAAGGGAAGGCCGAGAAGCTGGGGAGTCGTCTTCATGAGCAGGGTTGCCGACAGTACCAACTCCCCCCCCCCGCTCACCGCCCGTTCGCCGGAACGGCGGGACCGATCTCGGGCAGGAAGGGGAACTCGATGCGCGGTGGCCAGATGCCGATTCCGAGCTGCAAGCCGGCGAGATGCAGCTCGACGCCTTCCTGCAGACCGAGGGCGAGTCCGAGCCAAGCCGTGTCCAGGCGCGATCTCATCGATCTCCACACCGGAGTGCGGCGAGATGATCTCGATGCGCGTCCAGCCACCTGTTTCCGCGTCACGCACGTCGAACCAACCGTGGGTCGCGAAGCGCGCGTACCAGGCCTCGCTGTCGGGGATACGGGCCTCTTTCACGAGCACCAACGCCCCCGTCTCTCCCGCGAAGCCCGACGGACGGGTTCCTCGGCATCCCAATAAGAACGGCAGAACGAGAACGAGCAGGGCGTGGCGCATGGAGCTCCGAAGCGGGTACGGTGTCAGGGCAAATAGCCCACGGTGCTCCGGCGCTCGAGCACGCACCAGCACGACTGAGCGCCGGAGCACCGTGCGCTATTCGCCCTGACACCGTACCCCCTCGAAGACTGACATGCTGCACCCGATCACACTGCTGCTCCCCCTCCTTGCCACCTCGAATCAAGGCGGTGATCCGCGCGACCTCTACGACGTCCAGGCGTACGAGATGCAGTGGGCCGTCGTTCCGGACGACCAGCGGCTCGAGGGTCGCGTGGTTGTGCGCGCGCGGACGCTCGGCAAGGACTTTGACCGCGTCACACTCGACATGGTCGCCGACCTCGAGCTGCTCGGTGTGAGCACCGAAGACGGCACGGAACTGCAGGCGGAGCGCGAAGACGACTACGTGCACATCACGCTGCCGGCGGCGCTCGACGCGGGCACCGACTTCGCCGTCGCGCTGCGCTATCGCGGCAACCCGAAGGCCGAAGACAGCTTCTCAGGATTCCACTGGGCGCAAACCCGAGCCGGCCGGCCCTGGATCAACACCTCATGCCAAGGCCTCGGCGCGCACAGCTGGTGGCCGTGCAAGGCCAGCTTCTTCAACGCCGGCGACAAGCCCGAGCGCGTCGAAGTCGAGCTGACCGTGCCCAAAGGACTGACCGGCGTCTCCAACGGTCGCTTCCAAGGCTCGAGCACCGGCGGCCCCGACTGGTTCACCGCGGAAGGCGACTGGGAGACGTTCCGCTACGTGCACCCCTATCCGCTCGAAACCTACTCCGTGACGCTCAACGTCGCGCCCTACGTCAAGGTCGAACAACAGCTGATGATCGATGGCGGCGGCGACACCGGCGTGCCCTTCGTCTACTACGTCTTGCCCGAGAGCGTCGAGAAGGCCGCGGTGCAGTTTCAAGACGTGCCCGGGATGATCGACGCGTTCGCGCAAGCCTTCGGTCCTTGGCCGTTCCCCGAGTCGAAGATCGGCTTGGTCGAGACGAATTTCTGGGGCATGGAACACTCCAGCGCCGTCGCGTACGGCTCGAGCTATCCGGCGTGGTGCGAACGAGAAGGGCAACCCGACCCCCATGCCGGCCCCAACCGCTACTTCGACTACATCCTGATCCACGAAATGGCGCACGAGTGGTGGGGCAACGCCGTATCCGCCACCGATTGGGGGCACTTTTGGATCCACGAAGGCCTGGGCACCTACGCAGAAGGTTCCTACCTCGAGTTCACCGAGGGTCGCGAACGCGCCGACGAGTACTTCCGCGGACAGAACCGCCGCGCCTCGCGCTTGAAGGGTGCGCTGTACCGCGGCGAAGACGTCACCTCCGGCAAGGCGTACAGTCAGGTGATCTACTCGAAGGGTGCTTGCGTCTTGAACACCTTGCGCAGCTACATCGACGATGACGAGTCGTGGTGGCGCTTGTTGCACGAGTTCCAAGCGCGCTACCGCTACAAGAACGCGAACACCGCGGACTTCTTCGCGCTGGTCGAGGGCGTCACCGGCACGAATTATGATTGGTTCTCCGAGCAGTACGTCTACGGCGAAGGCTCGCCGCGACTGAAAGTCGACATCGAAGTCGAGCCGCGCTTGATCAAGCTGCGCATCGACAACGAGATCGGTGACTTCGACTGCGGCATCGACGTCCGCTGGCTCGAAGGCGGAGAACCCCGCACCGACCGCATCTGGGTCCGCGGCGGCAAGTCGGGTGGATCGGACTACGTGCTCGGCGACGATCCGAGCCAGGTCGAAGTCCTGCACATCGACCGTATCATCGGCCGACACACCGTGAACATCCACGGCTACGGCGTGCCGGAAGCAGCACCGGAAGAATCGTCCGACGACGATTAGCAGCTCACTGGTCGACCGGCGACGCCGTCGACCAGTCGAGCACCTCCGACTCGAGCACATCGAGCGGCAGCGGGCCATTTGCGAGGATCACCTCGTGGAAGTCGCGCAGGTCGAAGCGGCCGCCCATCAGCTGTTCCGCTTCGCGCCGCATGCGCTCGATCTCGAGCTTGCCGATCGTGTACGCCGTCGCTTGCCCCGGCATCACGATGTAGCGCTCGATCGCCTTGACGCAGTCGCCTTCGGGGTTCGGCGTGTTCTCCATCAAGTACTCGACTGCCGCTTCGCGCGTCCAGCGCTCGTTGTGCAGACCCGAGTCGACGACCAGGCGGCATGCACGCCAGAGTTCCATCGCGAGACGTCCGAAGTCCGAGTACGGGTCTTCGTAGAAGCCCTCTTGGCGCGGGAAGCTCTCGCAGTAGAGCCCCCACCCTTCGCCGTAGACCGTGTATCCGCCGAAGCGCCGGAAGTGCGGCAAGTCCGTCAGCTCGCGAGCGATCGAATTCTGCAGGTGATGCCCGGGAATCGCTTCGTGGTACACGAGCGCCTCGAGCTGGTAGGTCGGCATCTGAGCCATGTCGAAGAGATTGGCGTAGAAGATGCCGGGGCGCTTGCCGTCGGGCGTGCCGGACGAATAGAACGCCTTGCCCGCCGCCGCCGCGCGGTACGGTTCGACGGCCTTCAATTCAACCGGCGCCTTGGGCAGCGTGCGGAAGAACTCCGGCATGCGCACGCGCATCTCGTCGAGGTACTCACGGGCGAGCGCCAGGTACTTCTGACGCCCCCCCTCGTCATTAGAGAGGTAGAAGCGTTCGTCCTCGCGCATCTGCTTGAAGTACTGCTGCAGCGTGCCATCGAATCCTAGGCGACGCATCAAGTCGCGCATCTCGTCGTGAATGCGCGCGACTTCGGAGAGGCCCAGGGCATGGATCGTATCGGGCGTCCAGTCTTGCGTCGTAACGCGCTTCAAGCGGTGCGTGTAGTATGCATCGCCATCGGGCAGGGTCCAGACGCCTACTTCGCTCGGCGCGCGGGCGTTTAGTTGCCCCAACGCCGTGATCAGGCGCTCGTAAGACGGACCGACGGACTCGATCATCGCGCGTTCCGCTTCACGCATCAGCTCGCGACTGAGCGTATCTGGGAAGCGGGCCTGTTCGACTTTGGTGCGGAAGTCCGCGAGCAGTTCGTTCTCGGGTTGACCACTCTCGAAGGGTGAACCGGCGAGCAGGTTGCGACACGAGCCGAGCACGCGCGGAAAGACGAAGGCCGGCGGAACGATGTCCGCATCGGCGCGCAGCTCGAGATCGGCGATCAGTTGATCGAAGGCGAGCGGGAATCCGTCGAGCCGCTGGATGTAGGCACGCGCATCGGCTTCCTGCTCGATCGTGTGCTGCGAGATCAGAGTCGACGGCAACATGGTGTGCACGCCGAACATCTGGTTGACAGGATAGTTGTGCAGACGCCAGCGGAAGTCCTCGATCGCATGCGTCAGCTTCTTCTCGAAGAGCTGGTACGAGATCAACGACTGCGCGCTGAGCTTGAATTTGTCGAAACGCTGAAGTCGCTCGAGCTCGTTCTCGCGGATCGCGACCTCGCGGAGGCGTTCCGCGTCGGAGAAGTCGTCCCACAGTCCCTGGTCGCGCTTCACGCCGAGCGAGGTCTGCATCAGCGGACTGCGATCGAGTTCCGCTTGGTGCACTTCCTCGAAGAAGGCCGCCAGGGCGCGGTCGGTGTCGTTCGGGCCGGCGCCCTTCGCGTCCCCTCCGCCATCACTCTTGCAGGCGGTGACGAAGACTAGGAGGGAACCGGCGAGCAGGCGGGCGAAGCGGGATGCGGACATGGCGGGTCTGGCTAGGGTCGATCGAGGGGCGCGATCCTACTCGACGCTCGCCTCGCACTCGACTACCCTCCGCCCCATGCGCTTCGCCAAAGTCTCAGAACACGAACAATTCTCCCCCGAAAAGCTCAGGAAGACGAACATCTTCGAGTCCCCGCAGATGTTCTGCGACACCTACTGCCTGGAACCCGGGCAAGCCCAGAAGGTGCACGCCCACGAGGGCGCGACGAAGTTCTACTACGTCCTCGCGGGCTGCCCGACCGTCACGATCGGCGAGGAGCGTCGCGGGTTGTCACCCGGCGAGATCGCCTGGTCGTTCGCTGGCGAACCGCACGGCGTAGTGAACGAATCGACCGAACGCGTCGTCTTGTTGGTGGCGATGGCGCCGCACCCGGATCACTGATTCAGACCGACCAGCCGCGCCAGACGTCGAGCTCGGGAAGCGGCGCCTCGAACGCGAGCGCTTCCTTGGTCGTCGGGTGCGTCAGTTCGAGCCGCCGCGCGTGCAGCGCGATGCTCTTGTCGGGCAGAGGTTCGCGTGCGCCGTACTTCAGATCGCCGACCAACGGTGTGCCGAGCGAACGACATGCGACGCGCAGCTGGTGCGGACGCCCCGTGTGCGGTTCGAGCGCCAGTAAGCTGAGCCCCGCGCGTTGTTCCATCACGCGCCAGTCGGTGCGCGCGGTCTTCGAGCCATCGCGAGGCGCGCGCACGATCTCGACGCGGTTCTTCGCGCGGTCTTTCCAGATCTCGTGTTCGACCACCCCGCGTTCGCCGCGCGGTTGACCGAGCACGACGCCGAGGTAGAGCTTGCGAGCCATGCGCTCACGAAATTGCGCGTTCACGCGGTCCGCACCCTTGGTCGTTCGACCGAAGCACAAGACGCCCGAGACCGGACGATCGAGTCGGTGCACGACGGCCAGAAACGCTCGGCCTGGCTTGTTGAACTCGCGTTCGACCCACGTACGCGCGAGGTCGAGCATGCTGACATCGCCGCTCTCGTCCGGAACCGCCGGCATGCCGGCCGGCTTGTTCACGACGAGCAAGTGGTTGTCGCTGTGCAGGACTTCGAGCGTCGTCATGCGTCGAGTTCCAGGCCGCGCCACCAGCGCGCGCAGAAGCCTGCCGGCAAGCGACGCTCGGTCGCTTCTTCGGGCAACGCGAGTTCCCCCACCGCGACCTGGCCTTCGCCGAGCTCGCCCAGCAGGTTCGCGAAGGCGAGCGGCGAGTAACCCACCGCGTAGGTCGACAACACGAGCGCCGCGCGCGGTTCGAGCAGCGCACCGGCCGCTTCGACGAGCGGCGCGAGGCCTTCTTCGAGCCGCCACGTCTCGCCCTTCGGACCGCGGCCATAGTGCGGCGGATCGAGCAAGATCGCGTGATAGGTGCGGCCGCGCCGGACTTCGCGCTGCGCGAAGGCGAGGGCGTCGTCCAAGATCACGCGCACCGCCTTTTCGTCCAGCTCCGAGGCGACCAAGTTCTCGCGCATCCACGCGAGTGATTGTTTCGACGCGTCGACGTGCGTCACGGCCCAGCCGGCCTTGGCCGCGAGCACCGACGCGGCGCCCGTGTAGCCGAACAAGTTCAGCATGCGCGGCTGCCCCGGACCGAGGTGCCGCCGCAAGCCGTCGATCCACTCCCAGTTCGCAGCTTGTTCCGGGAAGAGCCCGACGTGCTTGAAGGCGGTCGGACGGATCCAGAAGCGCGCGCCTTGGTGTTCGATGCGCCACTCGGGTGCCGTGCGGCGCAGCTCGGCGCGCGCGCCGGAGCGCGGTTCCCAGCGGCCGCCGCGATCGGACTCGCGCACGAAGCTGAGGTCGGCCGCGGACCACTCCGCGTCGGGAAGGCGACGGCGCCAGAGCGCTTGCGGATCCGGACGACGCAAGATCACGTCGCCGAAGCGCTCGAGCTTCTCCCCTTCGCCCGAATCGAGCAACGCGTGCGCCGGGAAGGCGGGGTGAGGGAAGACTTGGGGTTGCATGCTCGAGAAATGGCCGGCAGTACGTGCCGCAAGGGTAGCGACAAGGGCGCTGGAAGGAAGCGTGCCGCCGAGTGCTTTCGAGGCCGGGCGCTACTCTCAGCGACCGCTACCGTTCCCCCCGGCAGCGCCGTAACCTGTTCCCCGTGAGATCGCGCTCGATTCGTACCTTCGCCTGCTGCGCCCTGTTCCTCGGCGCAGGTTGCGCCGGCTCCTACCGTCAACTCGACGGAACGGTCGAGCTATATCGACAGGGCGACCTCGAAGCCGCGGCCGACTGGATTCAGTCGCCGGAGTTCGACGACGAACGCGAAGGTGATCGACATGGCGTCCTGTGGCTGCTCGAGACCGGCAAGATCATGCACGACGTCGGACGCTTCGGTGAGAGCGAGACGGCTTTCGAGCAAGCCGACGCCCGCATCCGCACGCAGGAACAAGGTGCCTCGATGTCGCTCTCGGAAGAGGTCGCCGGGATCTTGACGACGCAACAGTCGCGGACTTACCGCGCGCGTCACTGGCAGAAGATCCTGCTCGAGAGTTATCGCGCGTTGAACCAGCTCGCGCTCGGCAACCTCGACGAAGCGCTCGTCATGGCGCGGCGCTCCTACGCGCGCCAAGCCGACGCGGTCTTCGACAAGGGCAAGGAGATCGAGAAACGCGAAGAAGGCACCAAGGAGAAGAAGGTCAACGAGGAAGAGTTGATGGACCAGGACTCGGTGCAGGAACTCCTCGCCCCGGTCCAGTCGCGCATCACGCCTGCTTACGCCAACTACGCCAACCCGTTCACGTCCTACTTGGCAGCGCTGCTGCAGTGGGCCGACGGCGATCAGACGCGCGCGATCGTCGACATGCAGAAGACGCAGGGCATGGTGCCGGACAATGAGTTCGTCGCCGCCCTGGTCACCGAGCTGGAAGGTGGTCATCCGCTGGCGACGCCCGAAGGACGCGTGTATGTGATCTTCGAGAACGGGCTCGCCCCCGAACGCATCGAGACCGGCATCGCCATCGTCACGCCGAACGGCTACTCATCGATTCGCTTGCCGATGCTTCAGTACATCGACACGCCGGTCGTCGCGCTCGAACTCAGCGATGCTGCCGGAGACCTGAATCTGCGGACCGCGCACCTCGCCGACGTCGACGCGATGGTTTCGGTCGACTTCTCCGACGAGCTACCCGGCATCGTCGTCCGCACCGTGCTCTCGATCGTCACGAAGGAAGTCGCGACGAAGCAGATGCGCGACAGCAATAGGGACCTCGGGTTCTTGGTCGGCACCCTCTGGAAGGCGATGACCGAAGGCGCCGACTTGCGCACCTGGCGGACCGTCGGTTCGCGCTTCGAAGTCGCGCACTTCGACCGCCCCGCGGGCGGCATGGTGCGCTTGAATTTGCTCGACAAGCACGGCGGTCGCCACTTGAGCGCCGAGATCGAGCTGCCCGAAACGACACTCTGCTTCCTGCTGTGCCGCAGCGTCAACCTGGCCAGCTTGCGCACGCATACGATCCAGGCCGGCGATCCGTTGCCGAGCGTGCGGATCGAAGCCGCGCCCACAGAAACACCCGCGGAAGAACCTCCCGCGGATCCCACGGACAACCCCGAATCATCCGACGAACCGGCCGCCGAAGCGGCCACGGCAGAGAAACAAGACTCATGAAACACTGGAAGATCGGCGCCGCCTTGCTGGCGAGCCTGACGCTGCTGCCCGCTTGCAACACGGGCTCCAAGACGAAAGCCACGACCCCGATGAACACGGTCGAGAAGGCGAACAAAGACGCCACGCCGCGCGAGGAGTGGATCGACAAGATTTCCGTCAGCGACCTCTTGGCCGGCAAGGTCAACGTGACGTCGGTCTACACCGATAAGAGCAGCGGGCTGCAACGCATCCAGCTCAACGTGCAGAACGACTCTGGGCGCTCGATTCACGTGCGCTACCGCGTCGAGTGGTTCGACGAAGCGGGCTTCAAGCTCTACACGCCGTCCGAGTCCTGGAACAACGTGACCCTCTCGAAGGGCCAGCACCTCTCGCTGCAGGCCAACGCCAGCTCACCGAGCGCCGTCGACTGGCGCTTCTCCGTCCAAGAGTCCGCGCTCTAACGCGCCGCACTCTCCGCCCACGAACACCGCACAGACTGAATGCCATGAAGAGCCTCAACTACGCCCTGATCCTGAGCCTACCCCTCCTGTTCGGCGCTTGCTCATCCGTCGAGCGCATCGATCCGAACTCCGACGACGCCGTCACAACGATGGGCGTCGACTACGACGAGCTGACCGAGTGGTCGGAGACGCTGACGCGTCGGATGCTCGACGACCGCTTCCTCGACAGCGGTGAGTTCGGCGAACAACCGATCCGCATGGTCGTCTCGAAGATCGAGAACAAGACCGACCTCTCGAACTTCCCCACCGAAGTCGTGATGGGCCAGATCCGCGCGTCCTTGCTGCAGTCGCAGAAGGTGCGCTTCATCTCGACCTACGGCGACGACGGCAAGGACGAAATGACCCGCGACACGCAGGACATGGCCGACGACCCGATGTTCGACTCGGCGCAGATCCCTGAAGCCGGTCAGGCGTCCGTCGCACGCCTCTCGCTGCGCACGCAGATCATCTGGCAGTACGGCCAGTCGACCAAGGCGAAGCAGAACACCTACGTCGTGCGCATGTGGGTCACCGACGTCAAGAACGGCGAGGTGGTCTGGGAAGGCTTCAGCGAGCCGATCGCGAAGAAGCACAGCAAGGGCGGACTCGGCTGGTAACGACCAACTGAGCCGTGAGGTACCGAGCCGGGGCCAGCTCCCCACAGCTCGAGGAGGCCGGC
>Ga0316208_1001817_pt1 | contig 18908 bp, 16 predicted proteins | sample 3monopyrite_MG_FD_204944 | JGI IMG/M metagenome (GOLD analysis project Ga0316208, IMG submission 204944) | Microbial mat bacterial communities from mineral coupon in-situ incubated in ocean water Damariscotta River, Maine, United States -... | ecosystem: Environmental > Aquatic > Marine >...
TTCTTCAAAATTTTCAGGGGTAATTATTTTTATAATAGCATTAGGGTATGCTTTTAGAAATGTTTTAGATATTTTTGCTTTTTTATGTGAGCTCCATTTAAACTCAAAGGCGTAAATTTTTCCATCTCGTTCTTCAATATAATCTATTTCTTGTTGTGCTGTTGTTCTCCAGAAATAAGAATTTACATATATGTTGTGATATGCCAAATATTTTTTTCGTTCTCCTATAATAAAGTTTTCCCACAAAGCGCCTGTATCATTTCTTAATTCCATAGGATTATAATTTCCTATTACTGCGTTTCTAATGCCATTATCCACAAAATATATTTTACGTGTTTTCTTTAATTCAGTTCTTAAATTTCTACTAAACGTTCCTAAACGATAAATAATGAATGATTTCTCTAATAATTGAATATAGCTTTCTACGGTTTCACTATTTAAACCTACTATTTTCCCTAATTCATTATAAGACACCTGATTCCCCATTTGAAAAGCAAGTGCTTGTAGTAATTTTATAATTTTATCCGATTTCTTGATTTTGTTCCAAATTAGAATGTCTTTAAACAGGTAGCTATCTGCCAATAATTTTAAAATATCTTTTTCCTCTCCTTGATTCACAACAACATCAGGGTAATAACCATAAACCATCCTGTGCTTTAGTAAGCTTATTTCGTCTAACAAATTGTGGTGACCCACCATTTCTTCAAATGACATAGGATACATTTGATACTCAAATTTCCGTCCGGTTAATGGTTCGTTTAAATCGTTTGATAAATCAAAAGCTGAAGACCCTGTTGCTATTAGTTGTACGTCCTTTAGTTCGTCTGTAATTATTTTAAGTTTTAAACCAATATCCTTTATGTTTTGAGCTTCATCAATAATAACCACATTGTGGTTTTTAATAATCGCTTTAAATCGCGAAGAAGAAGGTGTTTCAAATAAGGTTTGTACTTCAAAGTTATCGGCATTCAGCCAAAGTGGATTTTTTAAATTTGTTGCTATGTTCTTTAATAACGTTGTTTTCCCTACTTGGCGAGGCCCTAGAAGCACAATGGCTTTTCCTTTGAAAAGCTTACTTTTTATGCTTTCTTCTAAAATCCTATCAATCATTTTAATACATTTTATCTGCTATAATCGTAAATATACTATGTTTTTTTCTATTGTAATCGAAAATTACTATGATTTTTTTAGGTTATATTAAAATTACATTGGAAACAGGAGCATTTAAGATCTTTTATTATGCTTTTCTTTTTGAAACAGAATGTCTAGGTATCGTTCATAAATGGAGCTTCACATAGTTACATATACTTTGCTTTAATCAATAGCTATACAAAGCACCTCATTGCCTGGTTCTGCCAAACAGGTTCCTGTGACTAAACCTACATAGCCTTTGCCTATAACTGCTATTTTTATTCACAAACTTTTATGAGACAAAAATAGGAAAGTATGTTTAAAACAATCCCATTTATAATTGAATTGTTTATTAATAGGGTTTGAGCTTGGGCAAATAGTTGTTGTTTTCTATTAATAAGAGACAAAAAAATAAACAATAAAAAACAATTCCATATTGTCGAATTAAAAACGATTCTGAAATAAGCACTATTAACATAAGTATTGTAAAGAGAAAAACACTATCTCTTTTTTTGCTGTAGAAAAGAGGCGAAAGCAACATTAAAAGTAAAAAAATAAACCCAATTAATCCTTCATCTATTATGGTTTGAAGGTACTGATTGTGAGCATTGAAGTTTCTCAAAAAAGCTCTCCGGAAATTGACTTTATAATATTGATTTAAAAGTACATCCTGTGATTTATTTAATCCATAACCAAATACAGGAGAATCTTTTGATATTTCGAAAACATTTGACCAAACTTTAAGCCTAAATGAAGAACCTGAATAGGAAGATATGTTAGTGTTAAAGTTAACAATTCTATTTTTAAGTGTTGGAATACTAATAGTTAAAATTATACCAAAAAGTATGGTCGAAAAGAAAATTGATAATACTTTTTTTAACTTTTTTTTCTTATTTAGCATTATCTTAATAAAAATTATAGCAACAGTAGCAAGAATGACCGTTCTGGATGATAATAAAATAATTGCTAAAAATAAAATTATGCTAAAGAGCAAGTATTTCTTTCTAGTATCAATAGCATGGTCAAAATAATTATCCAAACAAAATATTAAGGCAAGCGCATAAAAAGAAGATAAATAAATGTGATGAACTCCAAATAAATCTGTTAAAAAGTTATAAGTAATAAATATGTGATTTATGTTTTCTTCTAGAAAAAACATCCTCCATAGTCCATATAAAAAGCTCATTGCAAAAGAAAATAATGCAGTAACTATAAATATTAACCGAACATTAAATGCTATTTGTTTATTAATTAAAATATCTCTGTTGTTTAAGATAATTATTGGAAATAAAAGAAACGGTAAATACTTTTCAATAACTAACACTTCATTAAGGCTCGAGGAAGTTGCACACAAAACCAAAAAGCTAACCAAAAAATGTGAAACCATTAATAAGAATGGTTTTATAAAAAATAGATTTTTAAACTTAATTGCTTTATAATTAAACATATTTGGTAAAAGCGTAAAATAAAAAACAACTGTTGCAATGGATACAAAAGCATTTCCAAAAAACAGAGACACAGTTAATAGATATAGTGCATACTCAAAATAGTTGCTTTGGATATTTTTTACCACTATTCTAAACATTTAAATAAGTATTGTTCATATTGGTTATTTATTCTATTCCAATCATATTTATTGATAATTTTTTCTTTATTATTTCTCAATATGTCTATATAATTGTTCTTGTTTTTTGTAATTAAATTGATAATGTCTTTTTCGTTTTCAAAAAAGAACGCATCTTCCTCAAGAATACTTTTATTAAAAATATTATTGTCTGCAATTATTAATGCATTTGATGCCATAGCTTCTAATAAAGAAGGGTTAGTTCCTCCAACTGAATGACCATGGAAATATAAGTTAGAGAAATATCTCAAGTTGTTAAGATGATTTTGATTGTAAATTCCTCCTAAAAAATTTATCCTTTTATCTTCTTTAAACTTCTTCTTTAAATATTCTCCATATTTTGTCCGATGTTTTCCAATAACTAAAAAAGGATAGTTAATGCTACTCTTAGAAACTCCCTCTAAAATTGTTTCAATATTATTTTCGGGTTCAAGACGTGCAATTAGCATGTTATATTCATTGGCAATTACATTGTAAATTCCTAATACTTCTTTTGTGGGTTTATCAAAAACTTTAGCACCATAGGCTATATATTCAGAGTGGATATTGTACTCCTCCTTTAGGTATAATTTAATTCCAATAGAATCTGAAATAAGATAATCACTAGATTTAACCGCAAGCTTTTCAGCATGTTTTAAAAACTTTCGAACTAGTTTCTTATATTTTGATCTTTTCCACTCCAATCCATCCATGTTTGTGATAATCTTACTGTCCTTTGGCAACAACCAACCCCAAATAGAACTACTCGTATAGCCTAATTGTAATATTGCATCAAAACCCTGTTTTCTACTATGAGATATACAGTTTAAATCGTAGATAAATTGACCAACTGTCCCTATTTTATCTTCTGGGTCATATTTATGAATTATGTTAACTCCTTTCCATTTCTTTTCTTGGTAAGGATGATTATGAGAGTTGTAAACATAAACCTGATGTTCTTTGTTAACCAAATACTCTGAGAGAGATTCTGAAAACTGCTCAAAACCTCCATGGTTATTTGGTATTCCACGAGTTCCCAATATAGCTATTTTCATTTTATTTAGTTAAGTTTTTACTTGATGTGTTAAATTCAAAAATTGAAATCATAATAATAAGGACAAGAAACCCATATACTTGGTGTTTAAAAATTCCTGAATTAGTTATTCCTGCAAACATCATGATAAAGTTGATTATAAACAAATATATTAATGGATCATCTTTTTCCATTGCTCTATTTTTTTTGAAAAAAACTAAAGGAATTAGGTAAACTAAAAAAAAGAGTGTCATTCCTTGTAAAATCCCATACTGCGACATAGCTGATAATAAATCGTTATGTGAGTCCATCACGTTGTTTTCTTTAGATCCAAAATCAGCCTTATGCTTGTTCCATTTTCCTGGGCCAATCCCAAAAATTGGGTTTTCTTTTATCATGTTGAAAGAAGTTTGGTAGTGATTTAAACGTAATATTAATGATTCGGTAAATTTGTTCTTTTCAAGTAAAATTATTTTGTTTATTTCATTCTGATTGAAATCAATTCTTTCTATCTTAAAATTCTTTAAAGAGAGCCTATCATTTTTTTGCGCCAAAATTGTTCCTAAAAAAATCCCCAAAATTGTTAATCCAATCAACAAAGCTGTTGCTTTTTTGTTTTTTGATTTTACTTGAGCTTTAATATAAATAAGCCATTCTAAAACAATATAAAGACCAAATAAAAACAAGGCGCTTCTAGTTGTTGTTAAAAAAATGACTAAAACCATGAAAAACACTATTAATGAAAATTTAAAATTTATTTTGTCTCTAATTATCAAAAATGTAAAATAACAGGCTATTGCTGCAAAAATATTAGCAAACGTATTAACTCTTAGTGTCCCACTCATTAGCCTTGATGGGGTATTAAAAACATAAGAATATAATACTGATTCAATTACTAAAAACCCTACAGCAAACGATAACCCACAAAAAATAGGTTTTCTATGCTTTATAATATCTGTGTTAAAAAACAAGAGCGCTAGTAGTAAAAAATACCTTAAGTGAAAAGAGTTTGCCATTATTAAGCTAACATCGTTTAAATTATTAGATTTTAAAACATTATATGATATAGACAACAGTGTTGATACAATAACAAATAAAATCAAAAAAAGCTTAAACTTATTTATTCCCTGCAGCACTTTCGTCTTAATTGCTTTAGATTTATATTTTAATAATCCCACAATTAGAAAAATATCAACATGTGTTATCATTGGGTAAAAAACTCGGTTTTTATCTATTGATGAACTAAACAATATGCTTGGTAAGTAATTGTTTACGTTTGAAGGAAATGCCAATAGAATGAATATTAATAAAAAAGCATAATGCTTTAAAGATTTTAGACATACGTAAAGAGTTATAATATAAAATATAATAGAAACATTATCAATCAGGCTTAGTTTTGAAAATAAAATAAAATCCGCACTGTTTTTATTTAAAAAAAACAGTGAAAATATAAAGGCATAAATTGTTATTAATACACCTATTAAAAAAAAGTAATATCGCTTTTTTAACATAAAACGTCTTATTCAAACCGAAATTTGAATGGTTTTTTTAATAGTATTTGCTTTAATAATAAATGAAATACTAGAGCTAGAATTAAAAATAAAATATTGTTAATGAGTGTTCCAAATAGACCTGTGCTCACAGACCCTGACACACCTATTGAAAAAAATAATAAAAATAAAAGGCTTGTGTTTTTTATTTTACCTTTAAAAGCTATTATTTGATATATACTGTTTAATATAAAACCATAAAACAGTGGATAAATTATAAAAGCTATTTTACCAAAATTCAAGTAGCCAAGACCAATAAATGTAGTAGTAACACTTCCTCCATCAAAGTCCCAGCCCATAAGGCCTTTTAGATAAGTACCAAAATTAGGGTTTGATCCTGGTAAAAATAATTTTAAATCTATTAAGTAACTTTGACCATATAAATAAGAATGCTCTCTAGGAAAAAAATCATATATTTTTTGTAAATTTTGAATATTAACAAAAGGTCTCCATCCTGCTCTGAATTTTAATAATGTTAAAAAACTAACTCTATCGTCTTGAAAGTTAGACCTTATTGCACCGACAACTATTAAAATTAGAAATAAAACCAATCCGATTTTGAGATACTTTTTTAAAGATAATTTTTTAGAGTTTAAAATTGTTATCATTATAAAACAAGCTAATAATAACTTTAAAAGGGGGGCTCTACTACCATAAGACAATAGGGCAAAAGCTGTAAAGACAAAAAGAACTGTTTTAAACACTTTTGTTTTATCTTTTAGCAATAAAATAATCATATAACCATATAAGAGAAATGAAACAAATATCAAGTTGTATAAACCAGCCCCAGCCTTTCTTGTGATTCTATCGTTTTCAACATCTTCAGCAAACAATATAATTCCACCTGTCTTATAGGTAAAAAGCAAAAAAACAACAATACCTGTTACAAAGACTAGGATACCACTAATTTGAAATGATTTTGAAGGTTTGTTTTCAATTTCTATGTTGTTTATTTTCACATACTTTATTCCTGATGCCGCAAATAAAGATCTAGATAAAAAAGCCCCAAGAAATGTCAAGAAATAAGCAAGGATTATATAAAACTTCAAATCAGGGGAAATTGGTATCCTTGGATACCAGCTATCACTGTATGCTAATGCAATAAAACAAAATGCTGTTTGATATAAATAAAAAAAAACAAATGGATTTAATAAATTTCTTAAGTCAAAGAATTTATTAACTACAATTAACATAAAAATTGCAATAAAAACAATTTCCCAATTCATATTATAGAACTAAATGATTTATTATTCGATCTATTGACTTCCCGTCTAATTTGTAAAAGTACTTATTTATAAACATATCGTAATTTTTATGTTTATCATATAACATTTGGGTGTTTGCTATTGTTTCTGCCAACTCATCAGAACTAGAAATAATATTACAGCAATCAAAATGTTCATACTCTAATACCGTGTCAACTCCTTCTATATCAACCTTGATTAAAGGCTTATATAATGCAATAGCCTCATTGCCCACAGTAGATGTAGTTGATATTACAACGTCACTCCCATATATTAAATCATGTATGTTTTCGTGTTTAAAGATAGAAATGTCATTTTGAGCAAAGTGCTTATATATTAAATCCTTATTGTCTATTGATCCTGGATGCAATTTAATATTAATCCTGTATTTCGAATGAAGATTCGATTCGAATATTATTTTTAAAAAATTATTAATGTTTTCATCTCCAATGGGATTCATGACAATCAAAACACTATTGATTTTCTCTGATTTAATATTTAATTTTGGGTAAGTGTTTAAAAAATCTGTTTTAGGTGTTCCTGTAATTTGCAATTTTTCTGGATTTGTTCCTCTTTCAATAAACCATTTGTTAGATAATTCTCCCCAAGTAAATAAAACATTAGCACTAACGGGTAAATACCCATACTCTAATACTGTAGATCCGTGCTGAATAACGTGTGTTTTTATGTTTCTTTTCTGCGCAATCAAATTAATAGTTTTAGATGTTTTATGAATATCTGTGTTTAAAAGAATCCTTTTTAGGTTAGGTAGCTTCAAAAAAAGACCCTCAACACAATTTATAATATAAACTGACTCAATTATATTAAGAAACAATAGATATTTATTAATCCCAAATTCTTTTGAAACTTCTCTAATAACTGTAAAATTAACTATACAGAGGTTTATTACCTCTAAAATGCTTTTTAAATATTTAAACCCGTTGAAAAACCTAAACAACGTAATGCTTTGACTAGCTCTTACTCTTTTATCACAGACTATCTCAACAAATGGGTGTTTAAATGAATCTTCAACTTGCCTAATGTTTTTTATCATACTTCGATTATATATGTCATTGACAAACATATATTTAACATTTCTGTTGAGTTTTTTTGCATTAAGATTAAAAGCTAATATTGATTTTAAATATGTATCTAAGCTAAGTATTTTTATAAGGTCTAAAATTTTATTTTTTTTATACCTGTTCAAGCTTAGCTCAAAAACATAAATCTGAGACAACGTTATTAGATTAATCCCTTTAAAGTTTATACAATATGACTGTAGTTTCTGAACTTTATCGTATAAATTTCTTTGTGGCTGCATAGAAAAGTAAATCTATTTTATATTTTTTCAAACATATAAAATATATAATTAAAAATTCACAAAAATAACTTATTGTGGTAGTATACGCAGCGACCTTGTAACCATATTGAGGTAGCAGTAAAAAGTTAAGTATAATATTTAAGACGGCAGCAATAATAGCCGGAAAAGCCATTAAGAAAGTGTCTTTATAAAAGAATGGTATGTTAGAAAGTACGGTATATAAAAAATAAAACAGCATTCCAATTAAAATAATAGGTATTAAATCTAATGCTACTAAATAAGAATCATTAGATAATAGTTTAAGTAAATGAGTTTTAAATACAAAGACCGTCAAGCATACTGTTAAAACACAAAAAAAGTAAATTTTTGCTGCCTTGGAAATTCTATTTACTTCCCCTAATTTTAAGTGTTGAAGGATAAACTTCTGCCACATTTTATTAGTTGCTAAAAAAAAGGCCATAAAAATAGAGCCTACTGTATAGGCTACTGTATATTCGGCAACTTCAACTTCAGAATAATAATAATTAATAATAAACCTGTCAGCGAAAGAAAGTACAAGTGCTGATAAAACCCCTGGAATGATAGGAGAGCTGAAACTTAAGGCAATCGTTGTCTTTTTTATTAGTCTTTTAATAGTTGTGTCAAATATATTTTTGCCTGATTTTATTAAATTAATTAAGAGTATCAGTGCTATGGCTCCAAATACAAATGATTGAACAATCGCAAAAATAATGGGAGAGTATTTATCTGTTTTACCGCCTAGAATAATAACCAGAAAAGTCAAAACGTATGGCAATGAATTTCTTGATGCATAAAGAATGTTATACAAAATTAATTTGCCTCTAATTTGGTAATAGGAAAGCATTACTTCTATAACAGAGAAAAAATATGCGCAGATTAAAATATAGAAATCAAATCTATTGTCAATTATTGCAATTCCATACAGCTTTAACAACAACCAAATAAAATAAAAGACGAGAGCAATTATAGTAGAGAAAACAATGGATCTTACAATAGATTTTTGAGCTAGAATACTGCCATATAAAGCCCTGTTTTTAACATAGCTTCTTTGTGAAAAATCGAGAAAAACAGACAGCACTGGAATAATGGCCCAAAAAAGCGCTAGTTTCCCAAACTCTTTTTTTTCAAAGTAGTCGGTGAAAAAACTAAATAAAAGAAAAATTACTCCTTTAGAAATCCCTTCACCTAATATGTAAGACAGATATTTGGAGCTAGCTTTAAACATTTATAATTTAAGAAGAAATTCTTTCATGACTTCAAAATGATTATCAATATAATTTCCAACCTCTTTAAAAGTATTAAAGTTAGTGGTTTTATACTCGCCAAGCGTCATGTTTACTTTACTTAAAAGTCGTTTGTCCTCAATATTAAATACAGGCAAATTCATTGTCTCTACCATGCCCTTTCCTCTTCCATCTTCATTTATTAATAACGAAGGAAGTCTTTTGCTTAAAAAGTATAAATGTGCGTGAACCCTATACCCTATATGAAAATCACAGTTATCATAAAAATCTAACTTCTTTAAGTCATACGCCACATCCATTACTTTAATTCTAGAATTAACTAGTTTTGCTCCTAAAGCCATTGATAAATAACCTATGGTGGCTCTTACGGTTGTATGCTTGTCTGGCAAAATTCCTCGATGATAAGTCATTGTTATCTGTGCCTTTGGAAATTGTTTTGTTAAAAGCCTAATTAATGATACAGTTTGTTTAATTAGCTTGGGGTCTGCTGCTGTTGTAAAAACAATCTTTTTTACTTCATCCAACTCTTTAAAATTCTTGCCAATAGACGGCAAATCATACCAAACAGGACAACCTGTCATCGTTACGTTTTTAATTCCATTATTAATTAGAACTTTCTTTGTTACGTTACATCTACAGCTAGAACTGTGTATTTTTTTATGAGCTTCTATTAAAAAGTTTTTTGATTCGTCATTAAATGCAAAAGATAAGGGAGCACCTGATGGTCTTCCACACCACCCTAAGCCAAATGGAATAATTGGGACTTTTATTAAACTTAAATCATCAACTAAAGGGTAAATTCCTTTATATATATCAGGTGCGTATGCTGGCCCACCACATAAAACAACAAATCTTGCTTTATTAATAGTATCTATGTGTCCATCTAATTTTTTGGTTCTATCTAAAACTACAATGTCCTTATCTACAAATTCTTCAAACAATTTTTTTGCTCTATCTGTAATTAAGAAATCTCCAATATTTTTTATTTGTCCTGAAAGGAGTACTATCATTTCTTTATTTTTAATTAATCAAACATGTTCCATTGTAAAACATCGTCCTCTTTTATATTGTGTAATGTTGTTTTTCCAACCAAGGCATTTATTTCTTTTGGTGAAATTCCAGTTGCTGGTCTCTTCCAAGTTAAGTGGCTCTTAGTTATTTTTTTTCCTTTTTTTATGTCTTTTAGAGCTACTAAACTTCGCCTAGCGTTTCTTCTCGATTTTTCCTCGGTAAGTAATGGAGTTTTTTTCTGCATTCCTATTAAGTTATATGTTTCTTCCATTTTATTAAAAAATAGTTTTAAATCATCTTTATCCATTGCGTGATAATGATCGTTCCCAGGTAGTTTTTTATCATGTGTGAAATGCTTCTCAAGAACAATTGCACCCAAAAGATTGGCGATTTTTAAAACTTCCATATCATTTGGCAATGTATGATCAGAATATCCGGGAATAGTTTGAGGGAATTTATTTATTAAATCTAGTATCATCCCAAGATTGGCATTTTCGTCTAGAGTAGGATAATTTAAAATACAATGCATTAAACAAACTGGAACGCTATATTTGCTAATTGTTTCTATTGCTTGATGAGTCTCCCATAGATAAGAAGCGCCTGTTGAAAGAATTATTGGTTTATCAAATGAACACAAATATTCAATAAATGGAAGATTAGTAATATCTGATGAAGATATTTTGAACACATCCATTAAATCATTTAAAAATTTAGCAGAAGAAACATCAAAAGGGGTTGATAAAAATTCTATCCCTGTTTTATCACAATGTTTTTTTAGTTCTTCATATTCTGACTTCCAAAATTTGTCATATTTTTGAAATAATTCAAATTGACTTTTAGTTGATTCTTTCGTTGTATCCCAATATGAAGGGCTGTTTTTTGAAGCAATTGTACTCGCTTTATAAGTTTGAAACTTAATTGCATGTGCGCCACCTTCTTGAGCCTCTTCAATTAGTCTTTTTGCTAAATCCATAGAGCCCTCATGATTTACTCCTGCCTCGGCAATAACATATGGCCTAGTCAGTTTTGCATTATTATAATTATATTCTTTAAGTAGATTGAATAACTTCATAAGTTATATTGTCGATTTAATTAATTTAATTACTCTTGATTTGCCTTTTTTAAGTTGATTTTTAACCATTTTTTCATGCATACGTTTTCTTAAATCTACATCTAAACATTCTTTAAAGGCTTTTAATATTAAATTATCGGAAAGGTTTTCAGCTAGACCTAAATTATAAAAACCATTTTTTTCTGATGCAAAAAAATGTGTTGTTTCTCTTTTGTTTTGGCATAAAACGATGCAAGGAGTTCCAATTGAGGCAACTTCAAATGTTGTTCTTCCTGCAGAAGTAAAAACTAGGTCTGCTTTGTACATTTCATCAGAGATATTGCTAATATTACTTTTAATTTCAATGTTTTGGAATTTTTCTTCTAAAGAATTTTTATTTGTATAACCCAAACCCATTATCACTGTAAGTCTTATTTTGTTAGAATTACAATACTCAGATATTAGACTTAAAACTCTATAGGTAAAGTTATTTGGATCAACACCTCCAAAAGAAATTAAAATAGTTTTTACCTCTTTACTTATGGTTTTTTGTTTTGTATATAGAAACTCATCCCTTAATATAAAATATTTTGCTCCATAATAATGGTTTAAAGCAGTTTTGTTTTCAGGATACATTGCATTTACTACAAGGTCAGCTTTTTTAGCACCGGAACCAAGGTCTTCAAAGTTTATAATCTTATACTGTTTGGTCTTTAGTGTGTTTACATATTCTTCGTTTGTGTCTAAAATATCATTAATAACAATATCTGGATTTAGCTTTATTATGTCATCAATTATTAAGGGTTCTTTTTGTAAATGAGCTTCATAATTTGACTCCATAATTTTATCTAATGCTAATTCACTACCCTTGGTTGCAAGAAATATTATTCTGTGTTCTAAAATTTCATTTGCAATGCTTAAGGTATTATAAACATGACCCATTCCAATAATATTATCTCCAGCTACAACAAAAAGTATTGTTTTTCTCTTTAGATAATACTCACACAAATTCCAATCATCAAAATCATCTATGTCGATAGCTTCTTTTTTACTTAAGGGGAATATTCCGATATGCTCCCCAAATCTAGAGTTTTCCTGAACAAAATTTGACTTGGTTATAACAAAACCACCTGTTTCCTTATAAACCTGAGGCAAACCTTGACGATTTACTCTCTTCTTATAATTTGGCCTAAAATTCTCTTCTTCTTTAATCCAAGTTAAGTGACTATCATATACTCCAGAAATTATTGTGTCTAATTTACTTTGATTGAAAAGCTGAATAGCTTTTATTATTGATATACTCTTTAATAAAGGTGAGGTAGGTTGAAGAGTAATTACTAAATCATAATTAACACCTTCAATTTTACATATTTCATTATAAGCATTAAAAACAACTGGGTCTAAGGTCGTCTTGTCTCCTGAAATAGAGTTACTTCGTTTAAGTGTCTTTGAACCAAACTTTGAGGCAATTAGAAGGATTTCATCATCATTACTAGATACATAACAGTCAGCATTGTCAATAGAAAGCGCGTTAATTATACTGTAATAAATCAAGGGTTTGCCGTTCAAGGCTCTTAAATTCTTTCGTGGAATTCCCTTTGAGCCTCCTCTCGCTGGAATTATTATTAACTTTTTTTTCTTCACTAAATTAATCTTCTAATAAGTAGTTAACAATGTTTGATACTTTTGGTGAGTAAAAATAGGGGTCATATTTACCATTAATTTCCTTCATTTTTATAATTCGTGTTTCTTTATTAAAATCGATAAACTTACTTGGTTTGAATTCGTTTTCTATTTCTTCTTTACTAAAATTATATTCCTTTTCTCCATAGGAAAGGGTTATTGCTCTTAATTCAATTTCTTTCTGATTTGTATTTTTTCCTAGATCTAATCTTAGCCTTTCAGGATAGGTTATTTCAGGTAATTCAAATACTATATCTTGGAACAAGCTGTCCCCATCGACTTTTGTGAACACAAAATCCTCATGATGAAATGTTTGCTGTCCTGTTTCGTAATAATAAACTTCAAAAACATCATCTACCAAAACTTTAGCATTGATTTTTACTTTTAAAGTCGGTTCTTCTGTTGTTGCCTCTTCTTCAATTTTTTCTTTTGATTCATCTTTGTTTTCTCTGCAGGAGAATAACACTAAAAAAAGGCTTGCCGTTAGAATAAAAATACTTTTTTTCATAGAATTAAAATTTAATTAATAAAAGTTATATAAAGTTTTCGTTCAATACAAATTGATAAGTGCTAATTTCAAGCTGTCAATCCATGCAGGTATTTCAATACTAAATGTTTTTTTTATCTTAGTTGTATCTAAAACACTATAATTTGGGCGTTTTGCTGGCGTTGGATAATAAGCTGTTTTTATTGGTATTGCTTTAACTTTTTTATTGGACAAATCAAAAATTGTTTTTGCAAATTCATTCCAATTTGTAACGCCTTCATTACTATAATGATAAATGCCATAAGCTTTACAGTTGCTTATTATTATTTTTAATATTATAATTGCTAAGTCTTTTGCATAAGTTGGAGATCCCCATTGGTCGTAAACAATATTTAGCTCTTCCTTTTCCATTGATAATTCCAACATGGTTTTAAAAAAATTATTGCCGTGTTCTGAATATAACCAAGAGGTTCTAATTATAAAATATTTTTCTAATATATTGCAAATATATGATTCTCCTTTTAATTTTGAAGCCCCGTAAACATTAATTGGGTTTGGTAAATCGTTTTCTTTGTATGGAGTTTTTGTATTCCCATCAAATACAAAGTCGGTGGAAATGTGTATAAATGTTATATCATTTTTTTTACAAGATTGAGCTAAATATTTAACTGCCTCAGCATTAACCAAAAAAGCTTTTTCTTTTTCTTTTTCAGCTTTGTCAACAGCTGTATATGCAGCACAATTTACTAAATAATCAAACTTAGTGTTTCCAAATAAACTATTGACAGTATTCTTGTTTGTAATATCTAACTCTTTAGAGCTCTTAAAACGCCACTTAATCTTTTCATTAGTATTTGCAATATCCCGTAAGCATCTGCCTAATTGTCCATTGGAGCCTGTGACCAATACATTAATCATAATCTAATGTCTTCAAATTTAGGCAATTTTATATCCTTTTCAGATATAATGAGTTGATTTTTAGGGAGTTTCCAATCAATATTTAAAGTAGGGTCGGAAAATATTATTCCGTGCTCAGACTCTTTATTATAAAAATTGTCGCATTTGTAAGAAAACACAGCTGTGTGGCTTAGTACTACAAATCCATGTGCAAAACCTCGAGGGATAAACAATTGTTTTTTATTGTCTTCTGTAAGCTCCACCGAAACATGTTGTTCAAAAGTTGGTGAGTTTTTTCTAATATCTACAGCCACATCTAATACTTTTCCTTTAATTACTCGAACTAGTTTTGATTGAGCGTGTTCGCCAACTTGATAATGCAACCCTCGTAAAACTCCTTTTGAAGAAAAAGATTCATTATCTTGAACAAACTCTACTTTTAAATCAAGAGCCTCATTAAAAACATTTCTATTATAACTTTCTAAAAAATATCCTCTTTTATCCTCAAAAACCCTTGGTTCTAATACATAACACCCTTTTAGTTTTGTTTTTTTTGCAATCATTACTTGTTTTTTAATAAATCCAATAAATTATTGCCATAACCACTTTTAAGCAATGGATTTGCAAGACCAACAAATTGTTCTTTATTTATATAGCCCATTTCAAAAGCAGCTGCCTCGATTGATCCAATTTTCAAACCCTGTCTCTCTTCAATCACTTCAACAAATTGAGAGGCTTGCATTAATGACTGAAACGTTCCTGTATCTAACCAAGCGGTTCCTCGATCTAATATGCTTACGCTTAATTTGCCTTGGTTTAAATACTCTTTATTAACGTCCGTTATTTCTAACTCTCCTCTATGACTTGGCTTTATGTTTTTGGCTATTTGAACAACTGAATTATCATAAAAATAAATTCCAGGAACCGCATAATTTGACTTAGGTTCGGATGGCTTTTCTTCAATAGAAATTGCTTGTCCTTTATCATTAAATTCTACCACACCATAACGTTCTGGGTCATGAACTCTGTAAGCATATATAACTCCTCCATCAGGGTCATTGTTGCTTTGCAATAATATCGCTAAACCTGTTCCGTAAAAAATATTGTCTCCCAATATTAAAGCAACTTTATCATTACCGATGAATTCTTCCCCAATAATGAAAGCTTCGGCCAAACCATTAGGGGCTTCTTGTATTGCATATTCAAATTTACATCCATACTTTTTCCCATCACCCAAAAGATCTTTAAATAATGGTAAATCTTTTGGAGTTGAGATAATTAATACTTCATTAATTCCTGAATACATTAGAGTAGAAAGCGGATAGTAAATCATCGGCTTGTCATAAATTGGCATCAACTGTTTGCTTACAGATAAGGTTAATGGGTGAAGTCTTGTGCCTGATCCCCCTGCTAAAATAATCCCTTTCATTAATTTTAATTAACTATTAATATATTGTTTTTGGTAATACGATTGATAGTCTCCTGAAGTAACATTATTTAACCAGGTGTCATTATTTAAGTACCAATCTATTGTAAGTTTTAAACCCTCTTCAAAAGTAACTGAGGGTTTCCACCCGAGTTCTTTGCTTATCTTTGATGCATCTATAGCATATCGTAAATCATGTCCTGGACGGTCTTTAACATAAGTAATCAACTTTTCAGATGTTCCTGGGGTTTTTTGTAGTTTTTTGTCCATCTGAACACAAAGTAGTTTTACTAAATCAATATTCGTCCATTCATTAAAACCTCCAATATTATACGTTTCTTTAATTTTTCCTTGATGAAAAACCAAATCAATGGCTATAGCATGGTCAATAACATATAACCAATCTCTTGTATAATTACCGTCCCCATAAACAGGTAATGGTTTATTATTCAATATATTATTAATGAAAAGTGGGATTAGTTTTTCTGGAAATTGATTTGGTCCATAATTATTTGAGCAATTTGTAATAATATAAGGCAGTCCATAAGTTTCTCCGTAGGATCTAACAAAATGGTCTGAGCTTGCTTTTGAAGCTGAATAGGGTGAATTAGGATTATAGGATGTTGTTTCCGTAAACAATCCTGTTTTTCCTAATGAGCCATAAACCTCATCGGTGCTAACATTATAAAATAATTTACCCTTAAAATCACTTTCCCATAGTAACCTAAATGCATTAAGTAAATTTATAGTTCCCAGTACATTGGTGTTTACAAAAGCTAATGGGTCTGTTATTGATCTATCTACGTGGGATTCTGCGGCTAAATGAATAACACTGTCAAACTTGTATAAAGAAAAAAGCGACTCTATGGTATCCGCATCAGTAATATTAGCTTTAATAAATGTGTAATTTGGCGCGTTTTCAATATCCTCCAAATTTTCTAAATTCCCTGCGTATGTTAAAGCATCTAAATTATAGATGTGGTGATTTGGGTACTTATTTACAAACAACCTAACAACATGCGATCCAATAAATCCTGCGCCTCCTGTAATTAAAATATTCATGATTAAATTTTATCTTTATAACGTTCAAGAAATCTAATAAATTCTATTAATACTAACACCAAAAAAGTTAATAATGCTAATTTTATTCCAATTGAAATAGCCCAACTTGTTGCAATGCCAAAAATCTTAGCTTCATTATGAAGGGTTCCGTCGCCATCTTGTATAGACATTATCTCAATTATTTCTTCTAAATTCTTTCTGTCTGACGCATTTTTAACAAGTTCTCGCCTTAAATCTAAATCTTTACTAAAAAGCTCAAATTCTTTTGTAACATTTTTGTCATTTGCCCCACCTACGACTATATTGGTTGAGCCTCCTAATGGTAATTCTTCCTGTTGTTGTTTTAAAACTTGTGTATAAACCGCTTGAAGTGTTTTAGATTCTTCTAGAGATTGTTCAATAACCATGTCCTCATTGTTTAAATTGGTTATTTTTTTTAATTTTTGGTTAAGAAAAAATTCGCTTTTTTCAATATTTTCAATAATATTTCTAAGTACATTATTAAAGTTATCTTTCGTAAATGATTTTAAGGTTATTTTTTGAATATTGTAATTATAGTCTTTTGAGTTTTCTAAAAAATCTTTGTATTCAACTGTACTTGCCAATACAGAATCCAAGCTTTTAACATACTCATTAAACAATTGCAGTTTTTGATTTTCAGTAAGATTGGATGCCATTTCTAATCCTGAAATTTCATTAGATTTGGATGTTGTGATATTTAATATTTTTGAAGTTTCTATAGAGTCTTTTTGTTGAAAAAGGGAGTTGTAATAGTTTATAGTGTTAAACAGGTGCTCTCCTGTATCATAATTTTGCTTTATAATAGCTGTTGAGTGATATACTTTTTTTTCTGTTTTATTCTTAACAAACCCTAATCCTGCTCCAATAACCCCAGCAATAATTATTTTTATAAAGTGTTTTTTAGTGAAAAATACTAGCCATACAAACGTTAAAAAAATCTTATTTAGGATGTTTCCAATAAACCTAAAAAACCTATCGAAGGCACTGCCAATGAGCTTAAATAATTGTCCTAAATCTATTTCTTCGGATGGTTGTTGTTCTGGTAGGTTTGTACTCATAATCTATGAATTTAATATTTGTTCTAAAATTTTTCGTGTTATTAAATATGTTGGTCTCACACCACTTGTTCCTAGTCCTCCAGAAGCTAAAGTACTACCTGTTTCTAGAGGATTATCACTTGCATAATACGCATATCTCACCTTAACATTAGGATTTATGCTTTTTCTAATTTTTGCTGCCGATTGAATGGCTTTTTGGTAATGTGCGCCTTCCATTTCCAGGCCTATAACGTCCCAGGTTGAATCATGAAAAAATTTCAATATTTCTTTGTTTTGAAGCGAGGTTCCTAAAACCGTTATCATTGCGCCTTCATAAACATTAACACCTTGCCCTTCAATATCTTCTTTACTTAACTCATTTCTAAATGGATAATTGTCTGCAGTGCCTTCAAAAATATGTGCCGAAGGAATCATAATATCTCCTTTACCACCTTCTAAAATTCCTGCTTTACCCATAATGGATATCGACTCAATATTCATGTGCTTTTTGGTGCTTCCGTTTTCGTAAGGTTTTAAAAATTCATCAATGGTCTCAAATGCTTGTTCACCAAACGCATAGTCCATCACGAATATAACTGGTTTTTCTGGTTTTGAATTGTCTTTATTAATTTTTAAGTCCAAAAAATCTAAATTAATTTTTGCGGTGTCAAAAATTTGAACATCAATATTGGTTCCAGAAGTATCCTTAATATAGGTCATTCCGTATTTAGATGCTTGCTGCCTTACTTTATTTCTTAGGGCCTCACTATTATTCTGACTTAAAGCTTCATAAACCTGAAAAATGTCTTTTTTTGAAGCCTCCGTTTTTAAGGCTTTTGGGGCGTGAAGCGTGTTCATAACACTGTGTAAATTGGCACTAATAATGTGTATTGGGCGATCTAGTAGGTTGTTTTTTTTAAGCGCTTCTTTAATGTTATTTGCCCAAATTTCCCCATGAATATGGTGTCCCAAACGCTCTCTTAAAACTGGGCTAAAAGTAACGGTTCGTTTTGTGCCCTTAATAACCTCTTCTATAGCAAGTTTTCCTAACCAATACACTATTTGAAGTAATCGTTCTGGTTGGTT
>Ga0316208_1001819_pt1 | contig 18895 bp, 13 predicted proteins | sample 3monopyrite_MG_FD_204944 | JGI IMG/M metagenome (GOLD analysis project Ga0316208, IMG submission 204944) | Microbial mat bacterial communities from mineral coupon in-situ incubated in ocean water Damariscotta River, Maine, United States -... | ecosystem: Environmental > Aquatic > Marine >...
AAATCCCACTTCTTTTCCGCTCGAAAATATCCTGGCAATTCAAGACGACTGTTACAGTGAATTGAATCAACAGGAAGACCAGCTTCGATCAACAGGTCTCGGATCAGTTCGACAAAACCGTCCATCTGCTTTCCGCCAGTGACGGCACTGCGGGCACCAGTGTCGCGACGTCCTGTTGCTGATCCCTGTTTTGCTGACTGTCGACCGCGTGTCTTCCAGAAGTGTTTTACAGCAGCCTTAATTCTCGCCTCATGGCCGCTCATCATGTCGCTCCGTTAACAAACAGTTGCGACTGACTGAACAACCCGGACGTGTCTTTCGCAAATCGATTCGCCGCTAACGCCAGGTAGGTATCATCAATTTCGTAGCCAATGCTGTTCCGGCCCCAAAGCGAGGCAGCCACACTCGTCGTGCCTGTTCCGGCGAACGGATCGAGCACGGTGTCGCCGACGAAGCTGAACATCCGAATGAGTCGTTCTGCAAGTTCGACAGGGTACGGCGCAGGATGTCGTTTGGTCGATGCGCCCGTCAGACCGTTCCAGATTTGCTGGAACCATTGCCGGTGATTTTCTTCCGAGATCACGCTCAGAATTCTGGCTGACAGATCCGGAGTGCGATAACCGCCCGGCTTTCGCTCCATCAGAATGAACTCGATGTCGTTTTTGATAACTGCGTTGGGCTCGTAGGGCTTGCCGAGAAAACCACCGCCGCCTTCGACTTCATAAACGGCGTTTGCAATCTTGTTCCAGATGATGGGGGACAGATTGTCGTACCCAATCACTCGTGTTCGTTCCTGAATCGCGGCGTGCAGTGGAACGACCGTGTGACGTCCCTTGTTCTTACGCCGCGAGAGACAAACATCACCAACGACACAGACTAATCGACCGCCAGGAACCAGAGCGTCGAAACACTGCTGCCAGACCTTGTCCAGATCGTCAAGAAATTTGTCGTAGTCACTAATGTGCCCAAGCTGACCTTTGACGTCGCGATACTCCTTGAGCGTCCAGTACGGCGGCGACGTCAGTACAAGATGAACTGAATTGGGTTTAAGCCCCTTCATTCTTCGAGCGTCACCCAGATTCAGCACGTGTTCGGTTGGGATTTGTTGGATGGCTGCGTCGACCGTCTGGGTCAATTCTGGCGTGCGGGCAATTCGTGGGATTGCGGTCTGAGGATCATCCAAATCTCGGAGCTCATCGGGCACGAATTCGTCGAGCGACACCTGAGCCGCAATCACCCGCCGGTTTCGTTTGGCCTTTGCCACGTTCGCCATCCCAATACTGCTCCGTTTCCAATTCTGCGTTGCAAACATTCAAATTGACGAGCGACTATCGCCCACACATCCTCAAAGAACAAGGCACGACATTTCGACGATCTGTGTGTCATCGCCGCCAGGGAGTGTTAACTTTCAGGATGCCTCGCGGTTAACTGGCAGCGACAACGCTCTCGACTACTATTCCTCCTCGAATCCGTTTTCTGACGCAGCTTCTGCTTTCTCTGGACCCGCTCATGCCGGTTGAACATCTCAGTGAGTTTCTCGACGTGCTTGCCGAACGGGGCGAGCTGGTTCGGGTGAGCGCTGAGGTCAACTCGCATCTTGAGCTGGCTGCCGTCGCGCGGCGAGCCGCGACTCAACCCGGTAGTCCGGCGTTGCTGTTTGAGAATGTCGATGGGAATTCGATTCCCGTCGTCACAGGACTGTTCAACACGGAAGACCGGACTTGTGGCGCGCTCGGTGTGACTTTTCTGGCTGACATTGAAGATCGCATTGCAGCACTGATCAATCCGACGTTTCTTCCGGCTGACTGGCTCCAGGTCCTGGTTAGGATTCCGGATCTGCTCGAAGCAACTCAGTGGCCGGTCCAGGTTGTCGAAACGGCAATGGCGCAACAGGTCGTCCACATGGGCAGCGATGTTGACCTCGGTCAATTGCCAGTGCCCGTTTGCTGGGGACAGGAATCCCTACCGACGCTGACAGCCGGACAGCTGCTGGTTGAGGAACGAATCCCCAGCGAATCTCCCGCTGACGACTGCGAAGCGGAACCAACGATCATTCGGCACGTGTCGCGAGTCCCGGTCCAGATCGTCGATCAGAACACGGTGCACGTTTACTGGACACCTCACGATCCCGAGTGGCAGCTCGTCGAACACGCAGCGAAGTCCGGACAGCAGCTTCCGCTGGCGATCGCTCTGGGCGGCGATCCGATCGTCACTTTCGCGGCCGGAGCACCGCTGCCGCCGTATATTGATCCGCTGGTTTTTGCTGGCTTTCTGCGAAGGAAAAACGTCAGCGTGATTCCCGGGCGCAGCGTTGAGACTCAGGTTCCGGCCGACGCCGAGATCGTTCTTGAAGGCATGATCGATCCGGAGCGAGCCTTCGTTGACGCATCAACAATTTCGACGCCGACGGGCTACTACGACACTCGCTGCCAGGCCGTCCGAGTCACCATTACGGCGATCACTCACCGAGCGAATCCCGTCCTGCCTGTGATCATTCCGGCGGCTCCGCCGAGCGAGGATGGTTGGCTCGCGCACGCTGCCGATCAGATCTTCCTTCCGCTCGTCAAACTGACAATTCCCGAACTGGTCAATCTGCGACTGCCGGCGTCAGGCGATCATCGCAACATCGCGTTTGCCAGTATTCGGAAAGCGTGGCCGCAGCAGGCTCGTAAAGTCATGAACGCTTTGTGGGGGATCGACCGGCTGAGCAATGTCAAAATGCTGGTCGTTGTCGACGAGAACGTGGACATTCAGAACGACGATGCTGTCTGGTCGGCGGTCGGAGCGAACTCGCACCCCGGTCGCGATACAATCTTTTCCGAAGGCCCGGCCGACATGCTGGATCATGCGGCTCCGGTACGCGGAGTCGGGCATCGAATGGGCATCGACGCAACGTCGAAGTCGGCGGAAGAAGGGCATCTACGAGATTGGCCGGACGCACTGAATGTCGACGAAGAAACCGCTCAGCTCGTTGAGCAACGCTGGCAGAACTACGGAATCACCTCTCGAAAGTCCGACTGATGACCGCTGTTGAAAACTCCGAATCCGATACGACGTCACCCGAAGCGGCACCCGTCCAAACGTCCGGCGAATCCGCAACGGTCGAGACGGCAGAACAGGTCGATAAATCCGGTGATCGAATTCAGAAAATGTTCGGCGAGATCTCCGACCGGTACGATTTCCTGAATCATTTTCTGTCAGGGGGCGTGGACTATTACTGGCGCTGGCGAACCGTGCGAAAAGTTCGCCCGCAAGGTGACTCGCCGATTCTGGATGTGTGCACAGGAACCGGCGACCTGGCTCTTGCTTACTGGAAGAAAGCGGGGGGCAAGACAGCCGTCGTCGGCACTGACTTCACTCCGGAAATGCTCGTCATCGCGCGGCAGAAATCAGCGAAGCTTGGCATCCCGTCAGAAGCCGCCTCGTCAGAAGGCGCCTCGTCAGAAGGCGACAAGGCAACCGCGGGCGTCAAAGCTCCGCTGACGTTTCAACAAGCGGACACGATGGAGCTTCCGCTCGAGTCTGACGTCTATCAGATTGTGTCCGTCGCGTTCGGTCTGCGAAACGTTTCGGACACGGTCGCTGGCCTGAAAGAAATGACTCGAGTCTGCAAACCCGGCGGTCAGGTTGCGGTGCTGGAATTTTCGATGCCACGGAACAAAATTTTTGGCGCCGTCTACCGTTGGTACTTCCGCAACATTCTGCCTCGCATTGGCCAGCTTCTGGCGCGAAACAGCGAAGCGGCTTACAAGTATCTTCCGCAGTCGGTCTCGCAGTTCCCACAGGATGAAGAGCTCGCCGGCCTGATGCGCGAAGCCGGCCTGGCAGACATCACCTGGACGCCGCTGACCTTCGGCATCGCGACGCTCTACGCCGGCCGCAAGCCTGCGTGACAGTGAGTCTTCCGTAGGGTGTGACCAGCGGAGCGAACTTCAAATCTGGTGTGCCGGCGACCGTCGAAGTTCGCTGCGGTCAAAATTGCTCGCCGATCTCCACCACAGCAACCCAAAAGGATAGCCGCAAGAAGGCACAAGAGGCACAAAAATAAGAGTTCATTTTTGCGTCTTCTGTGCCGTCTTGCGGCCATTGTCTCCGTTTTTGAGGCTGCAATGAGCGCTCAGTGCAGTTGTCACGGAGCGCTCAGTGCAGTTGTCACGCGGACAAAGAATCAAAACTTGACACATCACTCGTGTTTCTGAGCGGCGGCTGCGCTGAGGCGTTCGGCGATGAGGGACAGCTTGTTGTCGTGCAGCCGTTTTTCGTTCAACCAGAACGGGCTGGTGATTTCGCGGAAGGCGTGGATGGCTGCCTGAATCCCCTCGGCCCACGCGACCGCGATCAACTTGATGTCTCCGTGCACGTCTCCGACGGCGAAGATTCCTCGTCGGCTGGTTTCGAAGTACGGATCAATGGCGACGGCGCCTTCGTCGTTCAACTTTAGACCAAGCCCCTCGAACGTGTCCTTCGCCGAGAGGAACCCGATCTGCACGACGGCGTGCGTGCAATCGATCTTTGTGCCGTCGTTCAGCACGGTGCTGATCACGCCGTCGTTCAACGTTGCCTCAGTGATTTCAGCCGACGTGTGAATGACTCCGCCTAACTCGAGAACGTGGTTCAACGTGTCGGCCTTACCGGATGTTACCCGCCGAACGATTACGTCAACGTGGGCTCCACGCTGAAGTGCCATCACTGCCGAGTCGAGTGACGAATCGCCTCCCCCAACGACGATCATGTGTGCGCCGTCGTAGTCTTTGACACGCGGAGATCGGTAATGCACCGCGTCACTGTCCAGCGTGTCGAGAACGGGGTGACGCCGAGGATAATGAAGCAGCCCGCAGGCCAGAATCACTTTGCGGCACAGGTAGCTACCATTGCTCGTCACGACTTTCTTCAGAGTGTCGCCTTCGATGACCTGGTCCGTGTCTTCAATTGCTTTCAGTTCTTCGTTGAATCGAAACTGAACGTGAGCATCGGCTGCCTGACGATACGTTCGGTCTGACAATTCCTGGCCGGAGATGCCGTCGGGAAAGCCCGGAACGTCAACAATCTTTTTGTCCGCGTACAGAAACTGAGGCTGACCGCCGGGCGTGTCTTTGGCCTCAATGACCAGCGTTGTTAATGCCCGGTGCGCAGTCGTCAGGCTGGCCGCCAGACCCGCAGGCCCTGCTCCAATGATGACGACGTCCCACCAGGGAAGACTGTCGAAGTCGACGTTCTCGTCAATCTGAGTGACTTTGAAATCGGCCATCGCTCTGCTCCGTAGATTTGTTGCGTAGAGTGTCGTGAGTTTTTGATTGGACAGTCAGTTTTACGTCAAAGTGCATGTCGACTTCGGACTGAAGATGCAGTTTCTCGAATCTGGTAGAACGTGCCTCGGTACCGAAAATGCAGTGCGGCTTCTGCCCTGGAACGGAGACAACAAAAAATGAGTCGTCAATTGATTTCGAGTGGAACTCCGTGGGAGGCATCCGTCGGTTATTCGCGAGCTGTACGAGTTGGCAACCAGCTCTTTGTCTCCGGCACGACCGCGTCTGACCAGGCCGGGCAGACGGTATCAGTCGGCGACGCTTACGGCCAGACGCAGTTCATCCAGCGGAAGATCGAAGCCGCTCTGAAAGAAGCCGGCGCCGACTTAACCGACGTCGTACGAACTCGGATATTCGTCACGGATATCAGCCGCTGGGAAGAGATCGGCAAAGTTCACGGCGAATTTTTCGCGACCATCCGCCCGGCCGCCACGATGGTCGAAGTCAAGGGCCTTATCAATCCGGATCACCTGGTCGAAATCGAAGTCGACGCGGTCATCGATCGCGCTGACACCTGACTGCGTTTTCTGGAGAGACTTCAGCGGGCTGTGGACGCTTCCAGAAATGCGAGTAGATCACGAATCTCGGATTGCGTCAGAGTGTTGAGCAGTCCTTCCGGCATGGGAGAGAGTGTCGAGTCACGATGGATCTCGATATCGCGTTTTGAGATCTCGACGACCTGCGTTGGTTTCAGAGGGTCGGTCGCGACTCGGACAATGGGCGAACGGTAGTCGCCGCTCGCGATGGCGCGTCCGGTAATCGTTCGGCCGTCGTTCGTGACGATCTGGACGTTGCGATACTTTTCGGAGACGACCAGCGACGGGTTCAGGACGGACATCAGCAGATCGCGGCGTGTGAACCGGCGCGAGACCGAGGTCAGATCCGGTCCTACAAAGTGGCCCATCCTGCCGCTGCGATGACAGCGGCTGCACAGTCCCGCTTCGAACAGTTTCTTTCCACGCTGAGGATCCGCAGCCGTGTTGGTCGCCGCGAGGATTTCATCAATGTCCTCGACCTTCCATTGGCGAACGATCGGTCGCGTGGATTGTGAAAGGGGCTGCGGTTCGCTGCTTGGCTCGATGACCGTTGCCAGTTCTGTTCGTTCCGACTCGGTGAGCGTCTTTAACGCGTCTTCGCGGATCTGCTTCAGGAATCCCGGCATTCCGTCGCCCCCAACGACGGTTTGTGCGACTTCATTGAGTGTTTCGAAATACGTCGTGCGACTTTCCAGTGACCAGCCATCGCGAACTTCTCGCAGCGTGAACAGATAGTGGATGCGATCCTCGTGGGTTCTCGATCGGGAAAGCAGGGTGAGCACATCCTTAACCGATTTCGTAGTCCCAAGTTGAATTGTCAGACCGGCCAGCTTGCGTGAGACACTGGCGCCGGCCCCCGCCGGCGCATGAGATGTTCTTAGCGACTCAACGCTCAGCCACTGCGCGAGTCGCTCGCGCGTCCGCTCGACGACTTTCGCATCCAGCGTGCTTCTGTCCGCCAAACAGAGTGAATAAGACTGGAGCATTGTCAGCTGGTTGAAAGTCGAAAGCTCATCGACCGGAAGGGCATTCAACCGCTGAAGAATGAGCGGCCGATCATCAGCGTTGCCGTTGCGTGCCAGGGTAAGTAATCCGACAGCTTGCCTGCCGTGGTCGGGTTCGTTGAACGCGAGCGTGCGCCAGGAATGGTCCGGCTGATGTTCAAGGGCCACGGTCGCAGCCTGCCGGATCGTTGGGTCGAGACTGCTGATGCTCGACCAGACGGTTGACGCTGGTTGAGCATCTTGAGTTGGCTCCGCGTGGTGCTGCTCAAGATTGCGTCGTCGGACTCTTTGCTTCTCTGAGAACTCGCGACGAGCGACCTGTTGCGCGGTGCTTGCTTCGGGCTTTGACTTCGGCCCCGTGTATTGAACTCGGTAAAGCACGGACTGAGTTTTTCGCCCGCCCGTCATGACATACATGCTGCCGTCCGGGCCGAAATCCAGGTCCGTCACGTTGAGCGGTCGGCCTTTCAGGAACGTTTCAGGACGGCACACGTAACCCGCTCCTCGGGGATAAAGGTGGCAGGCGACGATGCGACCATAAGCCCAGTCGAGAATGAACATCGCCTTCTGATACGCCGGCGGGAACGAACTGCGCGTTCCTGCCTTCACGGCTGTCGGCGAACCTTTACCGATGTCCGCGACCGGCAGCGCGTTGTCGGGATGGTCGAGTTCGTACGGCGGCCAACTGCCGGTGCGGCCTCGCCAGCCAAAGTCTGCCCCGGAAACCAGATGGTCCAGCCGAGTCGGGCGATACCACGGTGCTCCCATGTCGAATTCCGCATCCGCGTCGTACGTAAACAACTCGCCATCCGCGTTGAAGTCGATGCCGAACGGATTTCGTAATCCGGCGGAGACCAGCTCCCAGCGCGTGCCATCCTGATCGGTGCGAATCAGGTGGCCTTCCCGTTCAGGTTTGACGCGGCGTGTATCGCGCAGAGGCGAAGTTCGATCAACGATGTTCTCGGTGGGAACTTCGACGGCGTCGCCATGAATGCTGTAAATCAGCCCGTCGGGTCCCAATGCCAGGTCGTTGCGACCGTGTCCGAAAGTGCCGGGAAATTCACGCAGCAGCGTCACTTCATCGAACCGGTCGTCGCCGCTGGTATCTCGCAATCGGTACATGCCCTTCGAGTTGTTGGCGTTGGCGTAAAGAGAATCGTACGCGTAGAGCAGGCCGCGACATTCCAGCAGCGTGTCGTTGATCGTCTCGACTTTCAGAACGCCGTCACTGGCGACGGGAAGTGTCAGACGAAGCAGGCCTTTGTCTTCGCGAGCAATCGTGAGGCGGCCCCGAGGATCGAAAGCCATGCTGACCCACGATCCTTCCTCCGGCTCCGCGCGTTTGATTCGTTCAATCGCGAACCCGGGAAGTGTCATGAAGCGTGCCAGGTTTTCTTCTTCGTCTCCGTCAGCAGCCTGTTTCCATTGCGTGTAATCATCAAACGTGGTGATTCGATCTTTGCCATTCGCGGAGTTCCAGAACCGCGACGCCACGGTCCCAAAACTCGCCACAGGCTTCCACGGCGCACGATTCGAAGAGTCCTGAGATTCCGACGGCGCCGCCAGAATTCGACTCTTCCACGAGGCGTCCGTGCGAAGTACGGACTTCGTTCCGCGCGAGTCAGTCACCGTCAGAGTCGCAGCGATTGCCGACGGACCGTCGGACGATCGACAGCGAAGTTGGATTATGTTCCGACCGGGCAGCAACTGATCCGTGACTTCAAGATTCAACCACGGACCGTAATCATCAAGGCGAGTGACCGTCTTGCCGTTCAGCGTGATCGTGGAGTCGGTGAAGTCTGCTGCCAGGCGCAGATGAGCTTCTGAGAACCGCGCCGGCAACGCGAAACTCTGAGTGAATTCTGCAGTCTGTCCTGGAACGCGATCACTCGTCGACCAAATCCAGTCAGGCGAGACGGCTGGCTGGGAATCTTCAAGAGGTACTTGCGCGGATGAGGTCAACGGCCCGGCGACAACAAGGATCGCAACGACGGTGGCGGCGAGAAGCTGCAGGGCTCGCATGGAAAATTCCTTGAGGTGTGACTATTCAGGGGAGGCGGCTTGCGCTCGTTGTGTCGGGAATCAAATCGACCGACGTGAGCAGGCTCGACGCTCAAGTGCGCCAGAACGTCGATTCCGGCGTTGGTTGATAGTGGACGGCCAGATGCGGAGTTTCAACGCGCTTCTGCTTCTGAAACAGAGAGTCGATGCCCGCAGCTGTCATGCCGGTTGTCAGCAGCGTTCGCTTGATCGGGTACGGTGACTTGCCCGTCCGAAACAGCGATTCGATGTGATGAACCTGAGGATTGAAGAAGTTTCGCATCTCGTAGTATGGCAAGTAGATCAACGTCGAAAACACGCCGCCGCCTTTCAACCGCGCGGCGACGGGACAGTCACCAATGACGCCTCCATCTTCCTGTGACTTTGGTGCCTGAAGCTGCACGACGGTCGCTTTCATCCCGTCGGCATATTCGAATCGATACGCGTACGACTCCGGAGCCAACCGGCGGATGTCGTCGAGACTCGGAAACACAACGCCGTATCCGTCTCGTACTTCGTTGAGCTTACTGCTCCGGGAGATGGCCGCCTCGAACAGGCGACGGTCCCAGCCGCCCGCCTCCCACGAACCAGCGGCCAGAGCCTTCCAGAACCGCTCGCCGCGCAGTGCTTCGACAGCTCGCACGCCAGTTTCACCACCGCGTCGTCGTTCGACGATGGCCTGCAGCGCTTCGATGGCGTGAATATCTCCGCCGTCGATACCACCGTTGCGAATACTGATTGCTTCTTCGACCTGCGCGTCGCGTGGGAGTTCGATCGAAGGCAGTCGTCGGGCAACCGGCAGAGACGAGCCGGCCATGAATCCGAAGTCCATTTCGCGAGACGTGTCCACCATCTTCTTCGCCCAGTCCCAATTCCACGACAGGTGCTTGTCGTTGAAAATCGGAGCCGTTCGACTGCTGCGTTTATAGACGTCGACGATCTGCTGAAAGAATTCGTAACGCGGATAAAGCGTCTGCCCTTTTTCATTAACCGGGTAATTCCCGTGCTCGCCAATCAGCAGCACTCCGTCGACAGCAAGCTTGTCTCCACCAAGAGTCAGCGCATCGACGATGGTCGGAGATTTTCTTATTTGTGGGTAACGACGCAGCCGCTCGCGACTCAGATCGTTCGCACCGACCTGCTCAACATACAGCGAGACGATGTCCATCGCCGGACGGTGGTGTCGACCTTCCCAGCCGTAACCTTCCAGGAACCGATCGACGATGTGCTGCGAATGCGAATACTTATGGAAGATCGTCGTCACCGCCGCGATCTTCAGGCGTTTTTTTTCAGCGGCGGGCGCGGTGTTTCCAGCCATGAGTGCAGCGGCCGACCCGGCCAGAAATGTTCGTCGTGAAACAGGCACGCGTTCTTCTCCTTTGAGGTGATCTTTAACTGACCGCTACGCGCGGCCGTGACACTGCACGCAATGAGCCGACTCCGGCATGTATTCGAGTCGTTCCGGCGGAATATCGACACCGCAGCGGGCACACTTTCCGTAGGTCCCATTTTCAACCCGCACGAGTGCGGCGCGAACGCTCCCCAGTTTCGACTCAACATTGCGGCGGCCGTGTTCGGCCATCTCGTGCTGCTGCAACTCGTCCATGAAAGTCAGTCGACCGACCGCGGCGTCCATCTTCGGACGCTCATCCACACTATCCAGCTCTGCCAGACGCTGCGTCAGCGATTGCTCCAGTTGATAAAGCTCCGCCTTAGCAGCAGCCAGCGAGTCGTCGTCTGTCGTCATGACTGGTTCCCTCTGTGGCTGCCTGGTTGATGCGCTGACCCATCGCGCATCGACTGCGTCGTGAATCTGCATCGTCATCGAATTGTGGCGACGTCGCTATCTGCAGGCAGGCTACCAGAATCTGCGGAACGGATTCCAACTCGATTCGGACTGCTGATGATCGCCGACGCGCCACGACACCCGCACGGCGGACTCGTCTTTTACAAGACATCGCAGCGAGAAACACGGTTAGAATTGGCCAGCCGGTTGCCTGGGAACGTGTTCGATATAACTTTCCATTTTCTCTGGTATGCGACTCCGTCGCGTTAGCCCGACATGGCTGACATGGGCTGACGACACGGAGTGTCGTGCCACTATGGGGAAGTTATTTCTGACACGTGTTTAAGCGGCGGGCCAGCCTTCTGGAGTGTCCCAGCGGTTGGAAGTGCAAACTTCGGTGAGGCTGCCGATCTGGTCGCGATGGAATGGGGACGTCAGCGGCGCTCCATTGCTCGGCGCGTTCCCCTTTCAGCTCGCTCGCTCAACCGGATTAGTTCAGTCGCGAATATGCAAGGCGTGGCAATGTTGAGGCACGCCAAGTAGTTTTTATTGGATACGAACGTCGCAGTTCTGTAGTCCTGCCCGCAATCTGGCGACGCCTTCCGCGGTGATTGCTGTTCCTTGAATGTCCAGAAGTTTCAACGAGGGGAACTTCAACAGTGAATCGACGCATCCGTCAGTGACCTTGGTGTTTGCGATGTTGAGGTGATTCAACGATTTGAGTGCTGACAGTTTTTGAACGTCATCGTCAGTGAGCGACGTCCGGAACAGGACTAAATGCTCAAGACTCGAAACCCTGGCTATCGCAGAGAAACTTGGTGCACCGATCCCTTCACAGCCCTGGCCGGCGAAGACTCTAAGTTGTTTGAGTTCCGGAAGCTGGACCAGTCCGACGTCCGTAATGGCCGAGTAATCCAGCGAAAGAACTCGTAACTCTGGCCAGTTCTTGATGATCTTTGCCAGACCATCGTCAGAGATTCTTGATTCGACGATCTGTAGTTCACTCAGGTTTCGCAGACCAAAGAGGTGGTCCAAGCCATCGTCAGTGAATTGCGTGTGTTTGAGACTCAAATGAGACAGCTTGGCGAGAGTTTCGACGTGCTTCAGAGAATTATCACTAAAAAGCGAAGCCCCAGCGTCCAAACCCAGCCACTCAAGGTTCGGAAGTCCTTCAAGAAAATCCATCTTTCCGTCTTCGATGACAGATCCTGCCATCATCAATTGCGTCAAACTCGGATGTCTCAATTCCATTAACTCGTCGGCGTCGACTTTGAGATTCGCCAGCAACAGGAGCTTCAACCGTGGCAGCTTCGAAAAGTACTTGAAGCTCACTCTGACGTGACTTGCGTGTCCGACAGATCGAGAAGCACAAGATTTGTGAGATTAGTTGCGGTACTGAAGGCATCGTCAGAAACGTGAGTCCCGCTGACATCGAGACCAAACAGGTCGAGTCCATTTAGAGATTGGACTCCTTTCGAGGTGATTGAGGTACCGTCCAGACGGAATTCAAGTCGAAGACTCGGACGAATCTGCTGCAACGTCGTCAACTCCGCATCTGTGAAGTCACTTCGTCCAGAGAAATCGATTCTGAGCGAATACCGGCTGGCCGCAATCGCGTCGACGGAATCCAGCCGCGAATTGGAGTCGTACATTTCTGTGACGATTCCGTCGCGGTCGAGAACCCATTGAGCGAAGAGTCCGTTTCGCTCTTCCGGCCCCAGAGCAGCACGAATCTCATCGTCGGTGTAGTCCGACAGGATCGTGCAATTTGGAAGCCGGACTTTGAGTTTGGCAACTCCTTCAACAGTGACCGATGCGCCTTCCAAGGCAATGGTTTCAAGCGTCTTCACACCGGCAAGATCATCCAGCCCTTTGTCAGTGATTTTCGTGTATTTCGCAGTAGAATAAGCGAGTTTTGGCAGCTTGCTCACGCTCTCAATATCATCGTCTCCGAATTCGGACGTCGTAACGCTCAGATGCTCCAGATTTGTGAGTGACGACAACTTCGAGAACCCCTCGGTATCGATGCGACTGCAGTTGGAAATCGTAAGGGATGTCAGATTCCTGAGATCGCTGAGATAATCGATCGACGTGCCCGTGATCAGCGAATTGTCCAGACTCAGACTATTCAATGAAGGATGATTCTTGACGACAGTTTCGACTCCTCGGTCTGATACAAGTGACTCATGCAACTGGAGAAACCCAAGCGTCGGAAGGGAGTTCAATACATCGATCCCATCATCGGTAATTGTCGTCCGCCCGAGCGTTAACATATTGAGTCGCATAAACGAGCTGGCCATTTGACGCAGGCTGTCATCGCTAAAATGAAAATCCGGTGATCCCTTGTGAGTGTGCAGTTGAATATTTTCGATGTTCGGTAACCCGCGCCAGTCAAATTCCCCGTTGGCAGCTTCGGTTAGAGTTACGTCGAGCAGCGAGAGCTGCTCAAGGGACGCGTTTTTCAGGTTGGCGATTTGTTGCGGATCGATCGTGCATTTCCGCATCAAGATTCACGTAAAACCGGTACGGTGGAAAGCACTTCGAAACAGTTTGATGTGGCCGCGACATCAGCCATCTCCAAGTCTAAAGTTCTAATGCTCTGCGGAATTCGTCCAACGAGATCTCGGATACTTTCATCGTCGATTTCATCGCCAGTTAGCAGGATCCGAATCGAGGAGAGCTGCTGGCTCGGTTTCAGCGATCCCTGAATCTGCACTCCGTTGTTGATGATCTTGCCACCTCGGTCGTGGACCCATTTCACAAGCGATTGATCGGCGTATTCGTCGGAGACGGAGAAGTCTCCGGAAGCGATCACGGCGGTGTTCGTGTCTGGTCCCGATGCGTCGGGAACGAGGCGCATCTCGAATATGCGTTCCCCGTTGCGGGTGATCCAGAAGTGCCTTGTCTCGGCTGTGAAGCCGTTGCGGGTGACGATCAGTTCGTGGCGACCGGCGGGGACGTTGGGGAGTTCGATGCGGTACTCGTCGTTCGCGCCGTCCAGAACTTTGATCTGTTGCGGCTCGCCGTCGACCGAAATCTGAACGTCGGGGTGGTTGACGGTGAGTTCGACGCGGCCTTCGCCGGTGCCGACGAAGAAGACGATGCCCAGCAGCAGGACTCCACCGAAACCAGCCAGTAATTGCCGGACACGACGGCGGCCATTGTCTCCACTGCCGCGGCCGGTTGCAAAAGACTGCGGTGTGCGGTCGACGATGATTGTCGGAGCGGACGGCTCGGGCCCTGCTTCTGCGGCGGGTTGGAGTGGCGAAGCGGGAGCGTTCGCTGGTTCGGGAGATTCCGAAACGGGCTTGGCGACCGGATCGATCGTGTCGGAATGGGCCGAGGACATCGGATTGACGGTTGATTGAAGCTGCGTTTCCAGATGCTCGACGTCCGTGTTGGCAGCGCGGACTCTGTCCAGCAGTGCGGGCAGCTTGGCTTCGCTGGTGAATGACTGCAGGGTGGCAGCGACTTCAGCCGGCGTTGAAAATCGTTCGTCCGGCTCCTTGGCCAGCATTCTGTCGAGGACGGTTGTCAGCTCGGCGGAAATATCGGACCGGCCGTTGTTCAAAGAGGGAACCGGCGACTTCGCGTGCGCCATCATTTTCTTCAGGACGGTCGAGTATTGGCTACCGCTGAACGGAGCTGAGCCGGCCAGCAGGTGATACAGCGTGCAACCCAGGCTGTAGATGTCCGCTCGAATGTCGACGCTGTGAGTGTCCGACGCCTGTTCGGGAGCCATGTAGTCGAGTGTGCCCATCACCTGGCCGCTGCTGGTCAGTTCGCCTTCCGCCGTTGGATTTTCGCGAAGGAGCGCCAGACCGAGGTCGAGAATTTTGACCGTCGCGTTGCCACCGGTCGGCGCGGCACTTGTCGCTGGCTGCGACGGGCGAGTGTCCGCGAGAATCAGGTTCGACGGTTTGATATCGCGATGCACCAGCCCGTGTTCGTGAGCATGCTGCAGCCCTTCGGCAGCCTGCCGTACAAGCTCGCAGGCGTCGGCCACACCGATCGGTCCGAGCGACTTTGAAATTCGCGACAGATTGGGACCATCGACCAGCTCCATCACCAGGTAGTTGGTGTCGTCGTCCTCGCCCGCGTCGGTTGCTCGAACGATGTTGGGATGGTCGAGTTTACCGACGGCCTCCATTTCTCGATTGAAACGAGCGATTGCGAATTCGTCGTCCAGCCGATCGCCGAGCAGGACTTTGACGGCGACCATCCGTTTCAGACGAATGTGCTCGGCCTTGAACACGGCGCCCATGCCGCCTCGGTCGATCTGCTCGGTCAGCCGGTATTCACGAATCGTCTTCGGAAGTGCGAACGGAGACTTCGGACCGGTCGACTTTTTCGCAGGACTGATCGAAGGCAATTCCGCCAGAGCGTTGATCGCGGCATTGCATTCGGGTTCGGCGGAGAACGACGGCGGCGACGCCTGCTGCAACTCGGCAACCAGCGGATCAGCTCCGGGATTCAGCGTGCTGACGGTTTCGTTGCAGATCGCGCAAGTGTTGATGTGAAGAGAAACGTTGTCCGCCTGCAATCCGTCAAGCTGCCCGGACATGTAGCTGAGCAGCTGGTTCTGTTGCGGGCGCGGTGAATCAGTCATGCGTCGACCTGTTCTGTGTTGTTGTTGAGCGGAGCCGGAATGGTTCTAAGGAACGTGTTCGAAATAACTTCCCGGTTTCCCGGCTCTCGACAAATGAGCCGACGGCGCTAGCCGCGGGCCGCAATCAACGCAGAACAGGCCCGAGGCTCGCGCCGTCGGCTCATCATTTCGGAAAGTTATTTCCGACACATTCCTAAGTGGTCTTGTTTGTAAATCCTGACATGGTTGATCGTTTGACCCGAAGCCGCAGGCGAAGGTGCGATTAACGTTCAGAAACGCCTTCGCCTGCGGCTTCGGGTCAAACAAGTTTTCCATGCCAACTCTTCGAGGATTTATGAAACCAACCACTAAAGGATTCAAAAGTCCACTGCAGCCAATCCTGTCGACTTCTGGGATTCTTCTAAGAAGCTCAACGCTCAGGTGTGGACAGGAATCGTCGAATCGGCCGCGATGCCTGGTGTAATTACCGTCGCAACCTGTTGAAGGGGAAGCACTTTGCGCGATTTTTAAAAACGACGAATTTCGGTCGCGAGAGGTCGAAGCCGCTGGATTTCAGGGACCGCAGCCACTACTCCAGCAGATCGCCGAGCTCTTCACGCAGCCGTCTGAGAATTCTCTGGCGAGCTTTATGGACGGCGGAAACTGTGATGCCCAGATCCGCAGCGATGTGTCGAGGTTCTTCGCCTTCGACCGCCGATCGCCAGAACGACTGCCAGTTGCGTTTGTCGAATTCTTCGCGAATGATTTCCAGGGCTCGCCGCTTGATGGCCGACATGTCGTGACTGGCGGACTCGTCGCTCAGGCTCGGTACTTCTTCGGGAACCTCGCGCAGAAGATTCTGCGCGTCAGTACCGCCTTGCGCCTGAAGCTGCTTCTGCTGATTGCGAATATGGTCGAGAAAGCGGCTGCGAGTCACTGTCCACAACCAACCTCGAAAACCGCCGCCCGAATCCTGCTTACGAAATCCGGCGATGGGCGAATTGACCGTTCGGAAAACTTCCTGCGTCACGTCCGCCGCATCGCTCGCCTGTAGTCCGAAACGCCGGCACCAATCGTAAACGTGCGGCCCGTACACGCGGACGAACTGCGACCACGCCTCGACGTCGCCATCCTGGACGCGGCGAATTAACGAGAGGGATGTCGATTCCTGAACGGAGTCTGGCCTGTTCCGAGCAGTGATTCCGAAAAGAACAGAGGACAACCGAATGTCACAACACTGTAGGGTGCGTCAAGACGCACCGTGCGAAATGGAACGAACTGAGCGTTTACGCGACGGGCCAGCCTGCGGGGACTTCGCAGCGGTTGGACGTGCACACTTCCGCGAGAGTGCTGATCTGGTCGCGGTGGAAGGGGACGCCGTCGGTGCTCCATTGTTCGGCGCGTTCCCATTCCAGATCGCCAGCGACGCGGACTTTGTCGACGCCTTCGGCCGGAGCCAGTTCTTTGATCGAGGCAACGGTGGCGTCGATCTCTTTGAGGAACCGGTCCGGAGCTCCGAAGTGGCTCGGATCGATCGCCTGGAAGAAGTGGTCAGATCCCGGTCCGTACGGGTTCGGCGTTTTGTGAATCGGAGTGCGACGTCCGATCAATGCAGACGTCAAGGCGGAAGCGACGAAGCCGAAGGCTGAACCTCGCGCGCCCGACATCGGCAGCAGAGTCTTTGCAGCACTGGCGTCGGTGGTTTCCGCGCCGGACTCATCGAGTGCCCAGCCGGGAAGCATCGGCAGACCGAACATGCCCATCGACTCGATCTTTCCCCAGGACGATTCAGCGATAGCCGTGTCCAGCACGAACGGCGCGCCGCTGGTCGGAATCGCCCAGGACAGCGCGTTGTTGGCGGTTCCCGGTTGAGTGCTGCCGTAAGCCGCAACGGTCGCGGTGCCGGTACTGGTCGTTGAGAAACCGATCATCCCTTCCTTAGCCGCGAGCATCGTGTAAACGCCGGCGGCTCCGTAGTGCTGACCTTTCTTGATGACGACGGTGCCGGTGCCGACTTCGCGAGCTTTCGAAATCGCCAGCTCCATGCCTCGCGTGGCGGCAACATGTCCCATGCCGCCGCTGGCTTCGATGACCGCGATGGCCGGCGTTTCGCAGGACGTCATCGACATGGCCCTGGGGTCGATGTCTCCCGCGTCGATTGCGGTGACGTATTTGCCCAGCGTACGGCTGCCGTGAGAATGGATGCCTCGCAGATCAGCTTCCGTCATGCGAGCGGCGACGATGTCGGCTTCGACTTCAAACATGCCCTTTCGCACGAGCACCGTGACGATCAGCTTCTTGAGCACGTCGACCGGGACAGAAATTTCCTGGACTGGGTCGCGCGGGATATCGGGAGTGGCTGCAGTCATGGTTGACGTCTCGTGGTGTTGCACAAAGCGGTTCTGGCTTCGTGCGGAGTATTTAGATGTTTTCAGGGTCGCGGCGATCACTCAGCACGCCTTGTTCCGCTGGACGATCTTGTTCCGCTGGACGATACTGAATAGCCACGTTCGATGCCGAACAAAACAGCTGTCAGAACATGCGGCACGGGCCGAACGAGGTTAAGCCGCAGATTGGCGCAGATAAACGCAGATCAGGCAAGTCATCTGCGTTTATCTGCGGCTTATTTGGAAACATCCCAGAATTCTTTTCCTTAAATTCGTCGTCGACTTTCTGCCCCGCGGCGCGGTGACTTTCTGGTCAAACTCCCTACATTACGCACTCGCGACGGGCGTGGCGGCGGCGTTTTGACGATCGTTCCGGCAAAATTCGCAGCCCCGATTCAGGTCAAATCCCGTATTGCTCCAAGGCGACTGTCGCAGAACCGATGCCGATTGTGATCGGTCATCGCCATTTTCGGACAACCAGGAAGGTCGATTGAGCGACCATTCCAGATCGATTTCGCAGGAGAACTCAGACATGGGAATTCGAATTCCACGGACCGCCGAGCACGTCGGCGACGGACACCCGGACAAGTTCTGCGACCAGGTCGCGGACGCGTTGCTTGACCGCACGCTGGAACTGTGCAGCGAAGAATTCCTGCCGAGCGTTCGACTGGCCATTGAATGTCTTGCCAAAGACAACATGCTGATCGTCACCGGCGAAGTGAAATGGACCGACGCCATCAAACTGGGAGTCAACGTCCAGGAAATCGCCCGCGACGTCTGGCGGAAAATCGGCTACAGCGACTGCGGCGAAGAGCTGACCGTCGTTGACCACATTCAGGCTCAGTCCGCTCACATCGCGCTGGGTACTGACACCGGCGGAGCGGGTGACCAGGGAGTCATGGTCGGATACGCCACCGACGAAACTTCGGAAATGATGCCCAAAGAGTACGTTCTTGCCAGAGACCTTTGCACCAAACTGGGCGAACTCCGAAACAGCAAGGCAATCCCGTGGCTGCGTGCTGACACGAAGTCTCAGGTCACGATCGACGCCGACGGCAACCCGACCGACTACATCGTCGCCTCGCAGCACGATGACCCGAAAAAGTGCGGCGTGTCGCACGACGAAATGCGGAAGCAAATTTTCGAGCAGGTCGTGCAGCCGGTCCTGGGTGACGGAGTCGACTTCCGACCGAACAAGATCAACGGAACTGGCCTGTTCGTGATCGGCGGCCCCACGGGTGATGCCGG
>Ga0316208_1001822_pt1 | contig 18881 bp, 12 predicted proteins | sample 3monopyrite_MG_FD_204944 | JGI IMG/M metagenome (GOLD analysis project Ga0316208, IMG submission 204944) | Microbial mat bacterial communities from mineral coupon in-situ incubated in ocean water Damariscotta River, Maine, United States -... | ecosystem: Environmental > Aquatic > Marine >...
TATGTGTTAAACGAACTGCTGAATACGTTGTGTTTACCGATTGACCTCCTGGACCTGATGAACAGAAAAAATCGATTCTTACGTCTTTAGGGTTTATTTCCACATCAAACTCTTCAGCCTCTGGAAACACCATTACTGTTGCAGCACTAGTATGTACACGCCCTTGAGTTTCTGTTTGAGGCACACGTTGTACACGATGCACACCTGCTTCAAACTTTAACGTTCCGTAAACATCGTTACCAGTAACTTCAAACTGAATTTCTTTAAAGCCACCATTAGTCCCTTCACTAAAATCGACCGTATCTACTTTCCAGCCTCTTCCTTCACAATATTTAGTATACATTCTAAACAAATCGCCTGCAAAAATACTAGCTTCGTCACCACCTGTTCCAGCTCGTAATTCTACAACTGCATTTTTAGAATCTTCAGGATCTTTAGGGATTAAAAGTACTTTGATCTCTTCTTCTAATTTGGGAATACTTTCTTTAGCTTCATCATATTGCATTTTGGCCATTTCTACCATTTCTGCATCACTACCGTCAGCAATTATTTCTTCAGCTTCAGCTAAATTATTAGTGAGTTCTAAATATACCTCTCGCTTATCCATAAGAATTCGCAAGTCTTTATACTCTCTATTTAGCTCAACATAACGTTTCTGGTCTGTAATAATATCGGGTTGGATAATTAAATCACTAACCTCATCAAAACGCTGTTTAACTATTTGTAATTTCTCTAACATCTGCCTTTTTTAATTGGGAATCAAAAATACGATAATTTATGAATTTTCAACGATTAGAAACCATCGTAATAATCCGTTTCTAAAAATATTATTACACAAATAGCGTTATTATAAATACTTATGCAACAATTGTTTTCCATATTGGTTTTTTACAGACCCTTTATTATTTGGTCTTTAGTTATAAATATGCTGCTTTCATTTATAAAAATAGAACTCATTACAATACTAGTTGTTAAACTATTACTTATTATTTCGTTATGGCATTTTTTAAATGAAACTCATGCAAAACGAAAACTTGCTTTTTATAAAAACTTGGGGATTTCTACATTAAAGTTATTTACACTGGTGTTTGTTGTTGATGCTATTTTTTCAATCCCATTCCTTCTCATTTTAAAAGAGTTTGTATAAGAATCAATAAACTAAAAAAAGAAGTCTAACGACCTCCTCTTTACTTAAAATAAATCTGCTGCTAACCACATTTAGAAGACCCGCAATCTTTACAGGTTAAACACCCTTCTTGATAGATTAAATTTTGAGATTCACAATTATCACATGCTTGTCCTTTGGCTTTCGTACCATCAGCCACATAACGTTTTAAGGCTCTAACCACACCATTTTTCCATGTATTAATAGATTCGCTATCTAACTGTAAACTATTAATTAAATCTACTATTTTATCAATTGGCATACCATGGCGTAACGTACTTGAAAATAGCTTTGCGTAATTCCAAAACTCTGGATTAAACTTATGCGATAGGCCTTCAATAGTGGTTTTGTATCCTCTTGTATTCTTGTATTGAAAATCGTAACGAGAGCTACCATCTTCATTTCTGTTTTTTATGATTAATCCGTTATTTACCCAACGCGGTATTAAAATCCCATCTTCATCATCAGCAAGTCCTGTAAATACTTCATATGGCTTATCATCTATCAAACCGATAAACGCAATCCATTTTTCTTTATTATTTTGAAAACGAACTACATCTGCTTCCAAAACTTGTGGGCGCTTTTTAGGAAAAGCTGTTAACTTTCCATTGTCTGTTTCTTCCTTTTTATCGTCATTAGCAATTAGAACACCAGAACGTGAACCATCTCTGTAAACAGTAACACCTTTACAGCCTACTTCCCATGCTTTCATATACAAATCGCCAACCAAACCTTCTTTAACGTCATTCGGCAAATTAATAGTTACACTTATAGAATGATCAACCCATTTTTGAATAGCACCTTGCATACTCACTTTACTAAACCAATCCACGTCGTTTGAAGTGGCGCCATAATAAGGCGATTTTTTAATCAATTTGTCAATCTCTTTTTGTGAAAAGATTTTTGAGCTATCAATGCCATTTACTTCCATCCATTGTTTAAATCTATGATGAAACACTACATACTCTTCCCAAGAGTCACCAAGTTCATCAACAAAATCCACTCGAACATCATTATCATTCGGATTTATTTTTCTTCTTCGCTTATAAACTGGCATAAATACAGGTTCAATACCAGATGTAGTTTGCGTCATCAAACTGGTAGTTCCAGTTGGAGCGATTGTTAATAAGGCTATATTACGTCTACCATATTCTAGCATTTCATAATATAATTGATTATCCGCTTCTTTTAATCTTAGGATAAATGGATTGTTCTTTTCACGTTCTGCATTGAAAATGGAAAACGCACCACGCTCTTTAGCTAAATGTACTGATGCACGATACGCTTCAATGGCAATTGTTTTATGAACTTCTAAAGAAAAAGCGTTCCCTGCTTTACTTCCATATTGAATACCTAATGCCGCCAACATATCGCCTTCTGCAGTTATCCCAACACCTGTTCTTCTTCCTTCTTGAGCTTTTTGCTGTATGTTAAACCATAAATTACGCTCGGTTGTTTTTACTTCATCTAGTTCTGGATCATCGTCAATTTTCTTTAATATTTTATCTATTTTTTCAAGTTCTAAATCGATAATATCATCCATAATACGTTGCGCAGCAGCTACATGCGTTTTGAATAAATCGAAATTAAATGTAGCTTGGGGCGTAAACGGATTTTCTACATAAGAAAATAAATTGATAGCTAGTAATCTACAAGAATCATAAGGGCATAATGGAATTTCACCACATGGGTTTGTAGAGACGGTTTTATACCCTAAATCTGCATAACAATCTGGCACCGATTCATTTATAATAGTATCCCAAAATAAAATTCCTGGTTCTGCTGATTTCCATGCGTTATGAACTATTTTTTTCCATAGCGCATTGGCATCAATAGATTTAGACACTTTAGGGTCTTCACTAAATATTGGATATTTTTGAGTGTATTCTGTTCCATTTTTAACAGCCTTCATAAAATTATCATCAATCCTAACCGACACATTGGCTCCTGTTACTTTGCCCTGCTCTAATTTCGCATTAATAAAATCTTCTGAATCTGGATGATTAATAGATACCGAAAGCATAAGTGCTCCACGCCTTCCATCTTGAGCAACCTCTCTTGTTGAATTAGAATAACGCTCCATAAAAGGCACAAGTCCTGTAGATGTTAATGCCGAATTTTTTACCGCAGAGCCCTTTGGACGCACATGTGACAAATCGTGTCCTACGCCACCACGACGTTTCATAAGTTGTACTTGCTCTTGGTCTATTTTCATAATACCTCCATAAGAATCAGATTCTCCAGAGTTACCAATTACAAAACAATTTGATAATGAACCTATTTGAAACGGATTTCCAATTCCTGCCATTGGGCTTCCTTGTGGAACAATGTATTTGAAGTCTTTAATTAAGTCAAAAATGGCATTTTCTGTTAATGGATTAGAGTATTTGGTTTCTATCCTAGCTATTTCTTTAGCTATACGCCTATGCATATCGTTAGGCGTTAACTCATAAATATTTCCTTCAGAATCTTTTAGGGCATATTTGTTTAACCATACGCGAGCGGCTAAATCATCGTTCTTGAAGTATTTTAAAGAGGCATTAAAAGCATCTTCTGAAGTGTAAGTTTTGGAGGATTTTTGGGCAAGTTCTGTGTTCATTAGTAAATAGGAGTTTTAAGTTTAATGGAATATTTAACAGTACGTAAATAAACTATAAATGTACAACTTAAAACATGACAAAAATCATAAAGTTTACCAACAAAACAAGTTATAATGCTGATTATCAGAAGTTTAATGATTTATTAACATAAAAAAGTTAACAAATTTTTAAATAAATATTGATTTGTATTTTTAGAAATCTACTGCAAAGCCAACACCTAAAAACTGCTTCCACTGTACTTTTGCTCCTGCTACATCAAACTCACCTTCAATATCTGATGGTGTTTGGGTTTTAACGTCATCATCATATCGCAAGTGCGAACCAAGAGTCGCTCTAACAAAGCTATTAACTTTAAAATCAAAGTCTATTCTCCAATCCAAATCTAGATTTCCGAAGTTATTAATATAATCTGAATAGAGGCTGACTTGGTTTTTTACAATAATATTTTCTGCTAATTCCATTTCGTAGCTATTGGTAACCAAAACACCAACTTCTGTTCTTATTTGTTCTCCAGGAATAATGATATTTCCATTAGTATCTAAAACGGCAGGAGTAACTCCAAAAGACCCTACGTTAGCTAAATCTTCATCTAAAACAAAAGTGGCTTTTAGGGTTAATGGCGAAAAGTAAAAAGACAATTTATCTATATTTTTTCCATATTCCATACCGCCACCAAAAAACAAATACCCTGGCGCTAGCAATCTAGAAATAGGGGCCTCTTTATTTGGATAGTTATACCCATTTGTTAATTGCGTTCTAAAGTTAAGTCTTGCAGAATAAAACCAATTTGATAAACTATCGGGTTTGTAACCCATGTTAGAATTTATTTCAAATAAATCATCAGTTTTTCTAAGTTCTCTGACCTCTTGCTTATTCACACCATAACGAACTTCTACATTATTTTTCCAAACAAAAAACTTGTCTTTATAATCAAGCTTAGATATCAATCCCAATAAACCAGAAATAGAATTACTTCCTCCAGAATTCCAATTAACAAAAGCAACTTCACTTAAATCAAATGATGCTTTATTTTTTTGAGTCCATTGCGGGCCTGTATATTTTTGCTTAATCTCTTTAATGTAAAGAGAATCGGGTTGCGCGTAAATAAAATTAAAGAATAAACAAACTAAGAATAATAAAATGTACTTCATGGTTGCGTTAGGTTGTTTTTTTAAGTTTTATCTATTATCAAAAACTATTCCTTTTTGGATGAAAAAAAATATAAATGAAGTGTTTTATTTTGGTTTTTTAGCGAAAATTATTTTTATCGTTGTTTAAAAAACCTCATTTTAGATTCCCGATGTCTCGGGAATGACAATTTCAAACGAAACCTCAATGCAGAGCCTTGAGAAATTATTTTTTTAATCAATAACTAAACTCTCCAAACTCCGATTTTATTGTGAGTTTTTTTGTTTTTGAAGGGTCTACTCTCCCAATAATCTTAGCATCAACATTATAAGATTTTGAGATTTCAATAATATTTTCAGCTATTTCTGGAGACACATAAAGTTCCATTCTATGCCCACAGTTAAATACCTGATACATTTCTTTCCAATCTGTTTTCGATTGCTCTTGTATTAATTTGAATAGTGGAGGAATGGGAAACATATTATCTTTTACAATATGAAACTCATCAACAAAATGAAGGATTTTTGTTTGCGCTCCACCTGAACAATGCACCATACCATGTATAGTGTCGCTATTATATTTTGATAGAATGGTTTTTATAATTGGCGCATACGTGCGTGTTGGAGATAACACCAATTTACCAGCATCAATAGGTGAATTTTCAACGCTATCTGTTAATTTAACACCTCCTGAATACACTAATTCTTCTGGGACTGAAGCATCAAAACTTTCAGGGTATTTTTTGGCTAAATATTTACTGAATACATCATGGCGTGCAGAGGTTAAGCCGTTACTTCCCATGCCGCCGTTATATTGCTTTTCGTAAGTGGCTTGTCCGAAACTTTCTAAACCTACAATAACATCGCCAGCCTTAATATTAGCATTATCTATAACTTCACTGCGTTTCATTCTCGCGGTTACTGTAGAATCAACAATTATGGTTCTCACCAAATCACCAACATCAGCAGTTTCTCCACCTGTAGAATGAATGGTCACTCCAAACGATTTTAAATCTTCAAGCAATTCTTCTGTGCCATTAATGATTGCTGAAAGCACCTCTCCAGTAATTAAGTTTTTATTTCTTCCTATAGTTGAAGAGAGCATGATATTATCTGTAGCACCAACACATAATAAATCGTCAATATTCATGATTAATGCATCTTGAGCAATGCCTTTCCAAACGGAGACATCTCCAGTTTCTTTCCAATACATATAGGCTAAAGACGACTTTGTTCCTGCACCATCTGCATGCATTATCAAGCAATAATCGTCGTCATTTGTTAAATAATCCGGAACAATTTTACAGAATGCTTTAGGAAATAAACCTTTATCTATATTCTTAATCGCATTGTGCACATCTTCTTTTGATGCTGAAACGCCACGCTGTGCGTAACGTTTTGAAACTTCTTGACTCATAATGTTGTATTGTGATGCAAAGAAAAGGAATATTTTAAAATTTAAGAGTGTTTAATTACAATTTGAAAGTTGATTTATTAACGGGTTTTCACCAAAATAGAATTAACCAGTTTTTCTAGATTTACTTTCAATTTCTAGAGAATTTATGTGTAGCCAATGTACTAAAATTAAGTTCTAATGATAATTGATTTGACCTGTAGTAAACTATGGATAGCTGAGTTACTTTTCTTGATTTTGTCGGAAAAAATGATAACTTCGTTTAACTCTTGACAAAAAACACCTGTGCTAAACTTGTTTCAGTATTAAAACGCTTTTTTATCTGAGAATCATTGGCAATAATTTAAAAATAAAAAAAATGAAAGGAACATTTATTTACATATTTATCTTTTTTACTATTAATATTTTTTCTCAAAATATCGACTTAAATATTGGCGAAACAAAGTCAAAAAACTACTTCGAGGAATTTGATTTTGAACTTATAAGAGACAAAATAATTGTTCCTGTTGAGATACGAGGAGTAACTTATAAATTCATACTTGATACTGGAGCCCCAAATATCATTTCAAAAGAGATTAGTGATATGATAAACCCTCGACTTTTAAAAACAATACCTATAACAGATGCAAGTGGAATAAAAGAAAATTTAAATGTTGTTTCTATAGAAGAGTTAAAATTTGGAAATATAATGTTTAAAAATACAGCCTCATTAGTATATGACACAACTTCCAATCCTCTTTTTCAATGCTTTGGAATAGATGGCTTTATTGGGAGTAATATGTTAAGAAATTCAATCATACAAATCGATGTAGAACGAAAAAAAATCACATTAACCGACAACAGAAAAAAGCTCACTCTAGATAAGAAAGATTCAAGTAAAATTAAACTTATTGGCTCTCAAAGCAGTCCATACCTATGGATTAACCTTAAAGGTAAAGATAAAGGAAGAGAACAAGTTTTAATTGACACAGGAATGGGCGGACTTTACGATATTTCTCATAGAAATTATGACGTTTTTAAAAAAGAAAAAATATTTAATGAAATTGGGGAAAGTGAAGGAGCTTCTTCTGTTAGTTTATTTGGAGATGTTCCTGTAAAAAAACATTTAAGACTTCATTTGCCGTTACTTAAAATTAATGGATTTGAAATTGAAAATTATATAACAAATACTACTAATAGTAAGAATTCCAGTATTGGTGCTGAATTATTAAAATATGGTGTTATGACCATTGACTATGTTAATAAAAGATTTTACTTTAACCCTAAATCTAAAAAAATAAATATAGAAAAACCTGAATTCAACTTTAGCAAAACACTTAAAGACGGAAAATTAATTATTGGATTTGTATGGGAAAACGAATTGCAAAAAAAGATAAGTTATGGAGATGAAATTTTAGAAATTAATGGTAAGACGGTAATAATTTGTGATTTAATAACCAAAGAATCAGTTTCAGAAAAAGAAGCCTCTTTAAAATTGAAAATTAAACCAAAAAAAGGAAAAATATTTGAAATTATAGTTGAAAAAAAATCCGCAACAGTGTATAAAAAATTGATACATTAGTGCTGGCAGACACCCCCGCTACCCACGCTACCGCTAAGCTCTGCTTAGTGGCGACACAAATGAGCAATCAAAAATTATAAAAAATATTACCGCCACTAAGTAAAACTTAGCGGTAGCTAATTAGAAAATAAAAGCTTTTTGTATTTTAGATTTATGAGCAGAAACTATAAATTCCATAATAAATCTGGATTGTACTTTGTGTCTTTTGCTACGGTAAATTGGTTAGATGTTTTTACAAGGCAAATTTATTTTGATGTATTAGCTGAAAGTATAAAGTATTGCAGAGCAAAGAAAGGCATGGAATTATATGCTTATTGTTTTATGCCAAGTCATGTTCATTTAATTTTTCGTTCTAATATTGATGAACCCGATGGATTGTTAAGAGATTTCAAAAGTTTTACGGCGAATAAAATGATTGAAACTATTGAAACCAATACACAAGAAAGTAGAAAAGAATATTTATTATGGTTTTTTGAACGAGCAGCAAAAAAGAAAAGTAATACTTCTAAATATCAATTTTGGGAGCATCATAATAAACTTATAGAATAATGGACTGAAGCTGTTATAAAACAAAAAATAGATTATATACACAATAACCCTGTTAAAAGCGGTTTTGTAACTAATCCAGTAGATTGGAAATATTCTAGTGCAAGAAATTTTCAGGATGATGACACCGTTTTAGAGATTGATCGTACTGGGTTTTTGGGTTGATTTTTTTCTACTCTTGCCGCCACTAAGCGGAGCTTAGCGGTAGCAACTCCGAATGACTTTCCAAAAACAAACCAACCATCAACATAAACCAAGCACTAGCAAACAAGTGCGTAGGGATTGAAGTGAAAAGCCCACAGCCCGACGTAGGAGGGAAAAATATTTGAAATTATAGTTGAAAAAAAATCTACCTCAATGTATAAAAAATTGATGCATTAGTGCTGGCAGGCGGGCCCGCTACCGCTAAGTTTTACTTAGTGTGAACAAGAGTCTCGTCCTAAAAACAAAACAACCATCAACATAAACCAAACCCTAGCAAACAAGTGCGTTAGGGATTGAAGTGGAAAGCCCACAGCCCGACGTAGGAGGTGCGAGGACTTGTAACGAAAAGCGCGACCCTTGTGGTAACGCCCAAACAAAAATACTATCGTGTAAACAACATTTCCCTGTACTTGGTTAATGGCCAGATTTCATCATCGACCAGCAGCTCTAGTTTATCGCAATGGTAACGAATATCATCAAACAATGGTTTTACATGGTTACAATAAGCGTGTGCTTTCTTTTCTATATCTTTAATATCGTTTGCCGTTTTTCGGGTATCAATCATTTTGGTGACATTGGCATTTATACCTTCTATATGGCTTGATATATCTTCGATGAGATTGATTTGCTCTCTTGACACGTTGTTATATTTTTTTTCAAAAATTTCTTTTAAACCTCTAACGTTCTCAACCAGAATATTTTGATATTTAACTGCTGTGGGTACAATGTGATTGCGGGCAATATCACCTAACACACGACTTTCTATTTGAATGTGCATGATGTAAGCCTCTACCTCAATTTCGTAACGGGCTTCGGTTTCAATTTTACTCATGACGCCCATTTCTTCAAACAGCTTAATAGTTTCTTTAGAAATTCTTGCTTTTAATGCTTCAGGCGTGGTTTTATTATTGCTTAATCCTCGTTTTTTAGCTTCCTTTTCCCATGCCTCGCCATAACCATTGCCTTCAAATAAAATAGCTCTTGATGCTTTAATATATTCTCTTAATACATTAAAAACAGCTTCGTCTTTCTTTAAATCCTTTTTAGCAATTAATATATCAACTTCTTTTTTGAAATCTTGAAGTTGTTTAGCCACTATGGTATTTAAAACCGTCATAGGGTTTCCGCAATTGGCGGTTGAGCCTACAGCTCTAAACTCAAATTTATTACCAGTAAATGCAAAAGGTGATGTTCTATTTCTATCCGTATTATCCAATAAAACATCTGGTATTTTACCAACGACATTAAGCTTTAATTCCGTTTTTTCTTGAGGCGATAATTTCCCTTTTGTTACACCTTCTAACTCTTCTAACACTTTAGTTAACTGCTCGCCAATAAACACCGAGATAATTGCTGGCGGCGCCTCATTAGCTCCTAACCTATGATCATTACTTGCTGAGGCTATTGCTGCTCTTAAAAGGGCTTCATGTGTATGAACTGCTTTAATAGTATTTATGAAAAATGTTAAAAATTGAAGGTTGCTCATTGGTGTTTTTCCAGGTGCTAATAAATTAACTCCTGTATCTGTTGAAAGCGACCAATTATTATGCTTACCAGAGCCATTAACACCTGCAAAAGGTTTTTCATGAAACAACACTTTAAAATTATGGCGCGATGCTACGCGACCCATAATATCCATTAAAAGTGCGTTATGGTCTACAGCTAAATTTGCTTCTTCATAAATAGGAGCTAACTCAAACTGGTTTGGTGCAACTTCATTATGTCTGGTTTTTACGGGAATGCCTAAAAGCATACATTCGGTTTCTAACTCACGCATAAAATTTAATGCTCTGGTGGGAATAGAACCAAAATAATGGTCATCTAACTGTTGACCCTTTGCTGAAGAATGCCCCAATAGTGTGCGTCCTGTTAGAGTAATATCTGGACGACTAGCTGCCATCATTTTATCAATTAAAAAATACTCCTGCTCCCAGCCTAAAGAAGAGGTTACTTTTTTAACATTTTTATCGAAATATTTACAGATTGCAGTAGCTGCATCGTCAACCGCATGAAGCGCTCTTAATAGTGGCGTTTTATAATCTAAAGCCTCACCAGTGTAGGCCACAAATATGGTTGGAATACAAAGCGTGGTACCATAAATAAATGCTGGCGATGTTGGATCCCAAGCGGTATAACCACGAGCTTCAAAGGTGTTTCTAATACCTCCATGTGGAAAACTAGAAGCATCAGGCTCTTGCTGTACCAATTGGTCGCCACCAAATTTTTCAACAGCCATTCCTCCTCCTATAGTTTCAAAAAAAGCATCGTGTTTTTCGGCAGTAGAACCTGTTAATGGTTGAAACCAATGTGTATAATGTGTAACACCTTTAGATAAGGCCCAATCTTTCATTGAAGAGGCTACTTGATCTGCTATGTTTCTATCTATCTTTTTCCCAAATTGAATAGCATTCATCACACCTACAAAAGCATCTTTTGTTAAATAATGGCGCATGGTGTTTTCATTGAACACATTTTTACCAAATAAATCAGAACGACGCTCTTTTTCTTCAACCAAAACTGGTTTATATTTAAGCGATTCTTTTATAGCATGAAATCTTAGTGTTGACATTCTTTTAATATTAAAACGTTTGATTTTAAATTGTTAAGCAAAAATAAGCAGGTTGGACAATAAAACCTTAAATCTGAAAAAAATTTTTAAGATTATTTCAGTTTTTCCATAAAATAATAGTCATTTTTTAAAATAAACCTTAAAAAAATAGGGTATAAATAAAAATTACTCATCGTTTAGTTAAAACACCCCCTATAAATTTAAAGTAAAAGTATAAAAATATATATTTGTGATATTATTATCAATATTTCAATTATAAAATATTCATTATGGCAAAAATTAAATTAGAATACCTTTGGTTAGATGGGTACCTCCCAACTCAAAATTTGAGAAGTAAAACTAAGATTGAAGAGCATGAAAACTTTCAAGGAACAATAGAAGAATTAGGATTGTGGTCTTTTGATGGATCATCTACAAAACAAGCTTCAGGTGGCTCATCTGACTGTATTTTAAAACCAGTTGCTATCTATCCAGACCCTAACAGAATCAACGGTTATTTAGTTATGAATGAAGTAATGAACGCTGATGGAACTCCACATGCGTCTAACGCACGTGCAACTATTGAAGATGATGATAACGATTTCTGGTTCGGATTTGAGCAAGAATACTTTATTATGAATACTGATACTGAATTACCATTAGGATTCCCAAGAGGTGGCTACCCAGCTCCTCAAGGTATGTACTATTGTTCAGTTGGAGGAAGACATACACATGGTCGTGATTTAGTTGAAGAGCATGCTGATTTATGTATCGAAGCTGGATTAAACTTTGAAGGCATTAACCAAGAGGTTGCATCTGGACAATGGGAATACCAATTATTCGCAAAAGGCGCTAAGAAAGCAGGAGATGAAATTTGGGTTTCTAGATATTTATTAGATCGTTTAACTGAAGGTCGTGGTATGTACATTGAGTACCACCCAAAACCATTAGGAGATACAGACTGGAATGGATCTGGAATGCACGCAAACTTCTCTAACACAATCTTAAGAACTTGTGGTTCTAAAGATAAATATATTGAGATATGTGAAGCTTTCCGTCCAGTAATAAAGGAACACATCGCAGTTTATGGAGCTTTCAATGAGCAACGTTTAACTGGTTTACATGAGACTGCTTCAATCAACGATTTCTCTTGGGGAGTTTCAGATAGAGGAGCTTCAATTCGTATTCCAATTATTGTTGTAGAAAATGGTTATAAAGGATGGTTAGAAGATCGTCGTCCATCTTCAAACTCTGACCCATATAAAGTTGCTGCAAGAATTATTAAAACGGTAAAACCAATTAAATAATCTTACCGCATTTTATTATACTAAAAACGCTAACATTAATTTGTTGGCGTTTTTTTATGCGTTAAAGTTTTGGGCGTTACCACAAGGGTCGGGCTTGTAGTTTATCCTGAGCGGAGCCGACGAAGGGTTGCAAGTCCTCGCTCGTCCCGATAACTATCGGGACTCACTGTGGGCTTTTATTCGTGAGTTCTTATTTTAAATTATTGGACTCATGAATATAAATATTTCACTGCAATCCTTAACGCACTTGTTTGCTTGTTTATGTTTTACAAACCGAAAACCATTTTATTTTTGGAGAGGTTCGTTTAACGGTTTGTGAATGATTTGTGAATGATTTGTGCGATTGAGAATCCTTAAGATTTTCCATCGTTGTAAATCAGTTGTTTAAATATAAGAGTTTTAACTGAAATAGAAGGATAGCATGAGTTATACACGTTATTGGCTATAGTATTTTATTTATCAAGACTCAGTATGTCCTTAATTTATGTTGAATTCCTCTATTAATGAATTACCAATTACAACAATATCTTCTATCTTTTTTGAAGTTTCGCATGGTACTAAGTATAGCATAAGTGTTGGCAGTTTGATAAACTTCTCACTTTTGAATGCTTGTTAATAAATTCTGTCTAAAAACGATTTTAATTGTTCTGTGTATAATTAGTGAAACTAATCTTTCTTATCATCTTCAAAAATATTTTTGGATATATGCATAGTCACTAGCATATGAGGAACATCAACAGTTTCAGCAATTTTTAAATCACCAGATAAAGAACAAAGAGCGTAAGCTTCTAACTGAGTAAGTTTATATTCAGTCATCAAATAATCTATCATGTATAATGTGGCTTTCTTAGCTGCTTCATCTATAGTTGTTCCAAAACCTGTTGTTGCATAATAATCGTCAGTTTCATATTGAGGCTCTTTTATGGTTTTGTTTTTTACTAATTCAATTTCATAAATTACACGTAAAGGAACTTCTATAGCAGTACCACAAACTTCACCATGACCTTGTAGAGCATGGCCATCACCAATAGAAAATAAGCCACCTTCAACAAAAACTGGAAAATATACTGTAGTACCTTTAGTCATGTTTGGATCGTCCATATTTCCTCCATTGGCTCTTGGTGGAATGGTAGACAATAATTCTGTGGTTGCTGGTGCAACTCCCATAACTCCAGGGAATGGGTTTAATTCAAGTCTAATATTGTCTTTAAAATTTACATGAGTAACATCTTTTCCTAATTTATAAGTTCTTAAATATGATCCTTCAATAGAATCTGCAACAAAACTAAATCCAGGAACAATAGCATTCCAGCCCCAACCGCCAACCTCAATTTCATGTAAAGTGATTTTTAAAACATCTCCTGGCTTTGCATCTTCAACATAAACAGGTCCAGTAAGAGGATGCACAAGGTCTAGATTAAAATTTTTAAGATCTTCAACTGTAGAGTTTATATTGAATTGTTCATCAAATGCATCTTCCGTAAATGCTTCAACTATAGCACCAGATTTCACTCTCAATATAGGTTCAATAGTGCTGCTAAATTTATTGTGTGTTTGGTCTTTAGTTAGTGTATGTTGAGGTTTGATCTCTTTTACAACTTTAATTTCAGAATTAACTTTAGTTTGTGTTTCATTTTTACAGGAAGAAATTAATAATAAAACTATACATAGTTGGAGATATTTATTGGTTCGCATATCGAAGAAATTTAAGAACGAATGATTAGTTAAAGTTAAGAAATTTAGTGCTTTTTTTATGGTTGAGTATATTAATGCCAACTGATTCACTGATAAAAAATCGTTTCAATGTTTTTTATCAAGCGTTAAACGAAGATATCGTTTTTTTATGAGAAAGTCAAGCAATTATCTACATCACCAAGTGGTAACAGACAAAAAGAGCGAGGAATGAGAAGTGAATTTATTACAAATTAAAGCTTACCATGTGTAAACACTAAAAACATAAAAATACCATAGCCAATAACTAAAAAGAAACCTTTAACTCTACTAATTTGAAAACGTTTTGGTAAAAATATTAAAGGAATTAAAACTGCTGAAAAACCAAGCATCCAAAAAATATCGCTCGATAAAATTTGTGGCTCGGTGACACGAATTGGTGTCACCATAGCTGTTAAACCTAAAACCGATCCAATATTAAATATATTTGAGCCTATTAAATTCCCTAACGAAATTGCTTTTTCTTGTTTTGCCGCAGCAATAACTGAAGCTGCTAACTCGGGAACACTAGTACCTATCGCAATTAAAGAAACACCTATTACAGCATCACTAACTCCTACTGCCATCGCAATTTCTTTAGCACCAAAAACAAGCCATTCACTACCAAAATAAAGCGCTACTGCTCCTATTAATAACCATAAACCAATTTTAAAGTTAGAAACTGTTGATAAAGCATCGTCTACATCTTCTACTACACTATCCTTTTTTGTGTTTCTAATTAATAGAAATAAGAATGTTATTAAACCAGTAAATAAAATACCGCCTTCAATCGCTGTTAAAACGTTGTCGTTTTTCAAAAAATAATAGAGCACAATGGAAAACACCATCATCACTGGCCAATTAAGCTTGTAAAACGATTTATCTACGGCTATAGAACCTACCATAGCCGTTATACCTAGCACCAAACCTATGTTAGCAATATTAGATCCTACTACATTATTAATAGCGATTGCTGGAGAACCAGACAAGGCCGCCTGTAAACTTACCAACAATTCTGGAGCCGAGGTTGCAAATGACACCACCGTCATACCAATAACCATTTTAGAGATATTGAACTTAAATGACAATGCTACAGAGGAACGCACTAAAAACTCACCGCCTACTACTAACAAAATAAAACCAAGGATAACCCAAAGGATACTCATAAATATATATTTTTGCGAAGATAAATGAAAGTGAAAAGTGAAAGGTGAAAAGCGAAAAGTTTTTTTGAAAACTTAAAATTTAGTTAAATAACTACTGTTCTAGTTGTATAACTACAAAAATAGTTATAGGTTTGTAATGCGTTAGGGATTGAACGGTTTGTTTGAGCTCGCCGACGAAGGAGGAAGCGAGTAGTGAAAGCCCGACCTCCCGATAGCTATCGGGAGTGGTAACGCCCAAATAGTAATAAAAAAGCTTTAATGGAGAAATTAACAAATAAAGAAGAGGAAATTATGCATATTTTGTGGAAGCTTGAAAAGGCTTTTGTGAAGGATGTGCTTGCAGAAATTAAAGATGAAAAGCCGCATTATAATACGCTTTCTACAATTATTAGAAACTTAGAAGACAAAGGCTATGTAGCTTATAATGCCTATGGAAAAACACACCAATACTACCCTATTGTTAAAAAAGAAGATTACAGAAAGCGGTTTATGAATATGGCTATTGACAATTATTTTAACAACTCTTATAAAAATGTAGTGTCCTTTTTTGCAAAAGAAGAAAAAATAAGTGTTGAGGAGTTAAAAGAGATTATTGCTTTAATTGAAAAAAACAAATAACCATGGAATATTTACTTAAAGCGAGTGCCGTTATTGCTGTTTTTTACATGTTTTATAAACTACTATTACAACGTGATACGTTTTTTAGGTGTAACAGATGGTTTTTGTTGGTTGGGTTGTTAGTTTCTTTGACTATCCCGATGGTTGTTATTCCAATTTATATTGAATATATACCTGTTGATGTATCAAACTTTACGTTTGAAAACGCAACAAATCCCGCTAATTCTGGATTAGAAATGTCAGATTATGTTATGATAGTCTACGGCTTAGGTGTTACGTTCTTTTTTACAAGGTTTCTTATTCAGGTTACTTCTTTGGCATTAGTTATAATGCGACATAAAAAAGATAAACGTGGTAAATATACTTATGTAAAAACACAAGCTAATATTTCTCCGTTTTCATTTTTTAGGTGGATTGTTTTCAATCCTGAAAAATTTAATAATACAGAGTTAAAACAGATTATTGCTCATGAAAAAGTGCATGTAAATCAATACCATAGCATGGATATTTTATTAACACATTTAGCATGTATTGTACTATGGGTTAATCCGTTTATATGGCTATATAAGAAAGATTTAAAACAAAATTTAGAATTCCTAGCAGATCATGATACGGTAAATAACGCTGTGTGTAAAAAAGCATATCAATATACTTTACTTAAAACGAGTGCGCCATCTCATCAATTGGCTTTAAGCAACAATTTTTATAATTCATTAATCAAAAAACGAATCGTTATGTTACAAAAATCAAAATCAAAGAAAATTAATCAATTTAAATATGCACTAGTTATACCATTACTAGCGATATTTATATTTAATTTCAACACAAAAGTTATTGCCCAGAATAAAAATAAAGATGAAAACATTAATATTACTAGTAAAAGTGACGCTGGAGACTCTGAAAATCCACTTATAATAGTTGATGGTAAAGAGTGTGAAAGAAGTGAAATGGATAAAATAAATCCTGATAATATAGAAAGTATAGATGTTCTTAAAGGAGAATCTGCAACTACAAAATACGGAGATAAAGGTAAAAATGGTGTTATTCTGATAACAACCAAAGAGAATAATAATGTTATTTATGCTACTAAGGATCCTATATCTGCAAATAAAAGACCAAATGTTTTTAGAAAAGTTGTGAATGACTTTGAAAAACAACCACTAATTATTTTAGATGGAGAAGAATTTCCTCATGAAAAAATGGAAAGCATAAATACTGAAAACATTGAATACATTTTCATATTAAAAGGCGAAAAAGCTATAGAAAAATACGGTGATAAAGGTGTAAATGGAGTCATATTAATTACCACTAATAAAAAGTAAATTTTTCAAACTAAAGACATTAAATTAAGACGCTCTTAATTGAGCGTCTTTTTTTTTGTTTTTACAATTCCTAAAATGATGAAACATACTAAAATCTATATTTCAAAAGCAAAATACCCCTTGAAGTTTAAATAACTTCTAAAAAACACCTTATAATTATTGCAAATTTGTACTATAAATTCAGTTATTAATTACAAATTGAAACTTTATTTAAGAGTGTCATATAAATATCGAAATCAATTACATCTTTTTGATTACAAATCAGCATTCAAATTCATCGATTTTCATGAAATCGTTTGGTGAACATATTAGTAAATATATATCTTCAAAAAACATTGATATAACTAATCTTATTTACTAACCTTTAAACCTTAAAACATGATAATACTTGCCAAAATTGTAATTGACATGATACTATTCTTGATACTATTTATTATTTCAATTATTTGAACCAAAAAGCATGTAAAACTTAGTCTAGAATAAGTTTTACTATTTTTGTCCTTTAATAAAACATAAAAGTGAAAAAAGAAGTTTTCAAATTACTAGCAAAGGTTAATAAATTAGTCTTACCTAGTTATTCTAAAAAACAATTAGATTTAGCCAAAGCCACTAAATTGCAAATGGCAATTATTGGTTGGAGATGGTTTGTAACTAGAAATGCGTTAGATTGATAGGTTAAAATTAGCATTTCGGCTTAATTTTTGTGTTTTGAAATTTTCATATATTACATTAGCACATTAATACAAAAGCCCCCACAAATCGCACACCCATGGTTAAACATATTTATCCATTAATAATATTTCTTAGCTTCGCTATAAATCTATTTGGACAAGAAGCCAGTATTGCAACTAAGTTTTCTCAAGACGGAAACCTATATCAAACTTCAACTAAGGCATCTCAAACTATTGCTGAATTTAAAGAGAATGAAAAATGCCTAGTAACTAGCTATTTAGGCAACTACACCTATAAAATTAAATATAAAGATTTCGTTGGTTTCGTTAAAGACCAATATTTATTTGTGAATGAACAAATGATGGATTTATATTTTAATCATGAAGAAGAGCAACGAGATAAAGCAATTCAAGAAAGAGAGCAAAAACAAGAAAAGGCAGACGCCATTTTAAGACAAGCTGAAGAAGAGAAGCAATTAATAGAACAGAAACGTATAGATTCTATTGCAAAAATTGAATATGAAGCAAAAAGAAAGTTGTTAGAAAAAAAGCGAAACGACTCTATTACAAAAGCCAAAGAAGAACAAAGGAAACAGCGTATTGTACAAGCAAAAAAAGATTCCATTGCTCAAGTTATTAAAGAGCAGGATAGAATATTTGCCGAAAAAAGAAAAAATGATGCTATTGCTAAAGTTAGAGAAGAAGCACAAAAGCAATTAGCAATGCAAAGACGAAACGACTCCATTGCTAAAGCTGAGGAAGAACAAAAAAGACAGCGCATTGCACAAAGAAAAAATGATTCTATTGCTCAAGCTAAAGAAGATACTCAAAAGCAATTGGCAATTGAAAGGCAAAACGATTCTATTACTAAAGCCAAAGAGAATCAAAATAAAGCCTTAGAGGAATTAAAAAAAAGAAATGA
>Ga0316208_1001824_pt1 | contig 18852 bp, 22 predicted proteins | sample 3monopyrite_MG_FD_204944 | JGI IMG/M metagenome (GOLD analysis project Ga0316208, IMG submission 204944) | Microbial mat bacterial communities from mineral coupon in-situ incubated in ocean water Damariscotta River, Maine, United States -... | ecosystem: Environmental > Aquatic > Marine >...
GAGCTGATCGCCCCCATCGCGATGGAAGAAGGCCTGCGCTTTGCGATCCGCGAAGGCGGCCGCACTGTTGGCGCCGGTGTTGTGTCAAAGATCACCGAGTAAGCACAGCGCGACACTCCGGTAGACCGCAAACGTTGGATGGGTGATCTCACCCATCCAACACCAAGACAAACGAAAGGCCGCTCCACAAAGGGGCGGCCTTTTGCTATGCAGTGCCGTTCGGCAACGGTAGAGTGGGTCTTGTTCCGCCTCACCAGAGAATCAACTCATGCCTTTTCCCGCGCCGGCGACCTTGCATCCCGTCACCTTTCCCGATGGCAGCGTTCACAAAGGCAATGTCTTTTTGAACGTGGCGATCAAACACCCCAATTGGGACATTGGCGATTACACCTATGCCAGCGATTTCGACCCGCCCGACGACCCCGGTGATTGGGCGGGTCGCCTTGCCCCCTATCTCTTTCCGATTGCCAAGGACCGCATTATCATCGGCAAGTTCGGACAAATCGCGCACGGCGTGCGGTTCATCACAGATGGCGCAAATCATGCGCGAGAGGGGTTCTCGACTTTCCCCTTTGCGATCCACGATCCTGACCGCTTCATGGATTACCCAGATATGTTACGGCCCGGCCGTGATATCCGCATCGGGCATGATGTCTGGATCGGCAGCGGCGCGCAGGTCCTGGCCGGTGCCGAGATTGGCAATGGCGTCATTATTGGCGCTGGTGCTGTCGTCGGCGGGAAGGTCCCTGACTATGCGATTGTTGCAGGCAACAGGGCGACGATCCTGCGCATGCGGTTCGACAAATACTCCATTGCCGCGTTGAACGACATTGCATGGTGGGATTGGGACATCGCGACGATCATTGCACATGAAGATGCGATCACAGGATCTGATATCGCCCGTCTGTCGGCGGTGGCGAAGTAGCACTATGGCCCGGCAGAAACCCCTGCCAGCCGGTCAGCATCTGCCGTTGTGCCGTTCATCCACTGGCAGATATCCTCGCGGAGGGCCTCACGCCCCGGCGCATCGAGCCTGCGCGGTACATCTTTGGGGTAGCGCCGGAACACATAGGCACCTTTGCCAAAAGGATGCGGCACCAGCATTTGATCCCAAGAGGTCAGCCGCCGCCCCCTGGTCGTTGAAAACGCATAACAGAAGATCGGCATGCGCGTTGACTGCGCCCAATCAAGCGGCGCATCTTTGACTTTCAAATTTGGGCCCAAAGGCCCGTCGCCCGTCATGCCGATGCTGACGCCACCCCTGACGCGCCTCAGAATTGTGCGTGACGCGACCCGGTTTGATGTCTTGCGCGACATCTCCATTGGTTGCAGGCCAACGCGCCGTTGCAAGGCCCCGGAAACGCGGCCAATGGGGGATCTGTCGTAGAGGCTTGAAAGCGGCCCGTCAGCGACCGGCCAGTGCAATGCACCCATGACCGAACGGCTATGCCACATGACAAGCAGGACCGGACCCTCGGCCAAAGCGGTGCGCAGATCATCAAGCCCTTCGACCTCCCACTTTGTCGTCCGGTTGCAGAATGCCAGATACCTACCGGCGATTCCCGCCAGGACGGTCGCGAGGGCCTCTGACTTTTCGATCCGTTGGCGCAGTGATTGGCGCAGTGACATGGGCTGGCAGGGGCCTTTGGTTGCGGATTACGCCCTGTTGTCGCATTTCTGGGTCTGAACACAAGTGTGCCGCAGCTTCCCTCTTGATCCTGCTGTGGTTTCGGACTAACCCGACACCCGGTCGTAGGGGTATAGCTCAGTTGGTAGAGCGGCGGTCTCCAAAACCGTAGGTCCCGGGTTCAAGTCCTGGTGCCCCTGCCAGACCAGATAGCTGACAAGAGCCTGCGTGGAGGATAAACCACCCTCATGTCATCCCACCCGCTGACCATCGCGTTTCACATTGGCGTCCACAAGACAGCCACGTCGCATCTGCAACGCTCGCTGCGGCGTGCGTCAGAGCCATTGGCGGCAAAAGGTGTGCGCTATTACGGACCCGACTATTTTCGCCTGCCGGGGCGCACCCTTCAGGCCCTATTCGGGTTTCGCCCAGGGCTGACCGACGGCGGCGCGCAACGGCCACCTACCGAGCAACTGGCGCGCATGCGTAAAGATGGTGACCGGATCGTTCTGAGCGAAGAGAATTTCATTGGCCCGCTCAGCCAGCCGCATGGCCGGGCGATGAAGCACCGCTATAAGACAGCGGGAGCTCGGCTGGAGGCGCTGGCCAGTGCGATGGGGCAGCAGATAGATGTGCACGTCGCGATCCGCCGCCCGACCGCCTTTCTCAACTCGGCCTATTGCCAGATGTTGCTGGGCGGGCGGGCGCAGCCGGTTGCCATGTTCCAGCGCCGCAATCCGCTCGGCAGTGTAGACTGGGTTGATCTGGTCACCCGCCTGCGCGCGGCTCGGGGTGTGGGTGCGCTGCGGGTCTGGCGCTATGAAGATTACAGCGCGCTGTTCCCAAGCATCGTCAGCGGTCTGGTGGGTGAGGACGCCGCCCCGCTGGTCACCGCGCGACCGCGCTACGTGAACCGGGGCTTGTCTGGTCCTGCGGTTTCGCAGGTTCTGGCGCAGGCAGGTGACGCATCAGAGATCAACATCGCCCAAGCGGCCCGCAAGGCATTGCCGGTTGAGGATGGCCATCCGCCCTTTGATGGCTTTGCCGCCGAAGAACACGCCATCGGTGATGCGTCCTATGCCCGGCAGATCAAGGCGATCGCGCAAATCGACGGTGTGACCCTGCTGCGCCCCTGAGGCGGGCTGGCGGCATGTTGATCGCCGCGGCGCGTCTTACGGGCTTGAATTTGCGTATCAGAGGCCGTAAGTCCCTCTTGTTTCGATAAAGGACAAAGCGTCATGGCTATCGCCAACCCAATGAAGTTCATTCAGGAAGTCCGCGCAGAGATTTCCAAGGTCGTCTGGCCGACCCGCCGCGAGGTTATCATGACCACGGTCATGGTCTTTATCATGGCCGCCGTGACGGCGATCTTTTTCTTTCTGGTGGATATGCTGATCCGCACCGGTTTGAACGGTGTCCTGACCTATTTCGGCGGCTAATCGTACCGGATTTTCCGCGCCCCTCTTGAAAACCGGGTAAGGCAGCGGTAAGAGCCAGCAACTTTCCGAAAATGGCGTGCGGCGAATCGAGTTGCACGCCGCTTTTATTTTCGGCAACTGCGGAGTGATCCGCTGGAATGAAATGAAATCGCGGCCCGCCCGGGCCAATGACGACAAGGTGCTCTGACAGATGGCCAAACGGTGGTATTCGGTAAGCGTTCTCTCAAACTTTGAGAAGAAGATCGCAGAGGCGATCCGTCAGAAGGCGGAAGAGCAGGGTCTGGACGATCAGATCGACGAGGTGCTGGTCCCAACCGAGGAAGTCATCGAGATCCGCCGCAACAAGAAGGTGACCGCCGAACGCCGCTTTATGCCCGGCTACGTGCTGGTTCATATGGAAATGTCCGATGAGGGCTATCACCTGATCAATTCGATCAACCGCGTCACCGGTTTCCTTGGCCCGCAGGGCCGCCCGATGCCGATGCGCGATGCCGAAGTGCAGGCCATTTTGGGCCGTGTTCAGGAGGGTGAGGATGCACCTCGCACGCTCATCCACTTTGAGATCGGCGAGAAGGTCAAGGTCAATGACGGTCCGTTCGAGGATTTCGATGGGATGGTCGAGGAAATTGATGACGACAACCAGCGCCTGAAGGTGACGGTTTCGATCTTTGGCCGGGCAACCCCGGTCGAGCTGGAATTCACGCAGGTTACAAAGCAGTAACCCGCGCGTTCAGACGTGGGAGCGCCGGACCTGATCCGGGGCGAACCACGGCATAACCGCCCCGGAAGGGGCAATGTAGGGCGGGTAGCAATCCGTCGCTGAAAAGGAGAAGGCCAATGGCCAAGAAAATCGTGGGTACGCTCAAGCTGCAGGTTCCGGCCGGCGCTGCAAACCCGTCCCCCCCTGTCGGTCCTGCGCTGGGTCAGCGCGGCATCAACATCATGGAATTCTGCAAGGCGTTCAACGCCAAGACAGAGGACATGGAAAAGAATGCCCCATGCCCGACCGTCATCACCTACTATCAGGACAAGTCGTTCTCGATGGAAATCAAGACGCCACCTGCGTCTTACTACATCAAGAAGGCCGCCAAGCTGAAGTCCGGCTCCAAAGAACCCGGCAAATCTGTTGCGGGCTCCATCACAGGTAAGCAGGTGCGTGAAATCGCTGAAGCCAAGATGAAGGACCTCAACGCGACGTCCATCGAAGGCGCAATGCTGATCATCGCGGGCTCTGCTCGCTCTATGGGCATCGAGGTGAAGTAATGGCAAAATTTGGTAAACGTACAACCGCGGCCCGTGCCGCATTCGACGGCAAGCACAACGTATCCGTGAGCGAAGCCGCATCTTTGGTCAAAGACAATGCCAAGGCAAAGTTTGACGAAAGCATCGAGATTGCAATGACGCTGGGCGTTGACCCACGTCACGCCGATCAGATGGTGCGCGGCACGGTGTCCCTGCCGCACGGCACCGGCAAGACCGTCCGCGTTGCAGTGTTCGCCCGTGGCGACAAAGCCGAAGAGGCCAAGGCGGCCGGAGCGGACATCGTTGGTGCAGAGGACCTGATGGAAACCGTTCAGGGCGGCACGATCGAGTTTGATCGTTGCATCGCCACACCTGACATGATGGCTGTTGTCGGTCGTCTGGGTAAGGTTCTGGGTCCACGTAACCTGATGCCAAACCCTCGGGTCGGCACCGTGACTATGGATGTGAAGCAAGCAGTCGAAGACGCCAAGGGCGGTCAGGTTCAGTTCAAGGCGGAAAAAGCCGGTGTGGTTCACGCTGGTATCGGCAAGGCCTCTTTCTCTGCCCAGCAGATCGAAGAGAACATGAAAGCCTTCGTTGATGCGGTCAGCAAAGCCAAGCCGACCGGTGCCAAAGGCACATACATGAAGAAGATTGCCGTCAGTTCTACAATGGGCCCGGGCGTTTCAATCGACGTGGCTTCGGCGACAGGCAACGAATAAGTCACGGCACTTTATTCAGAAAATTGTCAAAAGGCGGCTCGCAAGGCCGCCTTTTGTCGTTTCATGCTTTGGCGATGGGTGCATCTGTCAGGGATCGTTTGCCAATCTGAGCCAGCGTAATGCTGGTTTCGTCGCGCAGGACATCCCACAGTTCCCGCAAGCCTTCTTCGCCACCTGCGGCAATCGCGAATTGCAGGATGCGCCCGAAGAAGGTGAAGTTCGCGCCCTGTGCATAGGCTTTGACCACATCCTCGCCGCCGCGTAGCCCGGTGTCATAGAAGAGCGGATAGTCAGGCCCGACCGCCTTGCGAATTTTCGCAAGTTCCAGGATCGGAGGAGGCGCGCTGTCAAGTTGCCGCGACCCGTGGCTTGACACCTGAATCGCGTCCACGCCAGCGGCCTTAAGAGCGACGGCATCTTCAGTATCCAGAACCCCTTTCACCACCAGCTTGCCGGGCCACATATCGCGCAGCCGCGCCAATGTGTCCCGGTCCGCCTTGGCGCGGCTTTCGGTGCGATCAAAGTCAAAGCCTTCCATATCGAAATTCGCCATCTGTGGCTTGCCTGCAAAGAGCGAGGAAAGCGACCAGCGCGGGTGCAGCGCAAAATCCATGAACTGTTTGGGGCCGATCTTGAACGGCATGGTAAAGCCGTGGCGCAACTCGCGCGGGCGGCGGCCGACTTCGGCCACGTCAACGGTCAGGACGATGGTTTGATACCCCGCAGCTTTGGCCCTTTCGACCAGTTTGAATGTGCCGGTGCCATCGCCACTGAAGTAGAGCTGAAACCAAGCGTTGCCTTCGGCCTCTTCGATCAAAGGCTCCATCGCGGTAGACGCAACGGTGGACACGCCCAATGGCACGTTTTCGCGCGCGGCCAGCCGCGCCAGCATCATATCCGCGCCGGGACCAGACAGGTTGCACATGCCCATCGGGCTGATCCCGAAAGGCGCATTGGCCGGCTTGTCCCAAAGCGGCACCGACAAAGAGCGGTCGCTCACATCACGCAGGATGCGCGGGCGAAGTTCCAGATCATCAAAGGCCGCCCGGTTGCGCGCGGCCCCTGTTTCGGCACCAGCGGCACCGTCAATATAATCAAAGACCATCCAGGGAAGCCGCCTGCGCGCAAGTCGGCGGGCGTCTTCGCTGGAATGGATCTTTGCGGCCATTTAACTGGCCACGGCTTTCATAAAGCGGTCACGGATAACCACCGGGTCCATCGTGATGACAGGCAGCTTGATGTTGCCGCTGTCACATTTGCTCACGATGATCGTCATCTGCTTGCTGTCGATGGCCGCTTGCAGCACTTTGGCAGTGTCCACGTCCTGGCAAACGACCACGTTTTCACACCCACATGCCTTTGCAACATTCTCAAGCCTGGTTTTCTTACCGGCATAAGTCGGCTGGTCACCGGTAGAGCCGTAAGAGCCGTTGTCGATAATCAGCAGGATGTAGTTGTCGGCCACATTGTTGGCAATCGTAGGCAGCGTTCCAAGATTTGTCAGAACCGAGCCGTCGCCATCAATGGAAATGACCGTCTTGTCCTGTGCCAAGGCAAGGCCCAGACCGATGGAGGACGACAGGCCCATTGTGCCCAGCATGTAAAAGTTTTTGGCATTGTCGTCGATCATATGCAGTTCCTGGCTGGGCAGACCGATGTTGCAGACAACCAGTTGGTCATGAAGGATTGGCGCGATTTCGCGCAGGATTTCTGAACGGATCATTGGTCGCCGTAGCCTCCCCAGAAGGACGCATCCGTCAGGATCGCCACAGGTTTGTTGCACATGAAGGTGTATTTCAGGATTGCATCCAGTTCATTCGCGTCCGATTCCTTGTGGAAGTGATAGGTCGGAATGTTCATCTGGTTCAGCAGCGCCTTGGTGTGCACGGCCATTTCAACCTGACAGGCCACAGGCTCGCGCAGTTCACCGCGGTAGCTGATCAGCATCGGCAGGGGCATACGGTAATATTGGGTTAGCGTGGCCAGCGTGTTGATGGTCACGCCAATGGCGGTGTTCTGCATGATGATCGCCGGGCGCTTGCCGCCCATGAAGGCGCCTGCACAAAGGCCCATACCCTCGTCCTCTTTGTTGGACGGGATGTGGAAGATTTCCGGGCGTGCCTCAACTTCGTCGATCACGCCGGCCAATTGCTTGCAGGGCACGGTCGTGATGAAGGATACATCGTTGGCGACAAAGTCATCCACGATCTGTCTGCTGATACTCAAGGTCTTGGGTCTCCTGATTGCGCCCGCAGATCGGGCGTGGGGGAAGGGTAGATTGGCTATTTGGTGTCGCGTGCCACATGGACCGCGCAGGGTGCATGTTGCACGACGCGGGCAGCGGTTGAGCCCAGGAAATAATCCATCAGCCCGGGGTTATGCGAGCCCATAACGATGCAGTCGGAATTCAGCTCTGTCGCCGTGTCAATGATGGTCCGGCCACTGTGGCCTTTGACGATCATTGCCTTGACGCCGGGCATGGATGCGACCCGCTCTTCCAACCGGGACCGGGCGCGGTCAAAGGCATTCTGCACGACCCCTTCGTCGATATAGGCGCTGACGGATCCTTGCGGTGCCTCATGGACGTGAAGCGCCGTGATCTGGCCGCCATCGGCCAGCAGGCGGCGCGCGATCTCGACGCTGTGTTCACCAACCCCGTGATCAAGGGCCATTGGGACGAGTATGTTCTTATACATGCAAACCTCCTTTGGGTTCTGCCCCGTATCAGGGCCGTAGAATGATCTTTGGTGCGGCGACACGGCCTGCCCGGATATCCGCGAAGGCCTGCTGCCCATCGGCAAGCGCGCGCTCTTCTGTCCAGTCGAGCGGGCCAAGACGCCCATCGAAAATCGCCGCCGTTGTCTGGCGAAAATCTTCTGCTGTATAGGTGTAGGTGCCGATAAAGGTGATCTCTTGCAAGGTCATCCGCCGGATATCGAGCCCGCCTGTGCCTTCGCCCAGGCCGATATGCATGATGACCCCGCCGGGCCTGGTCATGGCGGTGGCATCTGCGCGCGTTGCAGCATAGCCCACGCCGTCTATCACCAGATCAGCCTCGGCAACCGAACCGGGGACAACAGCGGAAAAGCCGTCGATGCCCTCTAGCGCTGCACGTCGCACGGCGTTGGGCTCGATAACCTGAATGTCGGTCGCACCAAAGGCACGCAGGCACAAGGCTGCCCCCACACCGATTGCCCCGCCGCCAACAACAACGCAGCGGGCATCGGCAATCGGCATATCCAACGCATCCGCGCCCAGCCGCACCGCATGCCAGCCACAGGCCAATGGCTCTGCCAAAGCGGCCTTTGCCAGTGGCACATCGTCTGGCACCTGCACAAGGTTTTCGTCTGCCATCACCACATATTCGCCAAACGCCCCTTCGCGCGGAGGCATCGAGATGATCATGCGATCCGGGCAAAGGTTATCGCGGCCTGATGTGCAGGCGCGGCAGGTGCCGCAGGTGACCAGCGGGTTGATTGTGACGCGCGTGCCGTCCAGTGCGCCCCCCTGAACCGTGCCTGCCGCCTCGTGTCCGAGGATCAGTGGCGCGGGCCGCCGTTCATCGTGGCCCAGATAGGCGTGCATATCAGAGCCGCATATGCCCGAGGCCGCGACCCTGATCAGGCTTTGGCCAAGGCCGGGCACCGGATCGGGCATAAAGCGATAAACAAGCGTTTCCACATCGTTGTAAACAAGCGCTTTCATTTGGCCGTGAACCCCCCGTCCACCATTAAGACCTGCCCTGTGACATATGCCGACGCATCAGAGCACAAAAAGAGCAGCGGACCGTCGATATCCGATAAAGCGCCGTTGCGGCCTACGCAGGTGTTTGCGGCGTTACGCGCGGCGCGCGCGGGGTCGGCAAAGACCGGCCCCGTCAGCTCCGTAGGGAAAAATCCCGGCCCGATCGCGTTTGCCGTGATACCATCTTTGGACCACGCCGCCGCCATCGCACGGGTCAGTTGCCCGATACCCGCCTTGGACGCGCCATAGCTGACGCCACCGGGGAACGCCCGTGTTGTTTGCAGCGACGCGAAGTTGACGATCCGCCCCCAGCCCTTTGTTTTCATCGCAGGCGCAAAGGCCTGTGACAAAAAAAAGGGTGCGGCCAGATTGAGGTTCATCGTCACATCCCAGCCTTCATCTGTCACCTCATCCGCCGTTTCGCGGGTATTGATACCGGCGGCATGAACCGCGATATCGGGCACCCCGAAGGGCGCGCTGATCTGTTTGGCGATTTCACTGATCTGGTCGCGCCGGGACAGGTCTGCGGCCACGACGGCCGCATTTTCCCCAGTCGACGTGGCCCAATCATCCAACGCCTCTGCGCGGCGGGCAACGCCGACAACCCTTGCACCGGCGGCGGCCAGAACAGTTGCGGCACGCTGACCCAGCCCCGCGCTTGCGCCGGTGACGCAGGCAACGCGGCCTTTCAGATCAAAGAGATCGCTGGGGTCACTCATCTGGCGACAGGTCGAAGTTTTCACCGGGGAAGTATTTCGCCAGACGCACATCGGCGGCGCGCGCGTGGCCTTCCATGCCTTCCAGGCGGGAAATCCGGGCTGTCGCCTCGGCCACACGCTTGGAGCCCTCGCGGGTGGCCTGCTGCCAGGTGACGATTTTCATGTATTTGTGGACCGACAGACCGCCGGTATAGGAAGCCGCGCCGGATGTGGGCAGAACGTGGTTCGTGCCGGACGCCTTGTCGCCATAGGAAACGGTAGTCTCTTCGCCCAGAAAGAGCGAGCCATAGCAGCTCAACCGATCCAGCCACCAAGGCAGGTCCTCGGCCTGAACGGTCAGGTGCTCTGGCGCGTAATCGTCTGAACATGCGGCCATTTCCTCGCGGTCGGCACAAAGGACCACCTCGGCATAGTCGCGCCATGCGGCGGCGGCGTTGTCGCGGTTCACATCGGGCAGATCGGCGATCAGTTCAGGTACGCGGTTCATGACATCTTCGGCCAATGCGCGATCGTCCGTGACCAGCCAGACAGGCGAGTTGTAGCCATGCTCGGCCTGGCTGACCAGATCGGTCGCCACGATATGCGGATCAGCCGAACTGTCGGCAAGGATCAGGCTGTCGGTCGGGCCGGCGATCATGTCGATGCCGACGCGGCCAAAGAGGATCCGCTTGGCTTCGGCGACGAACTGGTTGCCCGGGCCGACAAGGATGTTGGCCTTGGGCAGCCCAAACAGACCAAAGGTCATTGCGGCAACGCCCTGCACGCCGCCCATCGCCATGATCTTGTCAGCACCACAAATATGCGCGGCATAGATGATTGCAGGTGCAACGCCGATGTCGGGACGCGGGGGCGAGGCAACAGCGATGTGGCTGCATCCGGCGACCTTTGCCGTTGTCACCGTCATGATCGCCGAGGCAATGTGGCTATAGCGGCCACCGGGCACGTAACACCCGGCTGCATCCACCGGGATCGCCTTTTGACCAGCGATCAGGCCGGGGACGATCTCATATTCGATATCGCTGACGGTGGCTTTCTGCGCCTGGGCAAAACGTTTTACGTTGTCATGGGCGAACTGGATGTCCTCTTTCAGCTTCTGGGGTACCAGCGCTGTCGCCGCCGCGATCTCGTCTGCCGTGATCATGACGTTGCCGTCATATTTGTCGAATTTGGCGGCATATTCCAGCGCCTTGGCGTCGCCGCCTTCCTCGATGTCCGACAAGATACCCTGCACGATATCATGCACGTCAGATGCGCCGGATTGTGCCGTAAGCGTCGCTTTTTTGAGGTACTCAAGTGCCATTTGGTCAGTGCCCTATTTATAGATGTCAGGAAGCAAGGTGGTCGAAATCGCCGGAATATAGGCGATCATCAACACCACAATCAGCATGCACAAGACGAAAGGAACGGCCCGTGCAGCAATTTTCAGGATGGATTCACCGGTAATCCCGGCCACCACAAAGAGGTTCAGACCCAAGGGAGGCGTGATAAAGCCCACACCCAGCGCCGTGATCATCATGATCGAGAACTGGATTTCGTTCATGCCGATGTTGTCGGCCAAAGGCTTGAGGATTGGCGCGAGGATCACGATATTCGGGGTGGTTTCCATCACACAGCCTGCGGCGATCAGAATACCGATCATCATCAGGATCAACAGCCATGGTTCATCTGTGAGCGACGTAACTGATGTCACAAAGCCCTGTGGCACACCCATGATCGCCAATGCCTCGGCCAGAGGTGCGGAAAACGCGATGATCGGCAGGATAATGCCGTTTACCTTGGCAGAGGTGATCAGCATCGGAGGAAAATCAGCCAGCTTCAGCGTGCCAAGCACAAAGCCCATGATAATGGTCACAACGACCGCTGTTGCGCCAGCCTCTGTCGGGGTCAACCGGCCCGAGAAGATACCGTAAAAGATGATGCCCGGTACGATAAAGGCGTACCAGCCGGACTTCAGCGAGGTGCCAAGGTTTGCGAAATACTCGCTCATTGTGACGTTGCCACCACCTTCGTAGCCGTAGATCCGGTTGACGATGATATTGGTAATCAGGATTGCCAACAGGATTGCAAGGCCGGGGATCACTGCGGCCAGAAACAGGGTAGAGGCCGATATACCCAGTACCAGACCGATAATGATATAGGCGATCGATGGTGGAATCAGGATGCCGGTACAGGCCCCTGCGGCCACCAGCGCGCTGGCATAGGGGCGGGGGTACCCGCTTTCGACCAAACGGTCGATCGTCATCCGGCCCACAGCCGCAGCCCCTGCCGCATCAGAACCCGAGATGGCAGCGAACATGCCGCAGACAAGCACCGTGGCAGAACCAAAACCGCCTTTGGCAAAGCGCGTCAGCGCCTCGGCCACATCAAGAAATTTTCGACTAAGGCCGGTGCGGACCAGCACGTCACCCGTCAGAATAAAGAGCGGAACAGCCGTCAGCGCAAAGGCATCAATGCCGGTGAACAGGCTCTCGCCGACAGCGCTCAGCGGCAGGTCGCCGGACATAACCAGCATTGTGATCGCCGATGCCCCGATGGCGGCCCAGACAGGTACGGCGGCGGCGATCAGGCCGACGAACATGATCACGGGCAGATAGAAATCCCACCCCAGTTCAACCGTTTGACCAAAGGTATTAAAAAGCATTCCGTGTCCCCTTAATCGAACAGTTTGTCGCCTTCATAGACGGGGGTGCCGTCACGAAGGCTACGCAGGTCGCGCAGGAAGGATTGAACAAGCCGCAGAATTATGAGGGCAAATCCGATCGGCACTGCCATCAGGAACCACACCCGCGATATCCGCAGCCCATCGGTAACTGACCCGAACTTGGCAGAGACATAGACGGATTCATACGACCAGTAGAGCGCGATAACCGCGACAATGAACATCACGATGTCGCCAAAGATATACATCAGCGCCTTCGGGCGCGGCCCGAGGTAATGCATGATGACATCAATGCGGATATGCGCGCGTTCCTTGACAGCAACTGCCGCACCAATCCAGGCAAGGTAGATGAAGGTGTAGCGCACGATCTCCTCGCCCCAGATGGAAGAGTATGAAAAGACCTCGCGACGCAGAACCTCAACCGCCATGGTCATGACGAGCATGACGTAAAACACCAATAGCGCCCAGCGCTCGGCATTCTGATTGATCTTGTGCAGTATGTTCATGTTGCACCACTCTTGTCGTTCAGCGCGTCATGGCGCGAACATACAAGTCCCCGTTTGGCCGTTGAGAGAACGGACGCCCGACAATCGGGCGCCCGCAAGAACGCTTATGCGTCGTGGACGTAGAAACGGCCCATGGTCCCGGCTGCTTCTTCCAGCTTGGCGAATGTCTCCATGGAGCCTGCAAGTTCGACCTTGAAGCTGTCCCATTCGGAGTTCTGATAACCGCCAGCATCTTGCCACTCTGCCAGCTGATCTTCGCTGAGCGAGTGGAATGCAACACCGGCCTTGCGCAGCTCTGCCATCGCGTAGTTGCGTGCGGATGGAACCTTGGCAAGGTTCTGGTGGCGGGTGATTTCAGAGGCTTCCATGATCCCGTCCTGTACGTCGGCGGGCATGGAATTGAACCACTCAAGGTTACAGGAATAGACTTGGCTGTCCGGCACGGCCTGCGTGAAGGTCACGTGGCTCAGGATGTCCTTGAAGCCGAAGACGTGCAAGGCGCCTACCGATGGGTCCAGCGCGTCTGCGACGCCCTGCTTGATCGCAGATGGCGTCTCGCCCCATGCAACCGGTGTCGGGTTTGCGCCAACCATACGGTAATATTGCTGCAACATCGCAGAGCCGGGCACGCGGAATTTGACACCGTCCAGATCGCCAGGTGACAGGATCGGGCCGCCGCCGCCTTTACGCAATGCGACAACGCGGGGATCAATATTGATGTAGAAGAGCGGCTTGAAACCTGCTGCCTCGACCTTTGGGTTTACTTCGGTGGCCCAGACGTCGGAATGCACTAGGTTGGTGAAGCGCTGATTGGAGCCACAGAGATACGGCATATTGATCAGGTCAACAACGCTGGCGAAGGGTGCAAAGTTGGACAGCGAATGCTGTGCGGCCTGGATCGTGCCGCCCTGCACTTTTTGCACCAACGCACCGCCAGCGCCCAACTGACCACCGGGGGCCAGCTTGACGTAGACTTTGCCGTTTGTCGCGTTCTGGATATTCTCTTTGAGGTCCAGCTGCATGATGGGATAGCTGCGCGTAGCGCCCAACACATAAGCGGTCGCGATGGTCATCACGTGATCTGCCGCCGCTTCGCGCTCGCGCTCTTCGGCGGCTGTCTGTGCTGCGGCCTCTGTTGACCACAATGTGCCGGCTGCACCGGCGACCAGTGCAGCGGTAAAGCCGCCTGTTCCGGCAAGTTTCAGAAAATTGCGGCGCGTGGCCGACTTGAGAGTGTTTGTTTTCTTGGGCAATGTCATGTCCTCCCTGGACGGTAACGACCGCGTCATTTTTTCGACGCGGCTTCCTTTTGAAGAATCGCGATGACGAACAAGATCGCGACAGCAAAGAGAAGAAGCATCTCGCCCACATCGCCGAGGAACGACGCATCGGCAAAAGAGCCGAGGCCGACGTTTACGGCGAAAACGACGAATAAGATGATGGCTCCCCAAAGCGGCATGGCGCGACTCCTCCCAGTCCTTGATCCGATTCTGAGGAAAGTGTAAGCGCTTACATGACGTAAATGCAAGCGTTTACATTTCTTTTGATGACACGGCGCACTAATCCTCCTCAAATTGGTGCGACCTGTGGTACGACAGGGGACCAATGCCGGAGGCAGGATGACATCGCAGCGACCAATACCGACGATACAAGATGTGGCGGCAAGGGCCGGGGTTTCGACCGCGACCGTTTCGCGGGCCATCAACTTTCCCGATCAGGTTGCGCCCAAGACACGTGACAAGGTGAATGCAGCCATTGCTGAACTGGGCTATTCCCCGAATTTCGGCGCGCGCGTCATGGCAGCGCGCCGGACCAACACGATCGGGGCGATCATTCCCACGATGGAAAACGCAATTTTTGCGCGCGGTTTGCAGGCTTTTCAGGAAGAGCTGCGCCAGCACGGGTTTACGATGCTGGTGGCCAGCACCGCCTATCAACCGACGACAGAGGAGGAACAGATCAGGTCACTTGTGGCGCGTGGCGCAGATGCGCTCTTGCTGATTGGCTATCATCGCGATCCGGCGATTTATGAGTTTCTGGACGCCCAAGGCGTGCCAGTGCTTTTGACATGGGCATTTGACGCCAAGGCAGACCGCCCGTCGGTCGGGTTTGATAACCATGCGGCAATGCAGGAAATGGCTGCCAAGGTTATTGATATGGGGCACCGGCAACTGGCGTTCATATCCGCAGGCACTGCGATGAACGACCGCGCAGCATCCCGCCATGAAGGGATCAAGCACGCAATGGAGGCTGCGGGACTGAACAGCCAGGACCTGCATTTTATCGAGACCACCTATGGGATTGAAGAAGGCGCTGAAAGTTTTGAGCGGATCATGCAGATGAAGCCGCGCCCGACCGCAGTGTTTTGCGGCAATGACGTCTTGGCCGTTGGCGCGCTGCGTCGCGCGCGTGAACTGGGATTATCTGTGCCCAAGGATGTCTCGGTGATCGGTTTTGATGATATCGAACTGGCACAGGTCGCATATCCGGCACTCACCACAGTGCATGTGCCGCATCGCGAAATGGGGCGCCGGGCGGGGCGTGCTCTGGCAAGACTGCTGCGCGACGGAGAGCCGCTGAAGCCGATCGAGTTGCAGGCGTGCCCTGTCTTGCGGGACACGCTTGAGCCCGTCTAAGTCGTTTCTTGCCCGAGCCGGGGGCGGAGAAAGACTGCAAGCCCCAGAAAATATCCGTTACATCCGACATATTTTTGGCAAAATCTTGTCACTTTGTTGACAATTTCTTTGCCCATTGCCGCCACATTTGGTATCCAGAAGTCGAAATTGTTTATTTTGGTGAAGCCCGTGTTGCGTTACGATTTTGAGATGTTTTCTGTGGACAGTGCTCCCTGCGCGTCAGGTTTGGGCTCTGGAAAAAGCCTTACCAGTCAAGGGCAGGCACGTTCCAATACAGTTGTCGCTTTTTTTCGAGATCCGCATACGGCGGATGTGGTGACTTCTGCGCCGCCGATTGTGCGGCTTTTCCTTGAAGAGGCTGGATTCGAGTTGTCTGAAGCAGAGCTTCAGAAATCCGAGGCTGAGGCCGCCGAATCGGATAGCCATTTGCGGCGCGCGCTAGCCGCGCAACTGACTGCCGCGCTGTCAAACCGGGCATTGAAAAAGGCGCTTATGCGCGCGGCGGACGAGAGTGAATTTGACGTCGCCGCATTCATTTCAGCAGTGGTTTCAAAAAACGCACCTCAGGCGGTACCGGAGGACGCAGCACAGCAATGTACGGTCATTCCAAGGCGCCCCAGCCAACTACGTGCAAGAGGCATCAAAAGCCGGGCACGACCGCGCTAGCGAAGTTGAATTCAGACAGGGTTGATGGGCCTCACCGGCGCCAAATTGTGCTGCATATTTGCGCCGAATTGGCACACCTGAGCGCGCGGCCAACCTTTCTCGGTCATCCCATCATCCCGCACAACAGCTGAGCTTTGCCACATCCTTGTCAAAGGTCTGAGCCGCCAGTTTCAATCCTTCAACCGTGGTAAGGTAGGGAAAGATCGTTTCGCCAAGCGCTTTCGCGGTCATGCCGAACCTGAGCGCCATCGCGAGGGTCTGGATGGCATCCGAGCCTTCAGGCGCTGCAATCTGGCCACCCAGCAGCCGGTCGGTGTTTGCATCCGCCACCAGTTTGATCAGGCCGCGGGTGTCACGGGCCGCCGCGGCGCGTGGGACATGATCAAGTGAGATCACACTGGTCTTGACCGCGTGACCGGCGGCTTTTGCCTCTGCCTCGGACAGCCCCACACCAGCCACTTGCGGGTCCGTGAACACGACCCAGGGCATCGCGGCGTTGTCATAGCGCATTGGCGCCAGCCCAAGCGCGTTGTTGATCGCCACCTTGGCACCATAGGCCGCCATATAGACGAATTGGTCGCGGTCGGTCACGTCACCCGCTGCCCAGACACCGGCCCGCGTCGTTGCCATGTCCGGGCCGACCTTGACCGCGCCGCGCGCGTCAACCTCGATGCCCAGTTCGGCCAGTCCGAGTTGCGCGGTATTGGCCACCCGGCCTGTGGTCGCGACCAGTCGCTCGGCGGTGAGCGTCCCGGTCTTGCCGTCCCGTTCGATTGTCAGGGTAACGCCGCCTTCGCCATGCGTCACTGAGCGGTAGGTCAGCCCGGCCTCGACGGCGATGCCTTCGGCCTTTAGTGCCCCAGTCAGCGCTTCGGCCACTTCCGGCTCGGTGCCGGGCAAAAGGCGCGAGCGCGTGACAAGCGTGACCGTCACCCCCAACCGCGCGGCCATCTGCGCCAGTTCGCAGCCAATGTAGCCGCCGCCAAGGACGATGAGGCTGGCGGGGCGTTCGGGCAATGTCAGAAGGCCAGTGGAATCGAGAGGCTCCACTGTTTCGATCCCGTCAATTGCGGGCATATGCGGGCGCGACCCGGTGGCGATCAGGACACGCGGGGCGGACATGACCCGCTCACCGACCTTGATACCGCCTTCGATCAGCCGCGCGGGGCCTTCCTCGATATAGGTGACGGTCTCATAGGCGGGCAGCAGATCAATGTATTTCTTGTGCCGCATCTCATCGACCAGATCGGCCGTGCCTGCGACGACTGCCGACCAGTCCACGGCATGTGTGCAAGGTTTAATGCCGGGAAAGCGGGCGGCGGATGCGCCGCCATACGCCGCTTCTGCCGCGCGGATCATCGCCTTGGACGGCACGCATCCGACGTTCACGCAGGTACCGCCGATGGTGCCGAAGCCAACCAGCGCCACCCGTTTGCCAGCCTCGGCTGCGGTAATCGCGGCAGAGAACCCGGCTGATCCGGCGCCGACGACAATGAGGTCATAGTTGTCGCTGCCGGCGTGAATGGAACTGCTGCGATCATCTGTCTTGACGGTTTGGTTCATTCTTCTGTCCTTCGCTTGCGACCCGGATCACACCCTTGCAGCCGATTGCAATGAGGTCGCCGGATCTGGTCATATCTATTCCGTTGTCCCAAATGCGACGGAACGATCGAGACGGGGTTCAACGCGGTCCGTTTTCCACCGGCGCCGTGGCAACCCCGGCCATCTTTCTAAGCCACAGCGCATACCCCGCCACCGCCAGCGCTGCCGCGACCGAGACCCGCAGCGCAAAGCGGAACTCCAACCAGAAAAGCAGCGCCGTCAGCGCCAGAACCAGAACAACAATGAGGTTCTTCGGACAGCGCCCCGGTTGTCCGGCCTGTAGCCAGAGCGCGTGCGCCACAACACCGAGGGACGCGAAAAGCATCGGGAAAAGCGCATAGTCGAGCCAGCCGATGAGCGCAGAAAGTCCGGCTCCTGCAACGATCACCACCAGAAAGGGCGTGAAACAGCAAATAGCGGCAAAGGCACTGCTGAAAAGACCGCGCCGAAGCAGTGACCGGTCATCTGGTTGTTTCTTCATCATCTACTCCTCACCACGGCGTCGCCGGATTGATGGCGCGGTCTGGCCAGCCGCATTGCATCGCCGATAAATCCAACTTAGGGTCTGTAGTTAATACAGGCTCAAGGTGTTCGACGTGGAAAATTATCACAAACAGGTGAAGATCATACGACGCGGCGATTTGGCCCGGATGACTGGCTGCAATCTGGAGACCATTCGCTACTACGAAAAAATCGGCATCATGCCAGAGCCACCACGGACCAGCAAAAACTATCGCGCGTATGACGACTGCCATGTCGGACGGTTGCGCTTTGTGATGCGGTCGCGTGAATTGGGGTTTTCGCTCGGCGAAGTTTTCGAACTTCTTGCCTTGGTCGACGGTGGGGCACAGACCTGTGGCGAAGTGCAGGGCCTTGCGAACGCGCATCTTGCAACCGTCCGGGCCAAGATCGCCGATCTCAAGCGCATTGAGCGTGTTTTATCCTCTACGGTGGCGCGGTGCACTGGTGATGCTGTGCCAGAGTGTCCTGTGATAGACGCACTGTCACAAGTGGCATGAGAAATGACAGTCAAAGAAATTCAGGCCGGCTACCTGCTTGCGAAGCTTGGCTTGCGACAAGTGCCTTGCTGATAGTCTTGTGCGATCAGGCAACGCCTGTGCCATCAACCAATGAGAGGCTCGCATTCGATGACAACCGAACTTCCTGACACCAAGGCCGCCAGAATAGATTGGGTCATCAGAGCCCCCGACAACGCCGAGATGCGCCGCCGCTACGATATATGGGCGCAGGCTTATGATGCGGATGTCGGCAGCGCTGAAGATTATTTGG
>Ga0316208_1001825_pt1 | contig 18845 bp, 17 predicted proteins | sample 3monopyrite_MG_FD_204944 | JGI IMG/M metagenome (GOLD analysis project Ga0316208, IMG submission 204944) | Microbial mat bacterial communities from mineral coupon in-situ incubated in ocean water Damariscotta River, Maine, United States -... | ecosystem: Environmental > Aquatic > Marine >...
CGGTGTTTCTGGTCGGCGTCATCATGCTGACAATCTTCCCTCGCAAGAAGACGATCGAACACCTGATGGCCCACTCGGCCGCCATCGTTGTCGCCACACAACTCTGGTACCCACAACACGGCGGCATTTATGTGATGTGGTATCTGCCGCTGGTTCTCGGCGTCGTGTTCCGACCGAGATTGGCGCACCTTGTTCCGCCGGATTCGGCTCCGTTACTTCGAGTTGCTCGGACGGCACACACCGAAGAACGCCAGGAGCGGACGTTCTCAACCATCAACCGGCAGCAGTTGCGTTAGTCTCGCGTTGATGAAGCTCTTCTGTTATCGCGTCAGCAGAAAATTGAGTGAATCGTTGTTGCGGATAACACGTCGCAACCGAGTCGCCTTTTCCGGCCGAGCATTTTCGTCAAGAGCCGTCGGAAGCCCGCTGCTCGACACTTTCGAAACCCTGACAACAAGGCGGCATTCGAGCGGGCTGGACACGCCGGCTGCAGGTTCGATCGATGCTGAGAACTCGCCCTGTTCGTCCGCATAAGCCGTTACCGAACGGCCGACCCGGTTCCCATCCGCATTCAGTTGTTCAATCTGAATTTCCGCCGGAGTGCGTACGCCGTCCTGGCTGACCTGCCCACTCACAAAAACCGAACTGCCCCCCTCGCCACAGCCACAGATCGAGCCAGCGGTCATCAATAACAGGCTGTGTGCCAGCAGCGAGCGAACTTTCGAACGCAGTAAAGGGCGCACAGTGATAACCCGTCGGCAGGAATCAGTCATCGGGTTAAAGGTCCGCATCTGACACCGTCTCGTTGCCGGCGATCGTCGAAAGCGATTCGTAGACCGACTGATCGATCGTCTCGCTGATGAATTTCGAACCGCCGTCGCCCATCAGAAACCATGCGCCTTGAGCGTGATGAGACTGGAACGAGTACAGCGACCGTTCGTCGCCGGTCACGGGCACTCTTACAGGCTGAGGATTCATCGGATAAGGAATACCAAGTGACGGTGAATCGTCGGGGCAGTTGGGCAGTCGAATATCTCTGGTCGAAGCGAACGGACCTGCCAACCAAACCGCGTCTCCCGACGAAGTGCCAGTCGCCGCGAAATAGAGTACTGCCGCCATCGCCCACGGGTACTCAACCTTTGCTCTGGGGAAGCCTCCCACTCCAGCGCCAAATGTCAGCCTCGCGCCAGCCTTCTCGCCCATAAAGATCGTGTGTGATCCGCCGTCGGTCAGGTTGGCCAGTCGGCAGGTACTGTTGTAACCGAAGGCGCCTCTGGTAGCCGCCGGCCAGCTGTCCCAGTAGTGGCGCAGTCCGCCGGGACATGAGGCCTCAGCACTGCCAGGCAACGCTTTGATAATGTCCATGCCATGACTGAATGCGTAATCGGTGACAGCCCCAGACATCCAATGAAGAGAGCTGCCAGGTACGCCGGGCTCGCCAACCTGATTAGTCTTGTGAGGCGAGCTTGGACACATCAATCCGCTGAGCACCGTCCGATTGAGCAACCAGTGAGCGCGGTCGTCCGAGTTCGTCATACTGCTGAGCCAGGTCCCCTCGAAGTCGTACTGACCGTGCAGCCCCGCCTCGTCGAGATATGGGAGCAGCAGGTGATAACCGGTCCAATGGCTGCGGTATCGAATCGGGTCGCTAGCTGGCGGCGGTGGTGCAGGATTGAAGTCTTCCTGACGAAGAAAGCTCGGCGGAAAAATGGAATGAGTCGATTCGTAATTGTGAAGGGCAAGGCCGATCTGCTTCAGATTGTTCATGCACTGAATTGATCGCGCGCGTTCGCGAGCCTGTTGCACAGCAGGCAGCAACAACGCCACCAGCACCGCGATCACCGCGATGACGACCAGCAGCTCAATCAGTGTGAAGCCCTGCCGATTTCGACTACGAAACATGATTCCACTCGATAGACGAGAACTCACAAATTGTCGGCGGACACTTGCCGCACCGTGCGATCAGTCCCTCTGATGCAACCATCGCAATCCGAGTTCCCGTTACGACTGATAACTCGACGACGAGTGTAGTCCGGGAATCTCCGCGACGCCGCTGGGCAACTCTACCTCGCGCATGAATTCGGCCCGTTTCGAATTGTGCTGCCGGAGGCAGGTCGTTGAGAACCCCGAATCCCGAATCGTCACAAACGGAGGAAAAGGATAAAGGCGAATGGCTGAAGTCAGAAACGGCACTTCCGCCTTCCGCCTTCCGCCTTCCGCCTTCCGCCTTCCGCCTTCCGCCTTCCGCCTTCCGCCTTCCGCCTTCCGCCTTCCGCCTTCCGCCTTCCGCCTTCCGCCGCCAGCCTTCCGCCTTCCGCCTTCCGCCGCCAGCCTTCCGCCTTCCGCCGCCAGCCGCCAGCCGCCAGCCTTCTTCAGCCGCCAGCCTTCTTCAGCCCCCACGGCACTTCCAGTCCGTGCTTTGCGATCAATAGCTCGTCCGAAAGAATATCGCGAACCGGCCCGTCGGCCTTGACCTGCCCTTCGTCGAGAATGATCACTCGGTCACACAGTTCGACGACGAATTCCAGATCATGAGTCGCGATTACCTGGGCACCGGAGAACTCACGCAGAATTCCGACCAGACTTCGCCGGGCTCGCGGATCAAGATTTGCAAACGGCTCGTCAAGCACCAGCACTTGCGGATGGCAGGCCAGGACACCCGCCAGACAAACACGTTTTCGCTCGCCAGTACTAAGCTGCAGTGTGCTGCGGTTTTCGAAACCGGCCAAACCGACCTGCTCCAGACTTTGAGCGATCCGCCGGAAGACCTCTTCACGGGGCAGCCCCAGATTCAGGGGACCAAAGCCAACATCCTCGCGAACCGTCGGGCAGAACAACTGATCGTCAGGATCCTGAAAGACGAATCCAACCAGTCGACGAACTTCGGCGACGGAAGATTTCCGCACGGCAATATCGGACACCACAACTGCTGCCCTGTCAGAATCACCGGGCAGCTGATCAGGCAGCAGCCCGTTCAGATGCATCAGCAGAGTTGACTTGCCCGCACCGCTGGGACCGACCAGAGCGACGCGCTCGCCTTCCGCGACGTTGAATTCAATTTCGGAGAGGACGGAGCGGCCTTCACCGTACGAGTAACTCAAACTTTGAATTTGGAGAGCCGCAGGCCCGGTCGATTTATCGTCTGACATTGATTTATCGAAGTGCTGTGGCTCTCGGACCGCGACGTTCGCAGAACAAGCCAGATTCATCCACGGGTAAGAACAGTTGCCGAAAAATGGCTCATCCGAAATTGAAGAAGCCTGACACTCCAGGCTGGAATGTCAGGCTCAATCATCAATCAATCTTCAACATCGGACACTTTGTGCAAAACTACTTCGCCTGCTCAGGAATCTGATCCTGGACGTTCGTCGCGATGCCGAGAATCTGAAGCGTGCGAATGACCATCCAGGTGACGTCAATTTCCCACCAGCGATGCCCGTGTCGAGCCAGCCGCTGATGTGCGTGGTGATTGTTATGCCAGCCTTCGCCGTAACTGGCCAACGCAACCCACCAAAGATTTCGCGACCGGTCTGTGGTTTCGTAGTTACGATAACCCCAGATGTGCGTTGCGGAATTAACGAACCACGTGCTGTGGTAACAGAGGACGGCTCGCATGCAGACGCCCCACAGAGCCAGTGACCAACCGAAGCCAGGCTCCATCGCTTCACCAGCGATGAACAGGCCAATCCCCAACAGGATCGTGAAGACCGGGAAGATCTTGTCGAACACTCGGTGCCACGGGTCTTTCCACATGTCCGGAGCCCAGCGAGCGAACAATGCTTCTTCTTCAGATTTCAGAACTCGCGGTTTGAACCACAGAATGTGCGACCACCAGAATCCGTCGTTCGGCGAATGTGGATCGCCGGGCAGGTCAGACAGTACGTGGTGCTTACGGTGAGTCGCGACCCAGAAGATCGGCGAGCCTTCAGCCGACAGCATGCCACAAACCGAAAAGAAGTATTCAACGGCTTTCGGAACTTTGAAACTTCCGTGCGTCAACAGGCGGTGATACCCCAACGTGACGCCCAGGCAAGCCGTTACGAAGTGGAGGACCGCACAAATGGCAAACCCGGTCCACGAAAAGTAGAACAGCGAAGCCACAGCACCAGTATGCATGACGAGCATCCAGGTGAAGTTGGTCCAGTTCAATCCGTTGGGAAACCTGTCTCGAAAACGAGTCGGGATTGGATGTGCAATCGGCTTGCGGCCACCCCTTGTAGACTTGTTGTCATCGGTCGATGGATCAGCAACCAGAGTTGCGGCCAGCATCGGATCTTCTGATCCTGTCTCGTCTGTTGTCAGTGGTGATTCAACACTCACGAATATGTCTCCTGGGGAATAAGTGAGAGCCCTGGCAACTGCCAGCCTCTGGACCTCCCTGCCCCGTTAGGATCTACTCTGCCTGAAAAGCACCGGTCCGAATTTGCTCGTTTATCTCTTGAGCAGATCAGAGTCAGTACCGATGGTCGGGCAGTGTGTGAATAAGCATGTCGAACACCTCAACAGCCATCCCTGGGTCACAAGCGGTCATTCGATGCGACGGAGTATAGAAGAGTATCGAACTTCTGGCTGTCAGGTCCGGGTCAAACTTCTGTCAAAGTTCTGTCACCATCGCGGCCGTTTCTGCCGTCAGAGTCTTCCTGTCTTAAGCATTCGGACTCGACCACTCGTTGCCGGAAGTCTTTTCACGACAGTTGGTTGAGACTGCAAACATCGACGGGTATTCTCTCAAATTCTCTGCCGTTCGATTCTTCCGAACGATTGTTCTCAGGCCGTCACTTCCAGGGTCCAGCAGAGAAATTTTGACTTCGATCAACTCTTTGCCGGCAAATCCGCTTGCAAATCTTACATCCGGCGAGGCCACGCGATCGCCTTGCAACGATAGTTTCTGCATATGTACCGACTTCTGGGTAACACTGTCGTTCGCCTCTGGCCAGCAATTCTGCTCGGCTGGGTGGTCGCGCTTGTTGCTCTGAAGCTGTCCGCTCCCAACTGGCAGGACGTTATCGAGGAAGGCGAATTCGCCTTCCTGCCGGACGAGATGCCAAGCCTCGCGGGCGAGCGTCAGTACGAAGACGCCTGGGGCGAACCGTTTGCCAGTAACATTGCCCTCGTCGTGCGCCGCGAACGAACAAAGCTCAACGAGCAGGATCGTGACTTCATTGTCGACGTCCTCAAGCCGCGGCTGGTCGAGATCGTCGAAAGCATCGGCATCCCCGAACCATCCGACCAGGCGACCGAGTCAGCAGAAGCAGCAACCACGACCGAACCCGCAGACGAAGAATCCATCGAGAAGAAGATCAAGACCTTCAACCTGACCGGCTGGCAGAAAATACTCGACAGCTCCGACGGCACCGCGACGATGGTCGTCATCAATCTGAAAACTGAATTCTTCAACGCGAAGAACATCCCGTTGATTGACGCGATCGCCGATCTCATCGAACGTGATGGCGAGCTTTATCAAAAAGACGCCAGCGGGAAGAGCCCCGTGCCGCCTGGCCTTGAACTCGCACTCAGCGGCTCAGCCACCGTCGGTCGCGACATGATGCGGGCCGGCACTGAAAGTTCCAAAGCGACAGAACTCTGGACAGTGATCCTGGTCGTGTCTCTGCTGCTGATCATTTATCGAGCCCCTGTCCTTGCCATTATCCCTCTGGCAACTGTGGCCGTCGCAACGGAGTTCTCGCTGGCATTTCTGACCGTGCTGGCTGACCACGGAATCGTTTCGCTGTTCAACGGGATCGAGGTTTACGTCAAGGTTCTGTGTTACGGCGCCGGCGTTGATTACTGCCTGTTCCTGATTGCTCGCTTCAAAGAGGAGCTTGACGACGGAATTGAAACTGCCGAAGCCGTTTCAGGCTCCATCGCGAAGGTCGGCGAAGCGCTGGTCGCCAGTGCCGGGACCGTCATCTGCGGAATCGGCATGATGATCTTTGCCGATTTTGGCAAGTTCCGGCAGGCCGGGATCGCCATCACGATTGGCCTGGTCATCGTACTGATCGCCTCTTTGACCTTCACACCGGCCTTATTGAGACTTGCTGGCCGCTGGTCATTCTGGCCTCATGTTGCAACTCGCCGAGTCCGAAGTTCGGGCGGCTGGGTTTCGGCGACCGGCCTGATGGCATCGCTGCTCCGAAAGAACATTTTTCAGGCAATCTGGCAAAAGACCAGTGAAGTCATCCTGGAGAAACCGGCGTTCGTGCTGATATTAAGTGTCGCTCTGATGCTGCCGTTCTCCGTCATTGGAGTCGTCTTTTTTGACAACCTGAGTTACGGACTGCTCTCGGAACTTCCGCAGGACACCACCAGCGTCCTCGGGGCAAAAGCGATCCAGAAGCACTACCCGGACGGAATTGCCGGGCCGGTCACGTTGCTGCTTCACAATCCGGAAATGAACTTTCAGGACGAAGACAGCCAGGAGTTCGTTAACAAACTTGTTGAATCACTCTATGAGCGAAAGGACGAACTGAATCTCGCCGATATTCGCAGCGTGGTTCATCCGTTCGGAATCGCAATCCATAAGGACGAACTTGAAGACGATCAGGAGAACGGCCCGCAGAGACTAAGTGGTTTGAAGCTGGTACGGTTCCTTGCGGAACGAAGAATTATCAGGGCCAAAGCTCAGGAGCATTACGTCAGCAAGACAGAATCCTTCAACGGTTCAATGACACAAATCGACTTCGTTTCTTCTGACGACCCGTTCTCACGGGACAGCATTCGACAGTTCGTTGAGCTAAAGGAAGACGTCCTTGCCGAAGCCCGAAAGTTTCTATCGACGGACGCAACGCTGAATGTCTACGGCATCGGTCCAACTGCCAGTATTCGAGATCTCAAGACAGTCACCGACCGTGACCAACGGGTCGTCGACGCGCTGGTACTCGCCGGAATTTTCCTGATTCTCGTGGCCCTTCTGCGTCAGGTGACGATTCCTGTTTACCTGATCCTCAGCGTGTTCTTCAGTTACCTCGTCACTCTGGGAGCGACTTTCGCCTTCTTCTACGCGTTGGATCCTTCAGGCTTTGCGGGGCTGGACTGGAAGGTGCCAACGTTCCTGTTCACGATCCTGATCGCGGTCGGCGAGGACTACAACATTTTCCTCATGACCCGAATCCGCGAGGAGCAGATAACGCACGGCCCCGTCAAGGGAGTGGCCATCGCCCTGACTCGAACTGGCAGCATCATTTCCAGTTGCGGAATCATCATGGCCGGCACGTTTTCGTCACTGATGGCCGGAACGCTCGCCGGTATGCATCAGCTTGGTTTCGCACTCGCTTTCGGAGTTCTGCTCGACACATTCGTCGTGCGACCGATCCTGGTGCCGGCATTCCTGGTGCTCTACTACGAAGGGCGTCTGGGGATCCTCAAACCGCCCGGCGATCTTGCCCTGGCCGGAGCGACTCAGTCGTCACTCGAATCTCCGCCAGAGCAATCTCCGCCAGAGCAATCGACGACCGCAGCAACGGATGAGCCAGCCGACGATTCCGTGGACGCGTCTGGTTCAGGGGACGCTGCCGTGCCACCTTCGGTCGAGTCGAAGGCCTGACTTAAGCGAGACAGTTTCGCAGCAGCAGCCCAATCACGCCGGCTGCGTTTTGTCTCGAATTCTCAGCGAGTAGACCGCAAACAATCCAGCAGCGGCGGCCACTCCAGCCAATCCTCCGTAAACGATGGTATCAGCAGAGTCTCCGTCGAACTGACCAGCGCATAACGGGCCGAATGCTCCAATTCCGAAGCACATCATATTGCTGAATCCGTACCCCATACTTCGGCGGGAAGCCGGAATGTGCTGAGCAATCAGGCTGTTGTAGACAGGCTGGTTCATGAAATGAATGACCGCCAGGACGCACGCGGCAACGAACCGGCTCGGGCCTTCGGCAAATGCCATCCACAAGAGCGGCGGTACATTTCCGAACAAAACAAGAACGAGCAGGAACTCAAGCCGACCCGGTCGACAAAGACGTCCGGCGACACCCTGCCCGATCGCCCCACAGCCAAGCACGACAGCAGCGAGTGCGTTGCGAAAGCTCGCCGGAGTCCAGTCATCAGGACGAAGCCCCGCCGTATCCAGGTACCGCGGCAGAAAGTGCATGAAGGCTCCGTAGACGAACCCTGAAAGCGCGCCGGCCGAAACCAGGATCAAGTAGCGATTCCAACAGATCGCTTCTTCAGGTGCAGCTTCAACACTCGCGACAACGGGCGACTCTTTGACAGCCTTCCGGTGCCGCAACTCGTCAAGCAATAACCGACTCGCGATCAACATCGCCGGAACCGTCAAAATCAGATAGTAGTCGCGCCAGCCGAGATTCCCTGACGAGAATAGAAGCATCGCTCCAAAGGGAGCCCCGGCGATTCCCAGCGATCCGATAATGCCGTGCAGCCCCAGCGCTGAACCTCGTGTTTCGGGTGTCGTCTCTCGGGAAATCAGCGACAGACCAGCAGGGTGATAGATGCTCGCAAAGCATCCCATTGCCAGCATGACCAGAAACAGGATGTTGAATGTTGGTGCCCATTGAGCCAGCACCGCCGTTACCGAACAACCGATCAAATACACAATCAACAGCGGCCTGGATCCGAAGCGGTCGGCAAGGTACCCAGCCAGCACGGCTCCCAGGCCAAACGGTAAACGCCACACCATTCCGAGTGCGCCCGTCGATGCCTTTCCGACTTCGTACTCGTCGCCGATCATCTGCTCGACCGCCGGCAGCGCCAGCTCAAATGTATGGACCAGCGCATGTGCGCAGGAAATCAGCAACACAAGCCGAAACGTCGAAGGTGGCATTTTTGACATGAAGAGTTTCCTGAGGACGGCGGATCAGAGCGAATCTCCTTCTGGTTAGCAATCGGCATCCAGATGCGGCCATACCGAAGACACACTGAGGCCTCATAAAACTCGGATTCGTTACGTTGGTTGGAATCCGCAGCCCTCAATGCGTCCGCTGGTGATCAGTCAGTGAAACCGGCTCCGGTGTGTCGTAAGATTCCCGCGACCACAATAACTCGACAACGTCTTCAATTACGGACCTCGCCGTGTTCACAGAATCCGAAACATCAGCCGGCCAGATCGGTGCGTCGCGCCGCGGACGTCGACGAAGGATGCTCGCCATCCAGTCGGCTATCGATGCCGAATCATCGCCTGACAACGCCGAGTTCACCTTTCAGCCGGACGCTCACCACGAACCCTCGCTGGAATCCGAAACACTGCACGAATCAACGGTGTCTGCGCCGCCATCATTCGCAAACGATGGCGACCGAATTCGCGAACTGCTGGAAGACGTTCAACCACGCACCTGGGTCTTTACTGGCGACGACCTCGGCTTCGAGGTCCAGCAGGCACTTCGCGGATGGATCGAACATTTCTCCGATTTCATCCAGCAGAAACTCGAGCGAAAACAAGACATCATCCTCAACTCGTCGTTTGCAGACTCGAAGATTGAGCACCTGCTTAACGACGTCGAGTGGCGGATCCTTCGCTTTCAGCCGGACGTCGTGCTGCTGATGCCTTCTTCCGCCGAATGTGCGGCACGTGGCGACGACGAGGAATTCCGCGACACGCTGCAACAGTTGACCGAACGACTGCATGATGAAGGCTGCACAGTCGTCCTCAACACGCCGCCCTGCCCCGCGAACGCCAGCAACTCGGTCACTAAGACCATGAAGACTGCCGCGTCGCGAATCCGCTCGGTCGCCGATCAGTCAGGTGCAGTTCTTGCCGACCACTTTTCTCATTGGCACGCGACAGTCCAGCAAGACGGCACCAACGCCAATCTTCATGAAAAATCCGGGCAGCAACCATCCGCACGAGGCCACCGCGAACTGGCCCGTCGACTATTGAAGTCACTCAACGTGCGGTCTTCCTGATCAGCAGGCGTTTCCAAACGTGGTCACTTCTCGCCGAGCTCGATCGGTACCTCGGTCAACCACTGAAGCAGTACTCGGCCGACCTTAGACAGGCTTGTCGCTGAGCAACTTCGAGCCGTGTCGCGTGTCGTGTGCCAGTACGGGTAGTCAAAGTCGATGATGTCGGCCGTCGGGATCCCGGCGATCTGGTTCAGGGCGAGGTGGTCGTCCCGAACTTCGTACTTCTGTCGGTAAATAAACTCTTTGACCTGCATGTTCCGAGCGGTCGCCCAGAGACTTTGCGTGACCTTCGGCGCCATCTTCCAACTGTTTTTCTCGATGTACAGATTCAAGTTCTTGTCGGCGACCATGTCCGCAACGACGCCACAGACGTACTTGTAGTCAGGCGGGTTGTCACGGTACCACTTGGCGAAATACTCCGACCCGTAGAAGTACTTGTCAAAATCACGATAGACGAGCTCTTCCCCATCAAACATCACAAAGTCGACACCGTACCGAGGGCGGATCGTCTTCATGTGATGCCCCATTTCCATGAACAACGCCACGCCACTCGCTCCGTCGTTCGCTCCGATGAATGGGCCGCGAGGCCGAACTCGGTCACGATCAGGAAACGGGCGAGTGTCGTAGTGACATGCCAGAACGACTCGCTCCTTCGCCGTTGGATCGAATGAAATCACCAGGTTCGTCATCCGAACCGGCACGCCGGTTTGCGGGTGCGGCACGTCGAAGGCCTGAGCACGAATTTCGCAGCCGAACTTCTGAAAATGATCGATGATCATCGTTCGCTGTTTTAGCATCCCTGCGGTGCCGCTGACTCTTGGCCCGATCTCGCAAACCTTCTGCAGGTATCCAAATGCGCGTCGGCTGTCCCATTTAATGTTTACGTTCTGGGCGTCGACGGTCTTCGGCATCACACAAAAGACGAGCAGCACCAACACAATCGTGACCACCCGAGATGGTCGTAATTGTAGGCTGGAACAAGCTCCGCGCAGTTCCGGCAATCGCCGCAAAGAAAAAGCCGGAACTGCGCGGAGCTTGTTCCAGCCTACTGAAAGAAGCCGGCGGATAATTCGAGAACCGGGTTCAATATTGTTTGTATCGTGAGTGAAGGTGCGCATTCTGAATCCGTTTCCTGAGCGCGTCGTTCTCGTCCAGAAGTTCCTGGGGAAGTTTCGAGCTGAACCGTGACAGAAACTCCTCCCGCCGGTCAACCTCTTTGTACCACTCGTCAGTCTTCACCGCGAGCAGTTCGTTCGTGAACTCCTTCGTCCAGCCGAAATCGCTGAGTTCCAGACACTGCGGTTTGGGAATCATTCCGATCGCCGTTTCGTTGGCGTCGCTTCGGCCGCGGACTCGATCAACGATCCACTTCAGCACCCGCATGTTTTCGCGAAAACCCGGCCAGAGATAGCGGTCGCCCCAGTCCTTGCGAAACCAGTTGACATGATAAATCTTCGGCATGTCAGCACCGACTCGTCGGCCCATATTGAGCCAATGCTGCCAGTAGTCGGCCATGTGGTAACCACAGAACGGCTGCATCGCCATTGGATCGAAACGGAGCGGTCCGACCGTCCCAGCCGCGGTTGCGGGAGCTTCGCTGGTCAACGTTGCCCCGATGTACGTCCCGTGTTGCCAGTTGAAAGCTTCGTAAATCAGCGGCATCGTCGTGGTTCGTCGACCGCCGAAAATAATCGCGCTGATCGGGACTCCCTGCGGATTGTTCCACTCGTCCGACAACGTCGGGCAGTTGGTTGCCGGAACGGTGAACCGACTGTTGGGATGAGCGGCCCGGCGACCACACTCCGGCTCCCATCGCTGGCCCGTCCAGTCAGCGCAGAATTCGGGAGCGTCACCGTCAAGCCCCTCCCACCAGACACTGCGTTCTTCGGTCATCGCCACGTTGGTAAAGATTGCGTTGGACCGAAGCGTCTCCATTCCCGTCGGGTTACTCGCTGAACTTGTGCCAGTGGCGACTCCGAAGAATCCAGCTTCCGGATTCACTGCGTAAAGTCGTCCGTCATCTCCGAAGTGCATCCAGGCGACGTCGTCGCCGATCACTTCGACCTTCCAACCTTTCGCCAGATCAGCGTCCGGTGGCAACAACATCGCAAGATTCGTCTTTCCACACGACGCCGGAAACGCACCGGCTACAAAAGTTCTCACACCGTCCGGAGACGTGACACAGACAATCATCATGTGCTCCGCCAGCCAGCCTTCGTGACGCGCCTGCACACTCGCGAGCCGCAGTGCATGACACTTCTTCGGAAGCATGGCGTCGCTGCCATAGTTGGTATTTACGCTGACGATCAGGTTCTCTTCCGGAAACTGGCAGATGTATCGCTGTTCCGGATCAAGCGTTGCGACACTGTGAATCCCCTTCACGAAACCGGTTTGATTTCCGAAATGCTCCAGAGCCACACGGCCAATTCGATTCACCAGCCGAAGATTGGCGACAACGTACGGGCTGTCGGTTACCTGAACTCCGACACGAGCGGCGGGACTGCCTGGCGGACCAAGCAAATACGGCACGACATACATGACGCGGCCCTGCATGCAGCCGTTGAACAGCCGAGCCATCTGGTCCCGCATCCATACCGGATCCATCCAGTTGTTGCTCGGTCCGGCGTCGTCTTCGCTCAGACTGCAGATGAAGGTTCGGTCAGCAGAACGCTCCACGTCCTCAACGTCGCTTCGCACGTAGTACGAATTCGGATGAATGAGTGCATCGAGTTTCTCAACGGAACCGTCGCGCAGCATCAATTCAAAGATTCGCTCAGCTTCTTCGTCGGTCCCGGTACACCAATGGACGATCTGCGGTTGCGTCAGACGAGCGACTGTCTCGACCCACGCAATCAGTTCCTGATTCATCGGCGCCTGCTGGACGACAGCGGCCTGACCGACAGTCGCCGGGTCAGGTTTTGGCGGCAGAATGACTCCAGGATTCTCCATCGCAATTCTCGCTCGACAGGACAAGGCCACACAAAAATATGATGTCACCTCTCCCGCTTGCGGGAGAGGTCGGCCTCTCAGGGCCGGGTGAGGGTTTCATGTTTGAAAGAACCACACATTCCCACCTCGATCGCGGCCAATTGAAAAGTAGCTTACGATCCGTAGCTTCTCAGCGACGATTCACATCGGCGCGAACGTTGTCCAGTTCCGGTTAGAGAATCCGTAGCGGTTCTTCCGGCTTTGCCAGCTTGCTCACGAACAATACGTCGGAGATTCCAGATGCCTCGCGCCCGATTCACTTCAATGTTGCTGCTCACTGCTGTGGTGCTTGCCGCTCTGGTCAGTCCGTCCGTCGGCGCTGAGAAGCCGAACATCCTGCTGATCTTTGCCGACGATCAGGCCTTCGACACGATCCACGCGCACGGCAACTCCGAAATCGAAACACCGAATCTCGACCGGCTCTCCGCGCGAGCGACCACTTTCACGCATGCCTACAACATGGGTTCGTGGAGCGGTGCCGTCTGCGTGGCCAGTCGCATGATGATGATCTCTGGAAAATACCTCTGGCATGCTCAGAAAGATCACGCAAAGACGAAGCAGCTCTATCAGGAAAAGGGCCGCCTGTGGCCTCAGCTTCTCGCGTCCAGTGGCTACGACACCTACTTCACCGGCAAGTGGCACATCCGAGCCGAGGCTGAGAAGGCGTTCAAAGTCGCGGGTCACGTGCGAGGCGGCATGCCGGCTCAGACCGAAGCCGGCTACAACCGCCCGACCGAAGGTCAGACGATGAAGTGGAAGCCGTGGGATAAATCGTTCGGCGGATTCTGGCAGGGCGGCAAACATTGGAGCGAAGTTGTCGGCGATGACGCGTCTGGCTTCATCACGACCGCAAAGAAGAGCGACAACCCGTTCTTCATGTACATCGCCTTTAACGCTCCGCACGACCCTCGTCAGTCGCCGAAGGAGTACGTCGACAAGTACCCGCTCAAAAACATCGCGATGCCCGCCAGTTTTGTCCCGGAATACCCGTTTAACGAAGCCATGAACTCCGGTCGAAAACTCCGCGACGAACGACTCGCACCGTTTCCCCGCACGGAATACTCCGTCAAGGTTAACCGTCAGGAATACTACGCGATCATCACACACATGGACGCTCAGATCGGCCGCATTCTCGACACACTCGAAGCCAGCGGCCAGGCCGACAACACGTACATATTCTTCACCGCCGATCACGGCCTCGCCGTCGGTCGACACGGCCTGATGGGCAAGCAAAACATGTTCGACCATAGCGTGCGAGTCCCGCTGATGGTCGTCGGCCCGGACGTCCCAAAGAACAAAAAGATCGACACACGAGTCTATCTGCAGGACGTCATGGCAACGTCACTGGAACTTTCAGGAACACAAAAGCCCGACTACGTTCAGTTCGAAAGTCTGCTCCCGCTGATCAACGGAAAAACCGACAAAGGCCGCGACGCCATTTACGGGGCCTATCTGCAGGGCCAGCGAATGGTGACCTACGGCGACCACAAGATGATCCTCTACCCGAGTATCAGCAAAGCGATCCTCTACAACATCGCGAATGACCCGTTGGAGCTTCACGACTTGGCCGACCAGAAGAAACACCAGCCAACGATGTCAAAGCTGTTCGCAAAACTGCAGGAGCTCCAGAAAGAAACCGGCGACACGCTCGACCTGAAAGCTGCGTTTCCAAATCTGTGACAATGCATCGCGGTCATCGACGGTCATCGAGAGTAGGCTGGAACGAGCGCAGCGCTGTTCCGGCAGGCCCAAACCAAATGCCGAATCAGCGCTGCGCTCGTTCCAGCCTACAGATACCGTCTCTCGTTCGGCCAACGATCGGAGGCCATACGCCAGGCCAATTTTATGACTCCCGACGACAAAGAACTTGCGGCGCGGCTGACGGCTCTGACACGGGACTTGATTCTGATTCCAACCACCGACTCCCACCCAGCCGAGCGGGAGCGGTGTTTTGAGTTCATCCAGAATCACCTCGAAGGCTTGGACGAAGTCCGGATCGACTACCACGAGTCAAACAGTTATCGGTCGCTGGTCGCGGGCGCGAAGACGTCGGATCCCCCAGAGATTCTCCTCTGCGGCCACATCGACGTCATCGAGCATCCCGATCCCGATTGCTACCACTCAGTCATCCGCGACGGTCGGATCTACGGCCCCGGCGCTGGCGACATGAAAGGCGCCGACGCGGTGATGCTCGACCTGTTCCGCACGCTGCACGCGCGGCATCCGGGCATTTCGTTGGGGCTGGCGTTGACTTCCGACGAAGAAATTGGCGGTACTGACGGCGTTCGCTTCCTGATCGAAGAAGCCGGGCTGCGAGCGGGCATCGTCATCGTTCCTGACGGCGGCTCTCTCAATGAAGTGACCATTGAAGAAAAGGGTGTGCTGCATCTGCGAGTGCGACGGGAAGGCCACTCCGCGCACGGAGCACGGCCATGGCTGGGCACCAACGCGCTAGAACACTTGCTCGGTCGAATCGAGGCGCTGCGAGCCTATTTCGCCAGAAACTGGCCCATCGACAGAAGCGCCGACCACGGACACTGGTACCCGACATGTTCGCTGAACATCGTCGAAACACCGAACGAGTCCGCCAACCGGATCCCGTCAGAAGCCTCAGCAACGTTGGACATTCGGTTCCCTCCGCCGCACACCGCCGGAGCGATGCTCGACAACATCGCCGGCATTCTGGGCCCCGACTGCTACCTCGAACCACTGATGACCGCCGAGCCGTGCCACTTGGATCCCGACTCCCTCTTTTGCGAGATCACCGAATCAGTGACCGGCAACCCAGTCAAGCTGATCCGAGCCGCCGGTGCGAGCGACTCAAGGTTCTTCCGCAAGGCCGACATACCTGTAAACCTCTCGCGGCCGTTGGTCGGCAACCTGCACGGCGAAGACGAATGGATCGACATCGACTCGATGGTCACCTACTACCGAATCTGCCAGCGCTACATCGAACAAAAGCTGGACGTGATCGAGTAGTCAATTTTATCGACAAGATTTCATTGGCCATAAGAACAGCCCGCCACCCGCTCAGCGCCTCAGCTCGGCGACGATGTCACCGACGTCCGTCCACAAATCGCCATGCAGCTCGAACGACGACTTTTCGTTCACGGCGGCCATGACAGTCTCGGGCGGCTGATCAAGGTGCACGGCCAGGGCACAAATTGCGATGGTTGGCGAGCGAGACATCCCAGCGCTGCACGCCACCATTGAAGGAGTCCCAGATCTCAACAACTCAACCGTTGTCAGCAAAGCCAGCCGCAGCAGCGACGGATCATTGCCCGCTCCGTCGACAATCGGAAACCGGCAATAAACCAGCTGCCGAGGCAACTGGGCAGGCGACTCCTCGAACGCCAGATCAATCACCGCAGCAATGCCAACGTCAAACAAACCGCGAGCGTCCCGGGCATCGCGAGCGTTTCCCGTCCAAAGAAGTTCCGACTGGATTTCGCGCATTGACGGTCACCTCGGCCCCAGCAACGAAAAAAAGGACTCACGCCGATTTGACGTAAGTCCTTTCTCAGTAAGTACCGGAGGTGGGACTTGAACCCACACGCCCATTACAGGCACGGGATTTTGAATCCCGCGCGTCTGCCGATTCCGCCACTCCGGCGTGGAGATCGAGGCGGGAGTGTAGCGGCTCAGTTTTCCTGAGAAAACTCAGTCAGGCGTGCGAAGGCCCGGCGGTTCTACGGCTGGCGGACAGCGTTGGTTGGCAGTGAGCACAGAACGAGCGCAGCAGTAAACATGCGGCGAGAGATTCGGTTCTGTGGCTGCATCAAAAGCTCATCCATGAGCTGGGTGCGAAACTGGTAGGGCTGATTGCCTATCCCATTTCATCGGCACGCGGAGAGAGTGTACAGCAGCGTTTTTTGGCCGTACACGTTCGTTTCCCGGTCGCTCGTGACGCGTTCCTGTGCGCACGGGGCGACCGACGCTGAACCGCTCACGAGAAATCACGAATCGTCTGCTAGGCTATTTGACCGATTAGGCAGATTTCCTGATGGCCGCCGTAGGCCCTGCCGACGTTCAATTGAACGTGATTTGCTTGCGTTTAGGCTAACCGGCGTAAGAATCTGGCGTGCGGTCTGTCGGTTTGTTCAAATGAGCAGGCCTGTGTAACCTAATCCTGTCAATGAGCACGTGAGAATAATGCCGGTAATTATTCCAGACATGGCTGCGGCAAGTCTTTACTATCTAAAGGTTTGCACGCGTTTTTCGGCAGGCGTCGATGTTTCATGCTTGCAAAACAATGAACTGGAACTACGGGCGAAAACCGGTAAGGATCAGCAATTCATTTACGTCGGCTCGCACAGCGAGGCCGGCGCGGATCAGCAATACTTGCACGTAGAAGTCCGCAGGCAAGAAATTGTGACCAAGCCCTATCCGAAAAAACGAGGCCAAAAACGGGCATTTGATGATCTCGTGAAAACTCGAAAAGGGCACGAAGAATGGGCAAGCATTCAAGGTGGATTTACTTTTCCGGCAACCTTGATTCCGGCATCAGCTCTGTTGAATCTATCCGGAACTGCTAGCAACTTAGATGGCGTCTCAGTGACGATGACTTCTGCTCAGGTTACCATTTCGGGGACACCTTTTCATAAATTGGAATGGCATCTATGGGGCGACGAAAATGAGAACGTTGATATCACGTTGTCTGGAAGAGAGACCTTGACTATCAGCGATTCTTACCTTCTCGATGCGATCAGTTTCCTTCGTGACGGACTCCGACTCTTTGGGTACGAGGTACCAGATGACCACTAAATCAGCATCCCAGTATTCGAACCGGCTCTCGAACGTCGCTGACTCTCGCTCCGAGCGGAGTCACGGGACCTCGTCATTGATTCCTAATTTTAAATCGAGTGACGCATGCCAATGGAGGATGGTTGAGTCAGTTGAACCTACCGAGATCGTTGACAATTGGGAGCACCGTCTTCGTGCGGCAATGACCAAACTTTCGTCCAGCCTTGACGAGTCAATGAAGCAGAGCCGGCTGACGATTCTTGAAAACCGAGTGACTCAACTCGAAGACTCAAGTTCTACGATTATCGCATCGTTTGCCCCAGAGAGAGTCAAACTCTTGAAGGCTATCCCAGTCTCTATTCGATATACCGGTGATGATTTCGTCGCTACTTTTTTCGATGCAACACTTAGCGCCTCCGGCGACACGCACGAAGAGGCTTTCGAAAACTTAAAAGATATTATTCTTTCGATCTTTCAGATGTTCAGTGAGATGCATTCTGATACGTTAGGCCCGTTACCAAGACGGCAACTGGCAGTACTATCAGACTTCTTACAGTTGGATGACTAAATGGGTCGACAGATTACAAGAGAGCTAGCAGATAAAATTGCATCAAAGCTAAAAGCTAGAATTAACACGACGGTATCGAAAGCACACGACATCGCTCAGGTCTATGAAGGTGATGTGTTGGTGGCTTCGTTTGGGATTCGGCGAGGCTCTCAGAAAGATCAAGGGCACGACCATATACCTGGGCAGATCTTCGTTAACGCGCATTTCGCAAAGTTGCTCGGGCAATGCCCGAAATCCAGAGCCCAATGGATTGCCGAGATGCGAACCAAGGGACTCCTTCCCGATTAGTCCCCAGAATCTCCTTGGTGCTCTGTCGCCTCCGGCAGGACCTGCATTCGACGGTTACCGTTGTCTGTTTCAGGTGTCACCCAGCTGTCAACGACCTGTCCCATTGCACGGGCGGCAATGTGTGCCGTGCCCTTCGTGTCCTTCCGGCAAGCGTGCCTGAATGTGTTTTGCATGATCGGTAGCGTGGTTGTTTTCCGAATTTGGGAGGACGACCATGGCTGGACGAAGACATCGCGAGATTCCGGCGGCTCTGACACGTGGGCGGGATCGCTTTGAGGGTTGGCGGCGGACTCGTCAAGTGGGGACTCGGATTCCAGACGAGCTTTGGTCGTTGGCGGTGAAGCTGGCGGATCATCATGGGATCAGTCGCACGGCGTCGGTGTTGGGGCTGGATTATTAT
>Ga0316208_1001827_pt1 | contig 18819 bp, 12 predicted proteins | sample 3monopyrite_MG_FD_204944 | JGI IMG/M metagenome (GOLD analysis project Ga0316208, IMG submission 204944) | Microbial mat bacterial communities from mineral coupon in-situ incubated in ocean water Damariscotta River, Maine, United States -... | ecosystem: Environmental > Aquatic > Marine >...
GTCGCGACCGCTGTTCCGGTTTGATGATCGCGTTGACTTTCTTATCCATGACGGTCCGCATCTCGCCAAAGATGGCTCGACGCTCTTCGTCGCTGCCGGCCGAGCGTGCTCGATCCATGATCTCCCTGAATTCCGGACTGTCGCGCAGTCCAGACTGCATTTCACCGAGTGCCTTTTCCTGATCTTCGGTCAGGCCGATCTCGGTTTTGACTTCGTCACCTCTCAGAAGTTCAAGAGCGCTGCTGCCGCCACCAGGCCCTCGACCGCCACCCGGGCCGCCTCGACCACCACCTCGTTGAGCCTCGGCATCAAGGGCCGCGACCGACAGAACGGCCATCGCCATCAGGGCAGCGAAGAGAGTTTTATGGAGTTTCATTATCTGGAAGCTCTGTAGTTATTCGAAGACAAACGTTGCCCGCTCAGATCTCAGTCAGGGCTGTTTCCCGTGTGGAATCGTGCGTCGGACAGGAATGTCGCATTACAAAAGTCATGCTAGCTCCGATCCGCCGCCAACAACAATAAGCGTCGGCCAGTTGCCGACGACTCGTGAAATCTCTTCAGCAGCACAACCTGCAACCATCCACGGATGCCAGATCGCCACGATCAGAACTCTGTGCCAGACCGTCCTGTCGAGCAATACCTCGGTCGACTGATCTCAGTTTCGAAGTGAGTTTTATTCACAACTCTGTGAGCCGACGGCGCTAGTTGCGGGCATCATCATCCTGCTGCCAACCCGGTCAAGGCCCGAGGCTAGCGCCAACGGCTCACAAATTTCGGTCGGCCACAAGTGACAAACCGGCACGTCCATGCAACCTTTCTCCTCGCCAGGTTTTTCGGCCATTGAGGCTGTTAAACCCGGGTTGTGCGGCCTTATGCTGGTCGCGTTGCCGGCACAATTCCCTCTCATAGCGGATCTGTAGTTCTTTCCCCGATTCCACACAGTGGATTCGGCCCTGAGGTCTCAGATCTTCTTTTGAGCACCGACCGATTCCTGCCTGGCCGATTCTGCGGAATTTGCCCGTGAGTAATCAAACACGTGTTCCCCGCTGATGGACCGCTAAATCCTTATTGTGGATGGAGTTTTGTCGTTGTGCCGCGGGATTCCGACCAGCGACGATCTGATTCAAACGCTGCGTGAATCGGACACTATGATTGACATGTCTAGAGTTGGCAGACGATCGCGGCGTCCGTGTAACATTTCGTATCGAATTTTCCCGTATTCAAATTCCGATGGCGAAAGACGCAGTTCCGATCGTCGGTAAACTTCGGATTTCCTTGCAGACTGCAACGAATCGTCACCCGTCCCATGCGACTGAGACGTGATTCATGAAACGAAGCGAAAAACTGTTGGCCACGGTGCTTCTGGTAAGCGTCGGAGCGTTCGTCATCATTCCGTGGATCTGGCAGGCCTTCCGCGGTCCCGTCGCCGCACAGGAAACCGCGTTGCAAAAGGCGACTGAAAAACTGGACAAGGCCGTCGGCCAGCTCGACATCGCCCGAGCCAGCGTTCAGTCGATGACGCTCTTCAAAGAGCAAAGCCTTTCGTCGAACTCTGCCCAGGGAACACTCGCTTACCAGCAATGGTTAACCGACCTCGCAGAAATCGTCGCCGACTTCAAAGACGCTGAAGTCACCCCGGAACGAATCTCGCCATCGCGCGACAACAGCTACGTCGCCGTTCGCCTGCGAGTCACCGGCGAAGGCACGATCGAGCAACTACGAACGTTCCTCTACCGCTTCCACCGAGCCAACGTTCTGCACCGCATCACCAGCATGGTGGCCGAAGCCCAGAACAACTCTTCACGCCCGCGCCTGACAATTCGCATCACGACAGAAGCGATCGCCCTGCGCGACGCTGAAGAAAAAGGCCCGACGCTGTTTCCGCGAACGACAATCGCGTCCGTCAGCGACGACGATGGTCCCACCAAGCTGGAGCTGACGTCCGTCGAAGACTTCCCGGAAGCAGCACCGTTCGAACTGCGGATCGGACAGAACTATTACAACGTCGCCGACATCGACGGCAAAGAACTGCTGTTGGAACTCGAAGAAGGCCAGAATGTTGAAGCGGCCGCCGAAGACATCGTTGAGCTGTCGGTGATACATGCCGACTTCAAAGACATCGCGATTACCGAATACGACACACTCATCGAAAAGAACCCGTTCGCCAAGCCCGCTCCCTACCGACCACGTCTGGACCTGATCGGGTCAAAGAGCGTCGGACGCGGCGAGAAGATGTCGCTCTCCGCAAAAGTAAGCGGTGCCGACACGACCGAAGGAGAAGTTGACTTCGAACTTCTTTCCGAACTGACCGACGGCATGACGTTCGAGGCAGGCAAGCTGAACTGGGAACCGCCTGCCGAACTCGTCGCCGGAGAATTCGCTGTCAAAGTTCGAGCCGCTGGTGGCGGACTCCGCGAGCCGATCGAAGCCGAGTTCAAGCTGAACCTGACCGACGTCAACAAACCACCGGTCATCACGATTCCGGAAGAGCTGGTCGCGACGCTCGGCAAGGCTCTCACGACAAAGCTGGAAGCAACGGACCCGGAAACTCCCGCCGAAGAACTGAAGTTCGCTCTCGCCGAAGGAGCTCCTGAAGGCGCCGCATTGAACGCTGAAACCAAAGAGCTGACATTCACTCCGCCAGCTGCCGGCGAACCAGGTGAAGTCACCATCAACGTGACGGTGACCGACGCCGGCACTCCGGCCCAAACCGTGACCGCCGCCTTCAAAGTGACAGTCCAGGACGACAAAGCTCAGTTCACATTCATGGAAGGCGTCGTCGCTGCGGACTCTGTTCCGGAAGCGTGGCTCCGCGACAAATCGACGAACACCAAGATGGTTCTCCACGAAGGCGACGACCTGAAGTACGCCGGCTTCAACGCCGTCATCCTCACCATCGGAAACGACTTCCTGCTCATGCAGCAGGCCGACGAAACAATTCGCCTGGACGTCGGCCAGAACCTCCGAGAGAGCATCGTCATCGCGAAACTCGATCCCCCGAAAGACGCTCCTGCGGAGGAAACTCCTGCAAACGCGACCGAAGAAAAACCCGACGACTCAACCACACCAGCCGCTCCTCCAAAACCAGAAGACGCGACCACAACGACGTCAGCGGTGAGCCCGTCATCGCCAACCGAAACAACCAGCTCGGTGAAGGCGGGCAGTCCGCCAGTCGCAGCGGAAACGGCAAATAAACCGGCAGACAAAGCAGACACCCCTACATCCGTAGCCCCAAAGCCAGCAGCGACGGCGGACGAAACGTCAAAGGATGTTCCTGCTGAAACGGCAGCCTCTGCCGCCGAGACAATTCCGGCTGAGGACACCGAACAGCCAGCAGCAGCTGACGCTGAGGCGAAACCAGAAACTCCGGCAGCTGCCGACTAACGCCGCGGTCGATGCTTTTTCGACCTTGACGGCACAGTATTTGAATTCGGGGATCTTGCCGTAGGGGTCCAAGGCGTCGGTGGTGAGGATGTTGGCCGCGGCTTCCTGGAAATGGAACGGGATGAGGACGCAGCCGGGTTCGATCGAATCGTCGGAGCGACTTTCTCATTCAGCGTTTCTGGTCGGGTCTCACTTCCTCGAATTCAATTCGAACTGTGTGCCCCATCGCTGCCGCAATTCGTTCCAATGTCTTAAAAGTAATGTTTGGGTCTGGGTCGTTCCAAATTCGTGACAAATTCCCAGCAGTGATGCCGGTTCGTCTTTCGAGCTCGCGAAGCGAAATGTCCTGTTTGATTCGGATCGCTTTCGTTATCGCCAATGCTTTCAGGATCGCAGTGGGATCGACCACCTTGTAGGACTTCCAGCCGTCGTTACGCGATTTTCTCTGAAGGTCCCGACCGACTTCCCGGTTCGCTTCCATGCCTTCGCGTTCTTCGGCGATCGCGGCTGCGAGTTTCGTCTTATCGGCGTCTGTCGGCTTTCTAATTGTTCGTTTTCGTTTCGCCATGAATTGTGCCCTCACACTTCGTAAGCCGTCACGGGAAGAACTTCCATGTCGTCGACGATCCATTCGAAGACAACGGCGATGTATCGACCGTCTTCCGTATAACCAAATCGCATCGGTCGTCCGCTGGAACGGCTGACGTCTTCGTCGCTGAAGTTGTCGAAAACGTGTTCGAAGTCATCCATCGAAATTCCGTGCTCGGCGATGTGCTCAATGTTGCCTTCGTCGCCTTCGAGCCAGATGAATTCAAACCACGCCATGCCGCCATTTCCTGCCGTGCGGTATTTTCATAAATGATGTCGACAATGCAGGATGTTATCAATAATGAAAACTGCGAGCCGCAACGAAAGTCTGAATTGTGCCGCAGAATTCCGGTCATCTCGGCGCACCGCTCCCGCGAGACGACGTACAGATTCGCGAAAATCACAGTTGCGAGATTTCACGTTCGTTGACTTTGGGAGAGTTTTTACGGCGCAGTCGATCCTTCAGCGGGTGGCCCCGGTTGCTTGCAACCGGGGCGGCGAAGCCGCAAGAGGTTGGCCTGGTTGCGTGGTGATTGTTTCTCTTGTCGCTGCGCGACACAGATTGCAAGCAATCTGTGCCACCCAACTCTTGATTCACATTCGAGTATTCACTTTTTTCTCAGGGCGTCGTCGGGTGCCTCACAGATGCCGAGGCCCGTTCCACTTTCACGGCGCAGAATTTGAATTCGGGGATTTTGCCGTAGGGGTCCAGGGCGTCGGTGGTGAGGATGTTCGCGGCGGCTTCTCGGAAGTGGAACGGGATGAAGACGCTGCCGGGTTCGATGGAGTCGTCGGAGCGGACGGCCAGGGTGATGGTTCCTCGGCGGCTGCTGACGCTGATGTGGTCGCCGGTTCCCAGATTTAAGGTGGCAACGTCGGACGGGTGCATGGCGGCGAAGGCGGCGGGCTCAATCGAGTTCAGTGCGTAGCTGCGGCGAGTCATACTGCCGGTGTGCCAGTGTTCGAGGACTCGGCCAGTGCTCAGGACGAACGGGTATTCGGCGTCGGGGAGTTCGTCGGCCGGCAGGTACGGGCACGGAACGAAACGGCCTCGACCGGACTCCGTAGGAAAGCCATCGCCGAACAGAATCTGCACACCGTCGCCGCCCTCAGGATCGGGGCACGGCCACAGCTTGCCGGTCGGGCCGAGGTTTTCGTGCGTCAGGCCAGCGTAGTTTTTCGTGAGCGAGGTGAACTCGGCGAACACTTCTGCGGGCGATTCGTAGTTCATCGAGAAACCGAGTCGCTCGGAAATGTCGCAGATGATTCGCCAGTCCTCGCGCGCTTCGCCGGGCGATTCCAGCACCGGTCGGCCGACCTGAACTCGACGGTCAGTGTTGGTGTAGGTGCCGGATTTTTCGAAGTAGCTGCTGGCTGGCAGGATGACGTCGGCGAATTCGGCGGTCTCGGTGAGGAAGATGTCCTGAACGACCAGGAAGTCGAGGGCTGATAGAGCCTTCCGAACCTTGTTGCTGTTCGGATCCGAAATGAACGGGTTCTCGCCGAGGATGTACATCCCTTTGATCGACCCGGCGAGTGCGGCTTTCATGATCTCGACGACGGTCAGACCAGGGTTTTCGTCGAGCGTTCTGCCCCACGCTGTTTCAAACTTCTGGCGGATAGCGGCGTCGGTGACCGGCTGGTAGTCGGGAAAGACCATCGGGATCAGGCCAGCGTCGCTGGCTCCCTGGACGTTGTTCTGACCTCGAAGTGGGTGCAGTCCCGATCCCGGTTTACCGACGTTGCCAGTCATCAGGCACAGCGAGATCAGGCACCGAGCGTTGTCGGTGCCCGTTGTGTGCTGCGAGATGCCCATCCCCCAGAAAACGAGCATGCCGCCCGGCTCGTCTCCACGGGCACCTCCGACCGGAGTGGTCTCGCCGATCGTTCTAGCGATCGCTCGAATTTCGTCGGCAGGGACTCCGCAGATTTCCGAAGCGACTTCCGGGGAGTAGTCAGCCAGCAGCGTCTTCAGTTTTTCGAAGTCTTCGGTGTGCTCGGCGATGTATTCCTGATCGACCAGCCCCTCGGCAATCAGCGTGTGCATGACTCCGTTGTAAAAGGCGACATCGGTGCCGGGCTTGATTTGTGCGAAGTGCGTGCAGAAGTCAGCGAGATCGTGACGCCGCACGTCGACCATGATCAGCTTCGTGCCCTTCTTCGCGGCGTCTTTCATAAACGTTGCCGCGACCGGGTGATTGGAAGTGGCGTTGCTGCCGGTGACCAGCGCGACTCCGGAACGTTCGACATCAGCGAAGACATTGGTCACGGCTCCCGAGCCGATTGTTTCCATGAGGGCCGCGACGGACGACGCATGGCAAAGCCGCGTGCAGTGGTCGACGTTGTTGGTTCCGAAGCCGCCGCGGACCAGCTTCTGAAACAGGTAGGCTTCTTCATTCGAACATTTGGCCGATCCGAATCCGGCAAGTGCGTTTCCGCCGTGTTCGTCGCGGATGCTGCTCAGCCTTGTGCCGATCAGATCGAGAGCTTCCTCCCACGATGCCTCGCGGAAGGCCGGCATGACTTCGGCATAATCGACGACACCTCCGGCGCGACGACTGACCGATTGAGTAACCTCGGAAGAGAGCGGGCCTTTTGGGTAGGCCGAGTCGATTCTGATCAGTGGCTTTGTCAGCCTCTGAGCGTGCATCGGGTAGTCCCAGCCGTATCGCCCCTTCACGCACAGTCGTCCGTGGTTAACCGGGCTCTCGCGGCCTTCGGCCATCACGATCTGATTGTCGACCGTGTGAAACGTGATGGCGCAACCGACTCCGCAGTAAGGACACACGCTGTCGACCGGCGTCATCTCGTCCGACGGAATGACCGGCAACGTGATCTGCTGTTGAACGAGCGCGCCGGTCGGGCACGAACTGACGCACTCGCCGCACGACACGCACGTGCTGTCGCCCATGGGGTTACTCAGGTCAAACGCGATCTGCGAATCGAAGCCTTTGCCGGTCCGACCGATGACGTCGTTCGATTGGATGTCGTCGCAGGCTCGGACGCAACGATCGCACAGGATGCACGCCTGATGGTCGACGGCGATCACCGGCGAGCTGCCATCGAAACTGCGCCAGCCGGTTCGGTCATCGTGGTCGTCGAGTCTCGCAGTGGCCGGCGTGAAACGTTCGGCAGGGCCAACGCAACTCGCTCCCGCACAGTCAGCATCTTCCGAAAGAATGTCCGGAATGAGCCCGTGCTGCCGACCGAGAGCTTCCAGTTCGCAGTCGCCCGACGACAACTCGCGAGCGCACGGAACCGGATGCTCGCTGAGCAACAGTTCGGTCAACACGCGACGATGCTTCTCGACGTTCTGCGACGACGCGTCGACCGTCATGTCCGGCTGACATTCGCGCATGCACGACGGAGCAAGCACACGCTCGCCGACATCGACAACGCACATTCGGCAAACTCCGACCGGATCCATGCCGTCTGAATGGCACAGGACGGGGATGTCGATGCCCGCGTCGCGAGCGGCTTCCCAGATCGTCGTTCCGGCCGGAACGGTGACCTGCTGGCCGTCGATTGTCAGTGTCACGTCTGGCTGCTCAGGAGTCGGAGTGATCATGTCGTCTCGTTGAGTTTCGGATGTATTGTGAATTTTGGGTGGCCCGACCACTTGTGGTTGGGTGCCGCAGGCACAGGCTGCCCGCGCCCTCAGTCATTGAATCAGGTAAAGCTTTTATCTCACTTGAGTACGAACGGTGAGGCATCTTGTCGCTGCGCGACCCAGCCATTCTGGCTGGGCCACCCATAAAAACAGGCGTCGATTATGAAACTAAGGATCAGTCCCAAAATAGATTCCCGATTTCCGTAACCTTATTTCGGGACAGTTCCTAAGGGATTCTGCGGGACAGCGGTCGGAACGTTTTTCATGAGCGACAGGATCGGATTCAGCGCGACCTGGCCGAGGCCGCAGATTGATGTTTGCTCAAGCGTGTCGCCGAGTTCCGGAAGGATTGCCAGTTCTGAGCCGCTCGAGTCTCCGCACGCGACGCCTTCCAGTATCTGGACGGCTTTCTGGCTTCCGACGCGGCACGGTACGCACTTTCCACAGGACTCGTTGCGGAAGAAGCGGACGATGTTTGTCGCCAGGTCAAACAGGTTGTGCTGGTCGCCGATCACGATGACCGCTCCGGTACCGAGCATGCTTCCGGCTGCTTTCATCGCGTCGAAGTCGAGCGGCGTGTCGACTTTGTCGGCCGGGAGGAAATTAGAGCTCGCACCGCCGGGCAGGAAGGCCTGTAAGGTCACTCCGTCTGACATCCCGCCGGCCAAGTCGATCAGTTCCGCCACGGTCGTGCCGATGGGGATCTCGTAGACGCCGGGCTGTTTGACATCACCGGAAACGGATACGAATTTGAGGCCGACGTAATCGCCAGCCGCCTGATCAATCCACCAGTCCGCGCCGAAGGACATGATGAAAGTTGTGAATGCGTAGGTCTCGACATTGTTGATCAGCGTTGGCTTGCCCCACAGGCCGTGCGTTCCGGGGTACGGCGGTTTGTTGCGAGGCTCGCCGCGTTTGTCTTCAAGAGCTTCCAGAAGCGCGGTTTCTTCTCCGAGGATGTAGCCGCCTGGCGAAATGAAGATTTCAATGTCGAATCGCCTGCCGGTACCGGCGGCGTTCTCACCGAGGATGCCGGTTTCACGAGCGTGCTCCAATGCTGCTTCCAGGGCTTTCCGCTCACGCTCGTATTCGTGCCTTAAGTAGATGATGCCCGATTCGGATCCGATCGTCAGCGCGGCCAGCAGCATTCCTTCAATGACCAGGTGGGGGAGTTCTTCCAGTATCACTCGGTCTTTGAACGTGCCGGGCTCACTTTCGTCGGCGTTGCAGATGACGTATTTGGTATCGGACTTTTCGCCTCGAACGAGCGCCCACTTTCGTCCCGTGGGAAAACCGGCGCCACCCATGCCGCGCAGTCCGGAATCGTTCAACGCGTCGATACACGCCTGGCCCAACGTCTCGGTGCTTGATTCGCCGACGTCCTCACCGAGCGTGCGAACCGTGTAGTATCGATCTTCCGGCTTGAGGTACGGATCGCATTTCCATTGCCGCAGAGTCTGAGTCGGATCGCTACTCGGAAGAGGCTGCGAGCCATTGATCAGCGGAGACAAGTTGTCGAGTGACGCGTTTCCGATGGGAACTTCGTCGATCGAAACTGCCGGAGCGTTTTCGCAACGGCCGATGCACGAAACTTCAACGATCTCGACATCTTCCTGGTCAGCGAGACTTTCTTGCAGGTCAGCGCTTAGTTTCGCACAACCGCCCATCGCGCAGGAGACGTCCCGGCAAACGTGCACGGTTTTGCGAGGTGGAGGCGTTCGGCGGAAACTCGGGTAAAAGCTGACGAGGCCTTCGAGTCGGTAAAGTGGGACTCGTTGTTGTTTGGCGATTTCACGCAACGTGTCGTCGCTTAACCAGCCGAGTTCGTGCTGGACTTGCATCAGCTCGCGAAGAAGTTTCACAGTGATCGTCCTTGTTTAATTGCCGGTCAAGAATCAGTACAAGCGGGCTCGATTTGTTCAATCGGCAATACAGTAGGCCGGAACAAGCTCTGCGCAGTTCCGGCGATCGCGAGTCGAACGATGCTTCAGTTGCCGGAACTGCGCTGTGCTCGTTCCTGCCTACAAAAATCGCGCCGCTTGAAGCGTCCGCTGCGATTCCTGAAGCGGAACTTTAGCTCGCTGCTTACTACTTGTTCGAGGCCGCTTGGCTAGTTTTCCCAGCGGCCAACTGTCGATTCGCGTTAAGAAGACATTTCACGGCGCAGAGACGCATCTTTCAAATCCGAAACAAACATGCAGCCGGGGCTGTGAGTTATGGCAAAGTTCGGTCTTGCGGCCATCAGCGCTGCCTGAGGAGTGACGCCGCACGCCCAGAAGACGGGCAGCTCGTCGGCGGCGATCGGGACGGGATCGCCGAAGTCCGGGGCCTGCAGATCGGTGATGCCGATTTCGCCCGGAAGCCCAATGTGGATCGGTGCTCCGTGAACGTCCGGAAACTGCGACGTGATTTGCACAGCTCGAATTGCCTCGGCTGGCTTCAGCGGACGCATTGACACGACGATCGGACCGTGAAATTTCCCGGCTGGTTCGCAAGGAACATTCGTCTGAAACATCGGAACATTGCAGCCGAGTTCGATGTGCCGGACCGGAATCTGGTTTTCGATGAGGGCGAATTCGAACGTGAATGAGCAGCCGATCAGGAAACTCACCAGGTCGTCCTGCCACAACGCCGCGATGTTTTGCACTTCGTCGGCAATGACGCCGTTTCGCCATACTCGGTACATCGGCAGGTCAGTTCGCAGGTCAGCACTTTCGGCCAGTCGGGCTAGAGAGTGGCAACCCGGTTCAGTCACTTCCAGAAGCGGGCACGGTTTTGGATTCCGTCTGCAGAACTGACGAAACTCGGCAGCGTCATCGCGTGGCAGGATCACCAGGTTTGCCTGCGCGAATCCGGGAGCCAGTCCCGACGTCTGCGTGGTCCATTTTCCTGACCGGCATGCCTGCCGTACTCCGTCCGGTGTCGTTGGAATCTGCTGGGCTGGCACGGGCAGTTGATCTTTCTGTGAAGTTTGCAGCACGATCGCCCATTGGCGCAGGGCAGAAGTGCCCCGATCATGGCGACATTAATTCTTATTCTACTGGCGGTTGTTCTTATCTTCTCTTTTTCGTCAGGATCGACGCAGCGACCGTGCGGCGTCGATGATAATTCCTGGAGACTCATTTCCAATGGACGAACCAGAACTGCCGGATCGAATTGGTCCGTACGACATCCTTCGCAAAATTGGCTCGGGCGGAATGGGTACGGTGTACCTGGGTCGGCATGTAGATACGCAGCTTGAAGCCGCAGTCAAAGTGTTGCCATCTTCGCTGGCTCGTGAGCCCGGCACGGTCGATCGTTTTGAACGTGAAATTGATGCCATGCGGAAGTTGACCGGCCCGCACATCGTTCGGCTTTTCGAAAGCGGACACGACAAACCGACCGATCAGATGTTCCTCGCCATGGAGTACGTCGAAGGCGAGACGCTGACCGATTGCATCCGAGCCAACCGCAGACTGCCCTGGGAACAGTCGGTCGATATCGCGATTCAGATTTGCTCGGCATTGAAAACTGCTCACGCGACCGGCGTCGTGCATCGAGATCTTAAGCCATCGAACCTGCTGATCGGCGACGACGGCATTGTGAAGCTAACCGACTTCGGTGTCGCTCAGGTCTTCGCCGCTCAACGACTGACAGTTACCGGCGGTATCATCGGCACGGCTGAGTACATGTCTCCCGAACAGGCGCAGGGCCGACGCTGTACACGGACCAGCGATCTGTATTCGCTCGGAGCGGTGCTTTACGTGATGGTGACCGGGCGGCCACCGTTCACCGGCAAAAACGCCATCGACATTATCCAGAAGCACTCGACCGCACGGTTTGATCGGCCCAGTCTTTATGCCCATGACATTCCGAGAATCCTGGAAGATGTCATCTGCAAACTGTTGGAAAAGGATCCCGAGGATCGCTACAGCGACGCTCACGTTGTTTCGTTGCGGCTGAAGGAAGTCGTTAAGCGAGTCGAATTTGCCAGCAGAGATGAAACGATCACTCGGCCGATTGAGTCCGACGGGTTGATGTCTCCAACGGCGACGGCGCCTGGTCGAAACAGTCATCAGCGAAGTGCCGAAGAAACCTTTGCGTCGGGTGTGCTCGAATCCGGGACGGACGAAACCGGTCAGAAGATCGGCGAGCCTCGCTACGATGGTCCCGGCTCGGCCACGATGATGCGTGATGCGTTTCGTGCAGAAATCTTACGAGAGCAGGAAAAGTCGCCGGTCGCGGCGCTGTTCGACAACACCTGGTTTCTGGTCGGTTGCCTGGGCCTGCTCATCGTCGGCGGCGTGTTCTGGATGAACGGGGACCGTCGAGGCAGCTCCAGCGATGATGGCTCTGAATTTGCCGCTGAGGTTGCGGGTGCTCCGGGAGAGGTTTCGCGGTTCATGCGTCTGGCAAAATCGTACCGACGTAACGGCGACACGGCTCGCGAAGTTCGCGTGTTGAAAGCTTTGCGAGCGGTGATTTCGCATGACGAGTTGAACACGGAAATCGTCGAGGAAATCGATCGGCGTCTGAGCATTATTGACAAACGTCAGCAGCTGCACAGTGACAAAGCGGGCCTGGCCGAACAGACGATTGAGCGAGCGGCCAGATTGGTCGACGAAGGCCGGTCTGACGACGCCCTGTCACTTCTCGACGGGCTGGACGTGCTCTACGCCGACGATGAACACGCCACTGTTTTCCTGGAGAACGCCGATTCGCTGCGTCGTCGAATTGCCGAATTGAGGAGCGGCGTTGAAGAAGAAAAATCCGCCAAGGAGTAAGTGGTCTGTTTCATAAGTCCGTAAAGGCTTGTCATTGAGGAGTTGTTTGACCCGAAGCCGCAGGCGATGGTGTTTTGAATGCGTGCCGGCATCTGAAACACCATCGCCTGCGGCTTCGGGTCAAACAAGGAACTTATTTCGGGACAGACCACTAACCGGGCGGCTCAGCTCATCGCGCGACGGCCTGCCGATTTTCTGGAGTGGGCAAAGTCAACGCGTGCCGACTGCCATCGATCGGCGATCAGACAACTCGTCGGCAAAGCTCATGGCCGTGTCGACAACTCGGTTGATATCCGAATCAATCATGTGCCCGTCGATCGGCAGGCAAACGCGTCTGAGGAATTCGTTCCTCGCGACCGGGAAGGTGTCCGCTGTCACGCCGTATCGTTTCTGGTAATGCGGCATCAGGTTGACCGGTAAGCAGGGCACGGTCACCGCGACTCCACGCCGACGAAGTTCTGATGTGAATTCGTCGCGAAGCACACCGAGATGCTGCAGGTTCAGTCTCAGCGGGTAATTCAGCCATGTGTGATTGGCGTCTGCCCGTTCGTAGGGGACTTGAAACTCGCGCCGGCAACTGAAGGCAGCAGTGTAGCTCATCGCGACCTGGCACCGCCGTCGCCATGCATCACGAGCTTTGCCAAACGCTGCCAGTTGCCAGACGGCGGCGAGATCGGTCATTCGATCAGCGTAGTGAAGCGAACGCTTCGAGTCCCAATGTTGTGATTCGCCGGTCAGATCGTCAAGCGGCGTGATCTCGTTTCGCAATCGCCTTGCGAGCTGTTCGTTCGCTGTGCAAATCAGGGCGCCGGCACTCAGCAGGTTCGATTCTTCTGAGCGGCAGTGGTAGATCCGAATCTGATTCTCGTCAAGGTCTCCACGAGTCCCAATCCCCGGTGACTGTGCCTGAGCGTCGTTGATCAGGAGTAATCGATGTCGTCGGCAAAGGTGCGTCAATGATTGCGTGTCGACAGGCAAACCAGCGACGTCGACAGCGACGATGGCGCGAGTTCGATCCGTCAGTGAATCGGCAACCTGGTCGACATCGATGTGGGTTGATTCGGGATTGATGTCCACCAGAATCGGGTGCGCGTTGAATTGCCGAATGACTTCCGGAATCGATGGCGGCAGGTAGGCCGGGATGATGACTTCGTCGTCCGGTAACAGATTGCTGGCGGCAAGCACGCAATGCAGAGCAACGTTGGCGCTGGCAACGGCGACGACATGAGGCGTACCGGTGAGGCGAGCGGTTTCTGATTCAAGTTCCGTCTGCCAGTCGGCTCGCGAAGGACCGATTGCGATGAGGCGTTGCAGATCAGCGACGGCCGCCGAAGCTGCCGGGACTCGTGAGCCGTTTACTATTCGGGCCGCCTGCTCGGGTTGAGCATTCCTTCCTGAGAAGTGATCTGGCGAAACCGGTTGACGTGACATTTCCGCAAGTCCTTGAACGCTGATTTGCTACTGGACTGATTTGCTACCGGCCCGAAACCTCCTGAGACGATCAGAGTCCGATGCCCTGATGTGTTTGCAAATGGATTGGCTGCGTGAGAGGTAACGGGAATTCAATCCGCACACTCCGTGCCGGAGAATTGTCTCAACGTTGCGGCATTCCGCGAACGCAGTCTTACGGAAGCGGACGCGTGATCTCAGCGCCGTTTCGAACGATCGACACACGCACGAACCCACCGAACGCGGCTTTTGCGTTCGGCTTAGCGGAGTTCTGTCGCGACATCGTCAATGATGTCGTTAATCGTTCGGGTGGGCTGCCAGCCGACGGTCTCGTTGATCCGATCAATCGACGGCACTCGCCGCTGCATGTCTTCGAAGCCTTCCCCATACGCCTTGTCATACGGGACAAGTTCGACTTTCGAAGAACTTTGCAATCGCGCGATAATCAATTCGGCGAGCTGCAGGATCGAAATCTCTTCGGTGCTTCCCACATTGTAGATCTGTCCGCAGGTTGCTTCGGAATCAATCAGCTTGATCAATGCTTGTACGACATCGTGAACATGGCAGAAGCATCGCGACTGATTGCCGTCGCCGTGAACTTCCAGTTTGTCATTTCGTAAGGCCTGCTCGACGAAGCGAGGAACCACCATTCCGTACTGACTGCGCTGACGCGGCCCGACGGTGTTAAACAATCGGACGATGGTGACCGGCAGCCGACTTTCCTTCCAATGAGCCAGCGCCAGGAATTCGTCGAGCGCCTTCGCGCAGGCATACGCCCAACGGTGTTTGGTTGTCGCGCCTTCAAGCCGGTCGTCGTCTTCACGATACGGAACATTCTCCGACTTACCGTAAACCTCGGAAGTCGACGTAATGAGAACCCGGTTTCGGTAACGCCGCGCCAGTCGCAGCACGACTTCCGTGCCCTGGTAAATCGTGTCGATCGTGTCGACGGGCTGCTCCATGATCAGCTTGACGCCAACGGCGCTGGCGAGATGAAAAACCGTGTCGCACTCGGACATCAGCTTTTCCATCAACGCGACATCGCGGACCGTGTCGACGTACAGGCGGAAGTTGGAATCAGCTTCCAGGTCGGCGACGTTGGCGTGCAGCCCGGTCGACAGGTTGTCGATGACCGAAACCTTCCGGCCGGATTTCAACAGTTCTCGCGCAAGATGACTGCCGATAAAGCCGGCTCCGCCAGTAATCAATACGTGCTGACTGCGATCCATTTTGATTTCCTGGCTTCAGATGGTTGCCGCAGACTTTCGCAGATGGACGCAGATAGAAAAAAGCCCCTGCCAAAAATCTGCGTCCATCTGCGCTGATCTGCGGCCCATTTTCTTATTGGAAGTGGCGGCAGTTTATTAAATGTTTTCGACCGTTTCCTCGACGCCTTCGGGAAGTCGATTCGGGAACCGTTCTTCTTCGGAAGTTTTGGCCCGCATGTAAAGTTTGATTGGCACTTCGGGAAACGGCAGTTTTTCCTGGAGCACGCCGAGCAGATATCGCTTCCACGAATTATCGAACAGTGCCGGATCGTTGCATTTCAGCACGATCGTTGGCGGCTGTGTTGCAACCTGCACGGCGTAATAGATTTTCGGGATTCGACTCTTGCGCATCGGTGGGCGGTTCAGCAGGATGGCTTCGCGGAGAACGCGGTTCAGTTTTCCGGTACTGACTCGAGTCAACGATTGCTTGTAGACAGTCTGCGCGAGGTTGATCAGCTTTCGCGTGTTGCGGTTTTCAATCGCCGTCACGAAGGCGACCGGAGCATGCCGGATCGAGGCGAACTCTTTGAGCAGATAATCGCCCCACGACTCGATCGTCATGCCGGCTTCTTGAGCTTCGTCCCACTTGTTGACGACGAAGATGCACGGCTTGTAGTGAGTCAGCACTTCCTCGACGAGTTGCTTGTCGACTCGCGAAACCGTCTTCTGCGAGTCAAAGAAAATCAGCACGACGTCCGCGCGGCGAATGCTTCGTTGAGCTCGGACGAGGCCGTAGAATTCGATGTTGTTGGCGAGGCTTTTTTTCTTGCGAACGCCCGGCGTATCGATGGCGATAATCGTCTTGCCGTCGACGTCGAATCGAAGGTCGATGCTGTCGCGAGTGGTGCCGGCGACTTCGCTGACGATGACGCGTTCTTCTTCAGCAAGAGCATTGATGAACGTGCTCTTGCCAACGTTTCTTCGTCCGACAATCGCCAGCTTCATTTCCGGCTCGGACGCCTGCTCGGTGCCGTCCGCGAGTTCGGCTTCGGTGGCCGACGGCAGCAGCTCAAGAATCGCGTCCATCAAGCCAAGCCGATTGTGATTTCCCTTGACGCTGGTTGTCACAAGTTTGCAGTTGGCCAGCGCGTAGAATTCGGCGATGTCGTCTGCCGTGCGCGACGAGTCGCACTTATTGACGACCAGCAGCTTTGGCTTGTCGATGTGTCTGAGCCGTTCGGCGACGAGTTTGTCCAGCGGAACCGGTCCGGCCTGGCCATCCACGACGAAGACCAGAATGTCGGCTTCGTGTAGCCCCATGCTGATCTGATTCTCGATATCGACGGTCAGGTCGTCCGAATCTTCGATACCCATTCCGCCGGTATCGATCAGTTCGAAATACCGATCCTCTTCGTGCAGCAGATATCGCATCCGGTCGCGAGTAGTTCCGGCCTGTCCGTCAACGACGGCGATCATCTTCCGAGCGAGCCAGTTGAACAGCGAACTTTTACCGACGTTGGGACGCCCGACGATGGCGACTTTTGGGATGGACATTTCTCTGAATTCTGCGTGAAGCAATTGTGGGGAGAAATCGGCCGGAACCATTCTCACCAAGTAAAGATTCGGACGTCGAAAGCAGCCTGAGAGGCGGGACGAGTCCGAGGGGCGAAACGGGATTCTACCGAGAACCTCGTCCGAATACTGCAATCCACACACGGATTTCGCAGGCAATCTGTGGCTGGTGCCAAATCGGCGAGAAGATTTCGCCTTAAACGTCGCTGAGTCGCAGTGCCCGAGCGAACTTCGGCAACGGCAGAACTACCAGCGGTACAAAGCCGTGCCCCAGGTCAAGCCGCCGCCGAAGCCGCACATCAGAAGGACATCTCCGGATTTGATGCGGCCGGCCTGCTGAGCCTCGTCGAGGCAGATGGGGATCGAACCGGCCGACGTGTTTCCGTACTGGTCGAGGTTGACCGCGACCTTCGAAGCCGGAATTCCCAGCTTTTCCATGGCCGCGTCGACGATTCGGATATTTGCCTGGTGGATCAGAAACAGGCTGACGTCTCCGACCGACATGCCCGATTTTTCGAGCACCAGCTCGATAGACTCCTGAACAACTCGTACAGCCCATTTAAAAACGTTTCGGCCATCCATCTTCAATAAATGGTCACCAGCCGCGATGGCTTCTGGGGTATCGGGCTCTTTCGTTCCGCCAGCCGAGCACTGCAGAAGTGGTCCGCCGCCGCCGTCAGAACCAAGCTGGTAGCAGATGAGTCCCTGGGTGGCTTCGCCGCGAGTCATCAAAACTGCGCCAGCCCCGTCGCCAAACAGCGGAGCGATTGTCCGGTCGGATTGATCGACGATGCGGCTGTTACAGTCGGCTCCGATGATCAAAGCCAGCTTGCTGTTTCCGGTCGCGACGAACTGCGAGCCGGTCACCATCGAGTACATAAATCCGGAGCAGGCTGCCTGGAGATCAACGGCCGGACACTCCAGACTCAGCCGATCCTGAACGAGGCACGCGGTCGACGGGCAGCAATAATCGGGGGTGAACGTTCCGACGAGCAGCAGATCGATGTCGGCCGGGTTGACTTTCGCTCGCTCAATCGCGGCCCTGGCGGCTTCGACGGCCATATCGCTGGTTGCGAGGTTCGGCGGAGCGTGTCGTCGGGAAAGAATCCCGGTTCGCTGCTTAATCCAATCCGGGTCGAAACCGCGTTCATCCCTCAGTTGTTCGTTGGAAATCACTTGATCGGGAACGTACGAACCGGCAGAAATGATCTGGACGCCCAACAAAGAATTCGTGCGGTCGCTGACGAGAATCCGTTCGTTCCCCTTGGGGTTTGCGGATCCGAAGTCCTGCTGATCAGTTGTGGCAGAACTCGGTGGCATCACGACATTCTCCTCGGGTTTCTCTCTGAATTTTAATGCCCGACAAACAAGGAATCGCATCACAGGCGGGCAGAATTGTGGCCGAGTATAGTCCTCGCAATCCAGTCAAACCAGCGAGGTTAGGCACCATCGACACACTAAACGACTCTCGATTCCAGAGGCACGGATCAGGCTGACCTTGCCGGCTCGCGAGTTGCATCGCTAAAAACAGAATGCAAAAATATCAGTGGTCACTCCGCCACCTGCGTCATCCGGAATTTGAGCTTGATGCGCTCTTTACCGGCCCAATGAATACAGGCATCATTCAACCTTCCAGACAGAACCCACCTCGGACGCTTCGAGATGCTTACTCGATTTATGACGAACTACGTCGCGCGACATCAGAATAAAGCCAATCAGATTCTGCACCTGATTGGAGTTCCGCTGACCTTTGTTTGCTCGGCCATCCTTCTGATTCTGCAGCGCCCTGAAATGGCCGCGGCGTCTTTCGTCGGCGGATACATCCTGCAGTTCATCGGGCACGCGATTGAAGGTAACGACGCCGGTGAACTGATCCTGCTCAAGAGAGCTTTCGGCAAGCCGTACCGGGAGTTTGCCCCTGGCTACGAGGAACAGTCAAAGTCTGCCGATTAGGAAGCCGATATCACCTGTAGCGGTTATGCCGACGCGCGCAGTCCCTGCGCGTCGTTCGATGCTGACTGATCGTTGTTTTAGGGGTTCGGTATGTCGAAGTTGCTTAAAAATGTCGGGATCTATCTTTGCGGCGTCGCTCTCGTCAGCGGCTGCGCCAAAGTAGGGGACCTTCAGTATCTGGTTGGCGAGTCTCGAACCACCGAAGACGGGACCGAGGAGCTGGATTATTACCTCGATCACGCGACGAAGATCGACTACCCGTCGGTTTATCAGTCGAGTCCGGACGAGGTCA
>Ga0316208_1001828_pt1 | contig 18818 bp, 16 predicted proteins | sample 3monopyrite_MG_FD_204944 | JGI IMG/M metagenome (GOLD analysis project Ga0316208, IMG submission 204944) | Microbial mat bacterial communities from mineral coupon in-situ incubated in ocean water Damariscotta River, Maine, United States -... | ecosystem: Environmental > Aquatic > Marine >...
ATTCGAAAAGAACAGAGTGAGCCGCTGCTTGAACAATTTAAAACCTGGCTGGATAAATCAGCACAGCATATGCTGCCGAAGTCAGCCATAGGCAAGGCCATTAGTTACAGTATCAGACAATGGCCCAGGCTGACGCGGTTTATTGAAAGCGGCTATCTGAGTATTGACAATAATCGAGCTGAACGCGCGATAAAACCTTTTGTTATCGGGCGTAAAAACTGGATGTTTTCCAATACAGCAAAGGGTGCCGAGGCTAGCGCCGTGTTATACAGCCATATTGAAACGGCAAAAGCAAATGGGCTGATACCGTTTGATTATTTGAAATACTTATTTGAACAGCTTCCTGGTAAACCTGAAGATATAGATTATTTACTGCCCTGGAATGCAGAAGCACTAACATAGTTGAGTAAATCTTATTTATGTGCACTTCGCCAGACGTTTACTGAGTAAATGTCAAACTTGACGTTAATAATAGGAAATAAAAATTACTCATCCTGGTCACTGAGGCCGTGGATATTAATGAAACATTTTCAAGTGGATTTTGAGGAAAAACGGATTGTGCTTTTCAAAGAGAATACTGCAGATGAATTATCTAAATACAATTCGGACTTAAAAGTACTAATACTGCTAGATGATGAACGGGTTGTATGGGATTCACTGTCAATCCTTGAGTATATATCTGAACAGTACCTTGAGAATCGGGGCTGGCCTGCTGATGAAAAAGCACGCTCAATCGCTAGATCAGTGAGCTCTGAAATGCACTCAAGTTATTCAAACGTAAGAAATGAACTCCCAATGAATTGCCGTATGAGATACGAGAATATAGGGCTGTCTCAAGATGCAGAACGGGAAATTGAGAGAATAAAAGAACTATGGCGGAAATGCCGAAGTGAACACGGAAGAAAAGGCGAGTGGTTGTTTGGTGAATACTCTATTGCTGATGCTATGTTTGCCCCAATCGTTTTACGATTTGATGGTTACAATATTCCTCTAGGTGACGTCGAGGAAAACTACGTAAAAAGTGTATTGATGCACTCAGCTATAATTGAGTGGGTAGAAGCAGGAAAACTTGAAACGGAAGTTATTGAGGCTGACGTAATTCAAGCATAAATCGGATAAGGGCTGATATCTAGTCAGCCCTCGAGCGGCAGAATTTACTGATCTGGGGATATTTATCATCCCAGCGCTCGGCAAACTCATCCAGCGATAACAGTGCTTTCTCTTCGGTGGTTGCTTGATATATTATCTTTAAATCTGCCGCAATCACTTTGTATCTTTCCAGGTCACGAACCTCATTGAGTTACGCACCAAGTGTAGTGGTCAACCTTTTTTGGCCACAAAATTAAAGGTTTTCCAATAATACGTTTATTTTTTCGTTCTGAGATTTAAAAGTCAGCTGCCTATAAGCAAGACTCATATAATGACATCCTTGATCTGAATGAAATATCATGCCAGTTGGGCAACCACGTGCTTCATATGCCGTCTTTAACGCATGCTTTGTTAATTCACTATCTGGGGAATTTGACAACGAAAATCCAATTATTTTCCGTCCATATAAATCCAAAACCGTTGCCAGATATTGCCATTTAACAGCGACCCAAAGATAGGTGACATCACCGCACCATACTTGATTTGGTCGCACAGGACTAAACTCGCGGCTAAGGTGATTTTTAATATCAACATGCTCTTTCTTGGCTGTTTTATAATGATACTTAGGGGTCTCTTTGTAGTGGTCAACCTTTTTTGGCCACGCAATTAAAGGTTTTCCAATAATATGATTCTTTTTCGTTCGGTGATAATCCTGAATTATGACTGTGAGGTCTAATCGAATTATAGTATTTATAAATATAATCTCGCACAGAATCAATTGCTGTAATATCATTTTTATATCCATGCTTTGGCATGTTTTCAGTTTTTAAACTTCTAAAAAATCGTTCCATTGGTGCATTATCCCAACAGTTTCCTCGGCGACTCATACTTTGTTTTATTTGATATGTCCAAATCATCTGCCTAAAAGTTAGACACGTATAATGGCATCCTTGATCAGAATGAAACATAACGTTAGAGGGCTGATTCCTGGCTTCAAATGCATTCGTTAACGCTCGTTTTGTTAGCTCACTATCAGGTGAGTTTGATATTGCAAAACCAATAATTTTCGACCATATAAATCTAAAACAGTGGCTAAATATTGCCATTTATCGCCAACCCAAAGATAGGTAACATCACCACACCATACTTGGTTGGGACGTATAAGGCTAAACTCTCGACTGAGATGGTTTTTTATATTTACATGTTCTTTCTTTGCCGCTTTATATTGATGCTTAGATGGCTGACAACTCACAAGGCCTAGGCGCTTCATTGCTTTTGATGCGCGATATCAACTTAAGTCATAACCACCTTTAGTGACGATGTTTGACAGTGTTCTAGCACCTGCTGAACCCCGCTGAGTGCATGTGCAGCTTTAACTTCTACATCAGCACGTATATTTTCAATCTTGATTATTATATGATTTTTCTGCCAATATGATAACTACTGCGTTGAATATTAAATACGCGGCATAAAGCTTTAACCGAATAGCTCTCTTTAATTTTTTCAATTAATAAACCGTTCATGGAGTCCGACATCAAGAGAGCTGTAGCTTTTTTTAATATATCTTTCTCCATTTTCAGCTGCTGTACTTCACGCTCTAAGGCTTTTATTCTACGCTGCTCTTCTGAAATGGATATTCCAAGTGACACTTCGCCGTTTCGTTCTTTGCGTAGTTGTCACGCCCATTTATCAACAGTGGACTTACCCACGCTCATGGCTTCAGCCGCTTCTCGAATTGAATAGCCTTTATCGACAACGAGCTCTGCTACTTCTTGTCTAAATTCTGGTTTGAAATGTTTTTTTGTCATGTAGCTACCTTATTTAATGATGATTATAATATCACCTTTAATTCGGTGGCCAAATTTAGTATGCCACTACAATGCCAGCAATTAAATCATTCGTTTTATTGGGGGAAGTTCATATCACGACCTTCTGCCATCTGCTATAATTCGCGCCCTTAATCTATAAGCAATGAGTTTGGCCTATGTTCCGTTTAGGGTGTGAGAATCGCGTTTGTGTTCAAAATGAAGTTTTATCCGGTTTAACCGTTGCCCTGGCATTAGTTCCCGAGGCGGTGGCATTTGCTTTTGTTGCTGGCGTGGAACCACTGGTTGGTTTGTATGCGGCCTTTATGGTGGGTTTACTGGCGTCTATTTTTGGTGGCCGACCAGGTATGATCTCTGGAGCAACAGGCGCTATGGCGGTTGTTATGGTGGCACTGGTTGCGCAACATGGCGTGGAATACCTGTTTGCCACCGTCGTTCTCACAGGAATAATACAAATACTTGCCGGTGTCTTTAAGCTGGGTAAGTTTATACGCATTGTGCCGCACCCAGTGATGCTGGGTTTTGTAAATGGCCTGGCCATCGTTATCTTTTTAGCGCAAGTTCAGCATTTTCAAATTGATGTGGATGGCGCAACACAATGGATGTCTGGACAGCCGCTAATGATTTTTGCGGGTTTAATTGTTCTTACAATGGCCATTATTCACTTTTTACCTAAATTAACTACGGCTATTCCATCATCACTTGTCGCGATTGTAGTTGTTTCCTTTATGGTGATTGGCCTAAATATTGATACCAATACAGTCGGTGATTTAGCCTCTATTGAAGGTGGCCTGCCGCAGTTCCATATTCCAGATGTTGCGTTTACGTTTGAAACCTTAAAAATTATTTTTCCATATGCCTTTATTCTTGCGGCGATTGGCTTAATTGAGTCACTGTTAACCTTAACCTTAATCGATGAAGTAACGAATACACGGGGTCGTGGCAACCGTGAATGCATTGGTCAGGGTATTGCAAATACAGCGACTGGTTTTTTCGGTGGCATGGGTGGTTGTGCGATGATTGGCCAGAGTATGATTAATGTAAACTCCGGTGGCCATCAGCGCTTATCGGGTGTTTCAGCGGCGTTATTTTTACTCGCGTTTATTTTGTTTGCATCAAGCCTGATTGAACAAATACCAATGGCCGCTCTGGTTGGTGTTATGTTTATCGTCGTAATTGGTACGTTTGAATGGTCGAGTATTCGTATTTTTGGAAAAATTCCAAAGCATGACGCCTTTGTGTTGGTATTAGTTTCTGGTGTTACTGTTGCAACCGATCTAGCAATGGCGGTTGTTGTGGGTGTTATTGTTTCAGCATTGGTTTTTGCATGGGAGCATGCCAAGCATATTAATGTTACGTCACTCATTGATGAGAATGGCTCAAAAGTGTATGAGCTTAACGGGCCACTGTTTTTTGGTTCGGTGAAAAACTTCCGTGAATTATTTGTACCTGAAAATGACCCTGATGATGTGATTATCGAATTTCAAAATTCTCGTGTAACGGATCACTCTGCGATTGAAGCAATTGATTCATTGGCCGAACGCTATATACAAGCGGGTAAAAAATTGCATTTACGTCACTTATCTGAAGAGTGTAAAACCTTGTTAGATAAAGCCGGTGATTTGGTTGAAGTAAACCGTATGGAAGATCCTAGCTATCACGTTGCTGATGATAAACTAGCTTAAAATTTATTAGCTTACATAAAAAAACCCAGCTTATAGCTGGGTTTTTTTATGGGTTTAATAGCTTGAGGGTATATGAGCCTGTATGTCTTTTACATTATGTCGTACCAGGTTTTTATCGATGGCTGATACTACAAACTTGTTTGTTTCATGGCCTAAATTTTTTCTAAGATCACCTAAAAACTTTGGTGGAGACATTAAAATTAGCTTTTTGAATTCACCCTTATTACGTGCGGAGTTTAAATGCTGGCTTAATGACCTTGCAAAAACGGTTCTATCATTATCTCCGTGTGTATTGTCTGTACTTGTTAGCCTGGACTGTCGGCCTTCTTTTTGTTGACTACCGGTTAGCTGGCTTTTATGATTTCTACTGGTACTGTGCGTAAAACCTTTGAGTTCCTTCAGTGTGTTTTTTGATTCAGTCGATTCAACTTCAAAAATTTTTGCACGGCTGCTTTCTGCAACTACGACCCATGTTTTAGACATTTATAAACTCCTACAGGTTGATTAAACTCGGACAGACACTTATCGATAGGGTTAAACAATTACCGTCATGTGCGACCGAAGTGAATGAGTGCTATAACCATTACCTCTCAATTTGTTTATCAATACTATTAATATATAATTGGCCGGGTGTTGTTTGGTAATTCAAATTGTTTATAGTTCCAATTACTTTATTTAATAGTGCGGGTCATGGTGACTTAGGCATAAATAAACAGACTTTTTAAATCGAAATAACCTGGCTAAGTTAATGATATTTCGATCATATTCAAATGGACATATTACAAAGTTACTGGATTGCAATTAGGTAATATTCAGTTATGTTGGTATATTAGTAATTGGTAAATTAGACGAATGGTACAAGGCTTACATGACTGAATCTGTCGAATCATCAGAAGAAATTATATCTAAAACCACTTGTCCATACTGCGGCGTAGGTTGTGGCGTTATTGTTAGCCGTGAACAGGGCGAATATAAAGTGCGTGGCAATCCTGACCATCCAGCTAATTTAGGCCGTTTATGCTCAAAAGGTGCGGCTTTAGCGGAAACGCTGGATGATGAAGGCCGTATGTTGTACCCACAAATTAATGGTATGCAGTCTACGTGGGATGAAGCCTTTGAACTAATGGCTAAACGTTTTCAACGCTGTATTGATAAGTATGGGCGTGACTCGGTGGCTATGTATGTTTCGGGGCAGCTGCTTACCGAAGACTATTACGTTGCTAATAAATTGATGAAAGGATTTATTGGCAATGCCAACATTGATACTAATTCTCGACTGTGTATGTCATCTGTAGTGGCTGCTCAAAAGAGGGCGTTCGGTGCAGATTCTGTGCCCTGTTGTTATGAAGATATTGATCGTACTAATTTAATCGTGCTTGTTGGCTCCAACACGGCCTGGTGTCACCCGGTGATTTTTCAACGCATTCGCCAGGCGCAGAAAAACAATCCCAATTTAGATGTGGTGGTGATTGATCCACGCAAAACAGCGACCTGTGATATTGCGAGTATGCACCTGGCGATTACTTCAGGAACAGATTCATTGCTTTTTAATGGCCTGCTAACGTATCTAAATGATAAAGGTGAAGTGAATAAACCCTTTATAGATAATTGCGTAGAAGGTGCAGATGCCGCTTTAAATGCAGCTTATGAATCATCTGCAGAGATGACAGGCCTGGCCAAAAAGTGTGGCTTAGAACTCGATCAGCTTGAACGTTTTTATGCTTTATTTGCACGCAAAGAGAAAGTGCTAACTTTATATTCACAAGGTATTAATCAAAGTAGTTCAGGTGTTGATAAAGTAAATTCTATTATTAACTGCCACTTATTATCTGGTCGAATTGGCAGGCCAGGAATGGGAGCGTTTTCACTTACTGGGCAACCCAATGCAATGGGTGGTCGTGAAGTCGGTGGCCTGGCTAATCAGTTAACGGCACATATGGATCTTGAAAATAAACAGCATCGTTCTTTAGTTCAGCAACACTGGCAGTCACCCCACATTGCAGATAAAGCAGGCTATAAAGCAGTCGATTTATTTGAGGCCATTTTAGATGACAAGATTAAAGTGCTATGGGTGATTGGTACTAACCCCGCGGTGAGTATGCCAAACAGTAAGCGTGTTAGAGAAGCCTTGTCTCATTGTGAACTTTTAATTGTGCAAGACTGTATGCAAAATACAGATACTGCCGATTTAGCCCATGTACTTTTACCCGCTTCAACCTGGGGTGAGCGCAATGGTATGGTGACCAATTCTGAACGACGTATTTCTCGTCAACGTGCATTTCGTGAGTCGCCGGGTGAAGCGATGGCGGATTGGCAAATCATCTGTCAATTTGCACAAAAAATGGGCTATCACGCTGCATTTTCATATGAATCACCTAGAGAAATCTTCAATGAATTTGCCGCTTTAAGTGGTAAAGAAAATAATGCTTCACGTGATTTTGATATATCAGCCTGTGCCGACTTAGATAAAAAAGCCTATGAATCATTTGTGCCATCACAGTGGCCTATTACATTTAAAAACCCTCTAGGAACCGCGCGTTTATTTGAAGACGGTCATTTTTTTACGCCCTCGGGTAAGGCACAAATGATTTCTATCACGCCAAAATCGGCGGTTCACCCTATAACGGATGAATACCCATTAGTTTTAAATACAGGGCGTATTCGCGATCAATGGCATACCATGACGCGGACAGGAAAATCGCCTACTTTATCGACTCATTTTTCCGAGGCCTTTGTTCACCTACACTCTGATGATGCTAAACAATATAAAATTGTTGAAGATGACCTGGTGTGTGTGGAAAGTGCCTGGGGGGAGATTACAGTCCGTGCCTTAATCAGCGCGGATGTTCCCAGAGGCATGGTGTTTTCACCTATTCACTGGAATGACCAATACGCTTCAAACGCTGTAATAGGTAGCGTAGTTAATGATGCCTGTGACCCTATTTCAGGGCAGCCGGAGTTTAAACATACCCCGGTATCTATTAAGCCGGTTAAAAAAGCATGGTATGGATTTTTATTATCACGCCGCCAATTAGATCTATCTACACAAGACTACTGGAACTTAAATAAGGGCAGTGGATTGTGGCGTTATGAAATAGCTGGAAATGAAACCCCTAAGGTTTGGTCTGATAAGGCGCGCAACTTACTTTGTGCTAGCGAAGAAAATGTATCCTGGATGGAGTATTTTGATCAGTCTGCACAATGCTATCGTGCGGCACGTTTAGTGGGTAACAACTTAGAGAGCTGTATTTTTATTAGTCCAAATCCACATTTGCCCAGTCGTGACTGGTTAATGGCTTTATTTAAAAAAGCCAGCTTAGATGATAAGGATAAAATGTTTTTATTATCAGGTCGCTCAAATGATGCCTTCGAAGATGCTGGAACTAATATCTGTGCTTGTTTTGGTGTTGGTAGAAACACTATAGTTAAAGCGATTAAAGAAAAAAATATCAATTCAGTGGAAGCTATTGGTAATGCATTACAGGCAGGGACAAATTGTGGTTCATGTATACCCGAATTAACTGCTTTATTAGCAGAAGCGGCTAATAATTAAGAGGGTAAAAATGTGGTGATATACCGATGAAAACCTTATTACTGGGCAGACACGCAAAATCAAACTGGGGTGATAAAAACTTCAGTGATTTTGATAGGCCGTTAAATGAAAGTGGCGAAGTAGATGCGCCTATTATGGCCTCATATTTACAAAGATGTGGTTATCTAATTCATCAAATTATTAGCAGTGATGCTGCACGCGCACTGGCAACGGCTGAACAATATAAAAAATATTTAACGCCAGATCAGGATGTAATAACCCATCACGATTTATATTTAGCATCTGTAGAGACGATTACTGGCATTGTTGCGCAAATTTCGCCGGCTTATGGTGCTGTTATGGTTATTGGGCATAATCCTGGAATGTCAGATGCGCTAAATTATTTTAGCAAAGATAGTTTCGATGATATGTCGACTTGCAGTGTGGGCATAATCCAGTTTGAAGTATCAAATTGGCTTGATATTACAGCGGGTAGTGGAGAGGTACTGAGTTTAGAAAGCCCTAAAACGATTAAAAATAAAATTGAAAAATAAAATTTAATTATTCTCTGCTTTCATACACGGCCATAATGGCCTTTAACTCAATTGTGAGAGATGTTATTTCTGCGTCACTAAATTCCTCAAGCCCTTCAGTGCTTTTCCCCGCTTCCAGGCTTGCAATTATCGCATTAACTGACTCACAACCCATTGCGCATATCGTTTCTACTGCTTGAGTTACTTTATGCTCATTCATCGTAATCGGTGACTCTTGTGCTGTGTTTTCTATTTGCTGCTTTCTAGTTGCTTTGATGTATGTTGCAACCAGTTCTGAAACGTTGGGTATTTTAAATATTCTTTGCTATTTATATAATGCAGTACTTTATTTAGTCTGTAAAACCGGACTACAGATTCAATGCGCAATATTTCTTTACCATTACTATCAAAAAATATTAATGAAGGGGCAAATGTCAGATTAAGGTCTTCAGCCCATTGTTTGGCCGTCGTCTTGTTGCCTGTAGGCGTAACAACGGGTGTATCTTTTTGTGTATTAATTTGCACAATATCGAGATTACGCAGCTGCTTAATGACCTCAGGTTGATTTAGTGTGTCGCCATGTAGTACGTCACAGGCGTGACAACGAGGGTGTTCAAACAAAACGAGCAGTGGTTTACTTTTGTTATGCCTGGTTAAATCTAGAGAGTCTTGAATAAATAACTCATTTTCATTCAGCTCTTCAAGGCCGTAGCTAAGCGCCAGCTCTGCACGAGATAAATAGTCTCTATAGGATTCACGTAAATAATGTGCATCGGCTACATATTCGAGGGCGGCTCGAAATTGATACTTAGGCCTAAACCCTGGTAGCTTGAGGGCCAGTTGACCATTAGTGGTGTAGAACAACAGGGTCGGTGTGAAATTCATACGGCGGTGAGAGGCATATGTTTTTTCAGTCCATTTACGATTGTTAAAATCGGTAACAGTACGCGCACCGCGCACATCAATAGAAATCACATTAAAGTGTTTTTGTGTATAGTCCCTAATGCTCGGGTCGCCCCAGGTACCCTCCAGTAATGCCTTGCAATACGCACAGTCCTTGCGGCCAAAATAAATGATCATACCTTGCTTGCCATCTTTTCTAGCCTCTTCAAGGCTGTCATTTAAGTCAAGAAAGCTCAGGCTGAACCAGTCGGGTACATCCAGTGATTCGCTTAGCGGGGAATCATTAAACATAAGAGCATCTTTGTTTTGCACTGCATAGCTTGCACTACTGACTAAGCAAAGAATGAGTGAGAATAATTGGATACGTAAAAATATGTTCATATTATAGTGATGCAATGGTGGCCTGTATTTTTTTAGTATTTTTCATAATAGCGACTTTATAAGTGGATGTCTTTGATCTATATAGGTTAACTGCTTTTATGTGCCCGCTGCATATATTCATGGCTACGCATTTCTAGTAGACGGCTAACGGTGCGCTTAAACTCGAATTTAAGCTGTCTCCCGGTGTACAGCTCTTCCGGCTGGCCATCGGCACTGGCAAGTAAGTTTACATTGCGATCATAAAATTCATCAATCATATTAATAAAACGTTTGCCTTTGTCATTGTGGCTGTCATCCATCTTCGGGATATTGCTCACCAAAACAGTATGATATTGCCGCGCAATTTCAATGTAATCAGCAGATCCACGTTGATCGCCGCATATTACGTTAAAATCTAGCCAGATTATGTCGTTGGCATGCAGCACAGTATCGATAAGGCGATAGTTGATATGCACTTTGTGCTGTCGCTGAGCAGGTGAGGTGGTCATTTCAAGCAGCCTGTTTTCTAATGCCGCCTGAGTGCCGCCAGTTGTTAGGTACCAGGTATCAGCTTTTTCTAGCAGTCGAAGGCGATGATCAACCGGGCCATTTAATTCAATAGTATGCATATGTTGTTTGATGAGCGCTATCGCAGGCAAAAAGCGTTCTCGTTGCAGGCCATTTTTATATAAATTGTCAGGCGGTAAGTTAGACGTAGCGACAACGCTTATACCTTCTTCAAACAGGGTATTAAGTAAACCGTAAAGTAACATTGCATCGGTAATATCGGATACATGAAATTCATCCAGACAAAGTAGCTTGTAGCGTGAGGCAAAAGAGCGGGCGATATGTTGAAGAGGATTTTTTTGTTCGTGCAGTAAACTGAGCTGGTCATGAACGGCCTGCATAAAATGGTGAAAGTGCAGCCTTAGTTTTTGATGTTTGAACCCATGCTCTTCGCTCAAGGTATCAAAAAACATATCCATCAGCCAGGTTTTCCCTCGGCCGACATCACCCCATAAATAAATCCCCTGGGGAGGTTTTGGCGCTATTTTGAAAAATGATTGGAATTTAAATTTAAATGTGTGGGTTTGTGATTGGTATAGCTTAAGTTCGTGCTGTAGTTCGGCCAATTGTTTAACGGCTAGTTCCTGCGCCGCATCACAATCATAATGCTTCAGCTGGAGCTGTCTATTGTATTCATCTGAAATGCGCATAAAATATATTTATAGCCTTTAATTATATAAATATCAGCTAGATAGAGAGTTAATTTAAATTAGATTATAATATGTTCCATGCACTAACATTTTCGCTATTAAATCACGGAAGATAGAATTTGATTATGACGTATACCGACGATAAATACAGGACAATTCCATAAAATCGCAGATCTAATAAAATCAAACGCTTTGATGAGTGTAGGGGTTCAGGCTTTTCTTCATTTCTATATGTTTATAGCGAATACAAGTCATTGAGAAACATATGAAAATTTGCTAATATTCACCACGTTTTCAGTGTCTCCTAAATTCTATCTATAAGGCCCAAATTAACCCAATGACACGCTATATATTTATCACCGGTGGTGTAGTTTCCTCCCTTGGAAAAGGCATTGCTGCTGCTTCCCTTGGTGCCATTTTAGAGGCACGCGGCCTTACCGTTAAAATGCTCAAGCTTGACCCTTACATAAACGTTGACCCCGGTACTATGAGTCCGTTTCAACATGGTGAGGTATTTGTAACCGAAGACGGTGCAGAGACTGACCTTGATTTGGGGCATTATGAACGTTTTGTAAATTCCCGTACATCTCAAGCCAGTAACTTTACTTCGGGTCGTATTTACGAAACGGTTATTCGTAAAGAACGTCGTGGTGAATACCTGGGGGGAACCGTACAGGTTATACCGCACATTACCGATGAAATTAAACGCAGCATTATTGAAGGCGCAAAAGGTGCTGATGTTGCGATGGTAGAAATTGGTGGCACGGTAGGCGATATTGAATCATTGCCTTTCTTAGAGGCTATTCGCCAGATGGGTGTCGAGCTGGGGCATGATCGTGCCTTATTTATGCATCTTACCCTGGTGCCTTACATTCGCTCGGCGGGTGAAGTTAAAACTAAACCGACTCAACACTCGGTTAAAGAATTACGCTCTATTGGTATTCAGCCTGATATTTTATTGTGTCGTTCTGAAGAATACCTGGCGATTGAAGAACGCCGCAAAATTTCCTTATTTACCAATGTGGAAGAAAAGGCGGTTATCTCCGCAAAAGATTTAGACCATATCTACAAAATTCCGCAATGGCTACATGATCAGGGCCTGGATAATATTGTTGCTGAAAAATTACACCTAGATCTACCAGCAGCAGACTTGTCTGACTGGCAGGCCGTAGTTCATACACTGGAAAACCCAGAGTCTGAAGTGACTATTGGTATGGTTGGTAAGTATGTTGATTTAACGGAATCTTATAAGTCGCTGAATGAATCACTTGCGCATGCTGGCATTCAAAACAAGGCAACCGTGCACATAAAGTACATCGATTCAGAAACGCTCGAAAGCGGTGATATGAGCCAGCTAGAGCTGCTCGATGCGATTTTAGTTCCAGGGGGGTTTGGTAAGCGCGGTGTTGAAGGCAAAATTGCAGCCGTACAGTATGCACGTGAAAACAAGATTCCATATTTAGGTATTTGCCTTGGTATGCAAGTCGCTGTTATCGAGTTTGCGCGTCATATGGCTGGTTTACTGGATGCACACAGTACCGAGTTTAATAAGAAAACTGAAAATCCTGTTATTGCATTGATTACCGAATGGAAATCTGAGTGCGGCGCGACTCAAACACGTGATGAAAATTCAGATTTAGGCGGCACTATGCGCTTAGGTGCTCAGCCATGTAATTTACAAAGTGGCTCTAACATCAGCCGTATATACGGCTCTGAAACCATTTCCGAACGCCACCGTCACCGTTATGAGTTTAATAACACTTACCTTGAAGCACTAGAAGCAAAAGGCCTTGTTTTTTCAGGACGCTCAGTGGATGGCAATCTGGTTGAAGTGGTAGAGATAGCCGATCACCCCTGGTTTGTCGCTTGTCAGTTCCATCCCGAATTTACTTCTACACCGCGTAAAGGTCATCCATTATTTACCGCCTTTATTAAAGCGGCATGTACGCATCGTGATACAGGTAATACTGCAGAAGGTAACGCTTAAATGGAATTCAATGGCATAAAAGCTGGTTTAGACCAGCCACTTTTCCTGTTCGCAGGCCCTTGTGTCATCGAATCTGAAGCAATGGCGATGAGCACAGCGGAGCAGCTAAAAGAAATCACCACAAAACTTGGTATTCCTTTTGTGTACAAGTCATCCTTCGATAAAGCGAATCGCTCATCGATGGAAAGCTTCCGTGGCCTGGGCATGGCAGAGGGTTTACGCATTTTACAGAAAGTAAAAGATGAACTGGGTGTGCCTGTTATTACAGACGTACATGAAGACACCCCCATGGATGAAGTAGCGGACGTTGTAGATGTATTACAAACACCCGCGTTTTTATGTCGTCAAACCAACTTTATTTTAAAAGTCGCTGCGGCCGGTAAGCCGGTTAATATCAAAAAGGGTCAGTTTATGGCGCCCTGGGATATGAAACATGTTGTCGACAAAGCACGCACCACTGGCAACGAACAGTTAATGGTATGTGATCGTGGCGTATCATTTGGTTACAACAATCTGGTATCTGACATGCGTGCCCTGGCGGTAATGCGTGATACAAATTGCCCGGTTGTATTTGATGCAACCCATTCGGTACAGCTGCCTGGTGGTCAGGGGACAACCTCTGGTGGGCAGCGTGAACATGTACCCGTATTGGCCAGAGCAGCCGTTGCTGCAGGTATTTCTGGCTTATTTATGGAAACCCACCCTGATCCCGCTAAAGCATTAAGTGATGGTCCTAATGCCTGGCCGCTTGGAAAAATGGAAGCTTTATTGGCGCGTTTGAAAGATATCGACCATTTGGTGAAGTCTTCACCGTTTGAAGAAACACTGCTGTAATAGCGCAGTGTAGTGGTGCAGTTGCAAGGTTATCAGGGTGTTGTAAAGCGCCTGTAACAACCTTGTTTTATAGTGATAAATAAAATTAAGAAGTAAATATAAATACCTGAAAGTATTGAGGAAAACATGTCAAAAATTAAGCAAATAATTGCTCGTGAAATTCTGGACTCTCGTGGTAATCCTACCGTTGAAGCAGATGTCATTTTAGAAAGCGGTATCCGCGGTCGAGCGGCTGTGCCATCTGGCGCATCAACCGGCGCACGTGAAGCAATAGAGCTACGTGACGACGACAAGGCACGCTACATGGGCAAGGGTGTTTTAAAAGCAGTTGCCAATGTAAACGGCGTAATACAAGACGCATTAGTCGGTGTAGATTGCCGTGAGCAACAGGCGATCGACGACATCATGATCAAGCTTGATGGTACGCACAATAAAGAAAACCTGGGGGCAAATGCATTACTCGCGGTTTCTCTAGCATCAGCACATGCTGCCGCTGCGTTTGAAAAGAAAGATCTATTTGATTACCTGGGTAACGGTACATTCAAATTACCCGTTCCTATGATGAACATTATCAACGGTGGTTCACACGCAGATAACAGCGTAGACCTGCAAGAATTTATGATTCTTCCCGTTGGCGCACCATCATTTAAAGAAGCACTGCGTTACGGCACAGAAGTATTCCACACGCTGAAATCTGTTTTAGCCGGTCGTGGCATGAGCACAGCGGTAGGTGACGAAGGTGGTTTCGCACCAAACCTGTCATCTAACGAAGAAGCCATTGAAGTTATTTTAGAAGCGATTGAAAAAGCCGGCTTCGTAGCGGGCAAAGATATTTACCTGGGTTTAGACGTAGCAAGCTCTGAGTTCTATGAAAACGGTGAGTACGACCTGGCATCTGAAGGTCGCAAATTATCTGCAGAAGGCATGATCGACTACCTGGCAGCCTGGGTTGATAAGTACCCCATCATCACCATTGAAGATGGTTTAGATGAAGCCGACTGGGATGGCTGGAAGAAGCTAACAGAACGTTTAGGCGACAAAGTGCAATTAGTGGGGGATGATTTGTTTGTAACAAATACAAGCATCTTCAAAGAAGGTATTGATAAAAACATCGCTAACTCAATTCTGATTAAGTTTAACCAGATCGGTACATTGAGCGAAACGCTTAACGCGATCAATATGGCGCATGACTCTGGTTACACCGCAGTTGTTTCTCATCGTTCAGGTGAAACAGAAGACAGCACCATCGCAGACTTATGTGTAGCAACTGCAACGGGGCAAATCAAAACAGGTTCACTATCTCGTTCTGATCGTGTCGCTAAATATAACCAGCTACTACGTATTGAAGAAACTTTGGGTGATAAAGCAGTTTACGCAGGTAAGGCTGCATTTAAACACCTGAGTTAATTACAATTTAAATTAGCCGCTACAAATTCTAATTGTTATTAATAGCAGCTAATTTAACTAACAATAATTCTAGCAACACACTCGGGAAGCACACTGCTTGAAATGGTTACTTTCACTCCTCAGCGTTTTGTTTCTGCTATTGCAGTACAAACTGTGGGTGGGTGATGGTGGCATCCCCGATGTGCTGCATCTAGAAAAAGAAGTAGAAAAACAACTACAGCATAAACAACAGCTAGAAGAGCGCAATGCCGCTTTAGCCGCTGAAGTAAAAGACCTTAAACAAGGTTTAGATGCCATCGAAGAACGTGCCCGCAGTGAAATGGGGATGATTCGTAAAGATGAGCAGTTCTATCAAATTCTTAAATCATCCAGTACTCACTAATGCCTAAAACCGTAAGCGCACAAAATCCAGTTCAATACTGGGCAATCATTCCTGCCGCTGGTGCAGGTAAACGTATGCGGGCCAACCGACCTAAACAGTATTTACAGCTGCACGGCATAACGGTGTTAGAACATACACTAAACAGGCTGTTGTCCATGGAGTCGGTAACAGGTGTCGTTTTATCCATTAGTGAAGCTGATGAATACTGGGCGGATTTAAATTACCAGACAACAAAACCCTTACTCATTGCCAAGGGTGGTAATGAGCGCAGTGATTCAGTGCTAAATGCATTAACGTTATTAAATGAACATATTGATAATGCACAAGAAATTTATGCCCTGGTACACGATGCTGCACGACCCTGTGTACGCACAGATGATATTGAAAAATTAATTAAGCAGGCCAGTGATGAAAATGGTGGACTACTTGCCCTGGCGGTACGCGACACCATGAAGCGATCAGATAATACTAATAATGTATTAAAAACAGTCGTTCGAAATAACCTATGGCATGCGCTGACACCACAAATGTTTCGTTTAGATTTATTAACAGATGCATTACAAACGGCACAAGAAAAAAACCTGACTGTAACCGACGATGCCTCTGCAATGGAACTGGCAGGGTACAAGCCTAAATTAATTGAAGCCCATGAAGATAATATAAAAATAACACGGGCGTTTGATCTGGAATTGGCCGAGTTGTATATAACCAAGCAGAGCTAGAGGGGCTTCGCTTAAGCAAAGCTCTATTCTAAAGCATAGACTTCAATCTTTCACGCTACCCCATTTATGTCCATTCATGTCCACTTATGTCAGCAATGCATATTAAATTGCGCTTAAATTTCTTTGCTGTCATTTAGTATTTACAATTTACGGAAAAAGCAGTAAATATGTAAATCGATACTATAATTGAGATTAAAATGCGATAAATAGAAAGAGCTTAAGCATTAATACCTTATTGTTAAATAATGCACCTATGGCAATGCATCTATGGCAGTAAAATAAGGATGTTAGCTGCAAAATTTATTCTTGAAAAAGCGCCATTGGATCAATTTACTACCGTCGATGGTAGTAACTATGGCGGTATCCGCCAAATGAAAAAAACTGGCACCGAACGCTGGTTATAGAGTAATTAAATAATGAGATTTCTCTTTAGTAGTATTGAAGTAAACAATCTTAAGCAATACCTTATGTCACGGTTTACGATTTTGCTGTCCTTTCTCTTGATCTTACTTGTTTCCTCTTATGTGGTATTTTCAATGGCCATTACTGCTAAGAATCATGACAGCATGTTGATTGATCTTGCGGGCAAGCAAAGAATGCTAATTTATAAATATGCCAGTAGCGTTAATCAGGCACTGATAGGCCTCGCATCTGCAGATTTTGAAATGGTGTTGCGGGAAAAAAAGAAGGCGAATTTAACATCGGAAGAATTTGAAAATATCCAGAAAATTTTACGTGATGGCGGTGAAATCACTGCGGATGTTTCTATTTATCAACATGAAGATATAAGCGAAACAGATGCAATAATGAATATCACATATATTTCACCGCTGACAAATGAAGAAATAATCTCTCACTTAAAAAATATCGATATAGAGTGGCGTGAATTAAAACGGATTTCCTTATTAAGCCTGGGAGCAGATGCCGATTCAATTTCAAATGGTCGTGTTGTTCACCAACTACTTGGTCAAGCGACTAAAATCGTTATTGAAATGGATCATGTAGTGCAAATGATTCAGCATGATAGTTATGCGAAGTCAAAACAGATGAACGCCTTGCTGATTGTAATAATAGTTATTGGTGGGGTATTGTTTTTATGGCTGATCTATTATGTCTATAAAAGAATTGTTTTACCGCTTGAAAGTTCGGTTAATGAGCAGCATCAGACCATGAAAAATCTTCTCATTGAAAAAGATCGAGCTGAAAAAGCCAGTCAGGCCAAGTCAGAATTTTTGTCGAGCATGAGCCATGAATTGCGCACGCCAATGAATGCGATTCTTGGATTCGGGCAACTGCTTAGTATGGATTCTGAAGGTTTAAATAATAATCAGCGCGAGAACATTAAAGAGATTATGGATGCAGGCAAGCATCTTTTAACACTCATTAATGAGGTGCTGGATCTGTCTAAAATTGAAGCTGGCAAACTGGAAGTTTCTATGGAGGAGGTACACGTCGAAGACGTGTTGCAGCAGTGTATTAGTCTGATAGCGACTCAGGCAAAAGAACATGAATTAAAAATTGTCAATAATATCAGCTGTAAAGGATACACAGTCAGAGCCGACTTTACACGGCTTAAACAAGCGCTGCTTAATTTGCTTTCAAATGCGGTGAAATATAATCATCAGCATGGCTCTATCACTCTGGATTGTGAAATCATTGCCGAGCAGCGTTTGTCGATTCGTATTACAGATACCGGTGATGGCTTAACCGAGAAGGAAATCGAAAAACTATTTATCTCGTTTGAACGATTAAGTGCGAAAAATAATGTTGAAGGCACTGGTATTGGGCTGGTTATCACTAAACATTTGCTTGAGCTAATGGGTGGGCGTATCGGTGTTGTAAGTACACCGGGAGATGGCACTACGTTCTGGGTAGAGCTTGATTTATTCAATATTAGCAATGCTGAACAGGCGAATACGTAGAAGTCACAATAGATGACAGATCAATAAAAAATTAATCCATGATGTTAAGAAAACGACAAAGTCGCTTGGTGTTAACACGCTTAACTGTAGTAGCTCAGATACAATCTGACAGGTTAATTTACTGATTTCGATGTGTTCTTACAGCTGAGAGTTAATCTAGATAAAAGAAGACGCTCAAAATTATGGCTTTTTGTTTATCAGTGTAATAAATTCTTGGTCGTTGTTTCATATTCAACATCCACCTCTTTATACTTAAGATTAGATGTTGCGTCGACCGGTTGAAACCGCACCGCAAAGCCGAGTGCGGCCGAGCAAGGTCGATTATTCAAGCGGGTGTAAATCCCGTCCCGGCAAGGTAGGTCAGCCACCGGGTAGCAAACATCGGGCAGGCGGAAGTAATTCCAAATGTTAAGCACGGT
>Ga0316208_1001829_pt1 | contig 18816 bp, 19 predicted proteins | sample 3monopyrite_MG_FD_204944 | JGI IMG/M metagenome (GOLD analysis project Ga0316208, IMG submission 204944) | Microbial mat bacterial communities from mineral coupon in-situ incubated in ocean water Damariscotta River, Maine, United States -... | ecosystem: Environmental > Aquatic > Marine >...
GTTGAAATTAACTACTTTGATCGAGCGTTCCAGTTACGGTCAAGTGATCGTCAATGGCAAAAACTTAACCAGCATGAAACGTCGACAAATTCCCTATTTGCGCCGTGATGTCGGTGTAATTTTTCAGAATCATAAACTGCTGCATGACAGAACAGTATTCGACAATGTGGCGTTGCCGCTGGTGATTGGCGGACATAATCATCTTGAAATCCAGCGTCGTGTACGAGCCGCACTGGACAAGGTGGGTTTGTTGGAAATGGAGCGCCGTTACCCGGTTATGCTCTCCGGTGGCGAGCAACAGCGTGTTGGCATCGCGCGGGCGGTGGTCAACAAGCCGCCGCTGTTGCTCGCCGATGAACCGACCGGAAACCTTGATCCGCAGCTATCAGAAGAAATTATGCGTCTGTTCGAACAGTTTAGTCAGTTCGGTGTCACCGTGCTGATCGCCAGTCATGATCTCGATTTGATCTCCCGTCTCGGGTATCGAATTTTGACATTGGATCACGGTCGCCTAGTGGGTGATGTTCCACAGACTAGCAATTGAAGGCAATAATATAGCGTGGCATTTCGCAGTAAAAAAAGCACAGAGATACAAAGCAGAGAGCGCAACCTCGCCGACAAACGTGGTCGCGGTGCATCGGCTACCGTAGTCGGCATAAAGGGAGCGATTCGCGCCTATCTATTAATACACTTGCAGGCAGTGATCTTCAGTCTCGGCCAAATTCGCCGCTCCCCCGCATCGAGTTTAATGACCATTGCTGTCATTGGTATCGCGTTGGCCTTGCCTAGTGGGCTGCATTTGATACTTAAAAATATCCAGGATGTCAGTGCCGGATGGGACAGTGCATCACAGGTATCTTTATTTCTGAAAAAGGATTTATCCGACAGCACAGTGAAAAAACTGGCGAATCGTTTGCGTGAGATGCGCGAAATTGAAGAAGTAGTCGAAATAAATCCACAGCGCGCACTGCAGGAGTTTCGACAAATATCTGATTTTGGTGATGCGCTCAATACGCTGCAAGAAAATCCTTTTCCTACGGTTTTAATCGTCGAACCGGCCTCATCACACAGCGCACCGGCCGCTGTTGAAGCGTTGTTATTAAGACTTAAAATTATGTCGGGAGTTGAGTTAGCCCAATTGGATATGGAATGGCTGCAACGTTGGTATGCGCTAATGGAAATCATCAAGCGCGCCGTGTTGGTGTTAGCCGTACTCCTGTCACTCGCCGTATTGCTGATCATCGGCAACACCATTCGCCTCGCAATACAAAGTCGTCGAGAAGAAATAGAAGTGCAAAAATTAATCGGCGCAACCGATGCCTTTATCCGTCGACCCTTTATATACAGCGGAATATGGCATGGCCTAATCGGTGCGTTCATCGCCTTCATCTTAGTCAACACCGCCGTGTGGATGCTCGACGATTCAGTAAAACAGCTATCGCGATTATACGGCAGCGACTTCAGCTTGCATTCAATGTCTTTAGCTATAACCGTGTTGTTATTGCTGATGGGAATCTTGCTGGGTTATCTCGGCGCACGATTATCGGTGGGACATCATTTGAGAGATATTGAGCCGAGTTGAGTGATTGTTGAAAATTATATTCGGTGCAACCTACGCTTCAAATTACATTTGTGTGTGATTTTTTGTCTTGTCTGATTGATAGGAGAAAAACTGATGTTTATTGTGCTGCTTAAGTTTTCAAGTAACAAAGCTCAGGCTGGCCAGTTTATGGGTGGCTATAGAGTGGATCAAGCGCGGTTTTGATGAGGGTATATTTTTACTGGCGGGCAGTCTTCAGCCTAATTTAGGCGGTACCGTTGTTGCGCATAATACGTCGCTGTCAGATCTTCAAAGTCGAGTCAACGATGACCCGTTTGTTGCGGAAAAGGTGGTCAGTGCTGAGACTCTTGAAATTTCGCCAGCAAAGGTGGACGAGCGTTTGGGTTTTTTGCTTAATTGATAGGAGGCGGAGAGCGATAGTAATGTTCTTATCATCAATTTAGTCTCTATTTTATAAATATTACCTGCTCTGGTTTAAATAATTTCGTGGGAAAACCGTTATATACACTGAAGTCTGTGTGAGGGCTTTTTAAAAAAGTAATATTAAAACAACAAGATAACGATTTCGTTTGGTGGTTTGAGAGTTGTTTTCTTGGTACGTTGAAACTTTTTAGGACTCTGGCACTCTAATTCGGTGAGTGCTAATATAGTAAACCTATAAAACTGAGGGAAATCTCACGAATGAGCAATAGTGTAGAAGCAGGGCTGGTCATCGGTCAAAACAGTTATCTTCAAGGTGTGAGCGGCATTGATGTGCTTACTGTTGAAGAGGAGCGTGACTTGGCCATTCGATATAGTGAGCAGGGCGATCTTGATGCTGCCCGTCAGCTGGTTTTATCCAATCTACGTTTTGTTATTCATATTGCCCGCGGTTACAGTGGTTATGGCCTGCCGCAGGCTGATTTAATTCAAGAAGGTAATGTCGGTTTGATGAAAGCGGTAAAACGTTTTGATCCGAGCATGAATGTCCGTCTTGTGTCCTATGCGGTGCATTGGATTCGCGCTGAAATCCACGAATTTATTTTGCGTAACTGGCGCATTGTAAAGGTTGCGACGACTAAAGCGCAGCGTAAGTTGTTTTTTAATCTGCGCAGCTCCAAGAAGCGTTTAGGCTGGTTTAGCCATGACGAAGTGAATGCCGTTGCCAAAGACCTCGGTGTTCAAGCTAAAGATGTTCTGGAGATGGAATCGCGCATGAGTAATTATGATGCGTCGTTTGACCCGGTTGTGATTGAATCTGAAGATGGGTCTGCCCATTCACCTGCCGCGTATCTTGCAGATCAAAGTGAGCACCCAGCTGAGTTGCATGAACAGAACGATTGGGCAAGTCATAATGAAAATCGTTTGTATCATGCGCTGGAAACACTTGATGAACGTGCCCGTGATATTGTCAGTCGACGTTGGTTGGCGGAGAAGAAAACGACGCTTCAGGAATTGGCAGATCAGTATCAGGTTTCGGCTGAACGTATTCGACAACTGGAAAAGAACGCGATCAATAAGCTTAAATCCTGTCTTGCGGATTGATAGCTGAGATGCCCTGAGAATAGACTAATTTTACAGTAAGCAGTTTAACTCTAAATGCCCGGCGATTGTCCGGGCATTTGCATTTTTATCCCATGGCACTTGACCGAGCAGCGGTGCATCAATGCGCTGTTTCAGGCTGTCAATATTCTCTTCGATGTATAGACTCTCCGGATCAATAATGTTGGCAACCCAGCCTGCTAAACGGCAGCCCTGCGCCTGAATCGATTGCGTGGTGAGTAGCGCGTGATTTAAACAACCGAGACGAATACCTACGACCAGTATCACTGGGAGCTTAAGCTGTTGCACAAGATCAGCGCTGCTGGTGTTGTCGCTGAGTGGCACCATCCAGCCGCCGATGCCTTCAACGATGGTGATGTCTGCTTTTGCTGCAAGCTGAGCGTAGATTGTTTCGATACGATTAAAGTTGAAGCTTATTCGTGATAGCTGAGCGGCAAGATGTGGTGCAATGGGTGGTGGCAGTGCGTATGGATTAACCTGTTCGTAGGGCTGATCTATGCTGGCTGCTTGTTGTAAGCGCAGAGCATCATCATTGCGTAGACCATCGGCTGTGTTGTCACAGCCACAGGCAATTGGCTTCATCGCGGCAGTTTGTTTGCCAAGGATGGCAAAGCCTTCCAGCAGTGCGCAGGCGATGTAGGTTTTGCCAATGTCGGTATCGGTTCCTGCGATGAAGTAAGCTTGAGACATGGTTAAGGTTTTGCCTGTGTAATTTGGTTGATTGGGATATGCACTTCGCCGTGAGTATCTTGCTGTTGCGGCAGCAGGTCTAAAGCCCAGGCATGACCGTAGATGATTTCATAACTGGCAGGCAGTCGTCCGTCAGTATTGCGAAATTGCTCATAAGATTTGTATAGTTGATGGAGTTGGGTTTTTCCTGTTAAGCCGCGTGACCGACCCGCGCTGACATTGTGTGCGCCGATGGCTTTGAGTTCTTGCATTAATTTTTTTGCGTCTTTGTAAGTGAGTGTCATCATGTCCATGTCCATCACCGGATCAGACATGCCGGCACGTAACAAAGCATCGCCAATGTCATGCATGTCGATAAAGGCATTGACGTGGTTGTATTGATCGATGCTCTGCCAGCATTGGCGCAGTTCTTTTAATGTGTCGGGGCCGAATGTAGAAAATAGCAGCAGACCACCGGGTTTGAGAATGCGTTGAAATTCTTTGAAGGCGCTGTCGAGATTATTGCACCATTGAATCACTAAATTGGAAAAAATTAAATCAACGCTGTCAGTAGCTAGTGGCAGGGATTCAGCATCACCGCTGATACAGGCGAAGGGGTTTCTCCAATGCTGCCAGAATGATTGTTTGCGGCGTGTTTTGAGTAGCATTTGTTGGCTAATATCCAGCGCAATAAGGCGCGTGCCTGTGTAGTGTTGCGATAATTTCAGTGTGGTGTGGCCGGTGCCGCAACCGATATCGGCGATGAGTTGTGGTTGGATGCGAATCAGTTCAAGCCGCTCGATCATGCGCTGGCCGATTTCATGTTGTAACACGGCGACCTCGTCGTACCGATTTGCAGCGCGGTCAAAGGCGCGACGGATTTGCGTCTTGTCGAGTTGATAGGCGTCGTTGTCAGTCATAGAGGTATTTGTTTAGCAATTCTAAAAATTTTTCAGGATGGGAAAGAAAAGGCGCGTGACCAGCACCGGCGATAGTGTGTTGTTTTGCATTTGGCAGGCAGTTTGTCATGGTATCGCCAACGGACGAGGGTACGATGCGATCATGTTGTCCGTATATTAATCGCACTGGACAGTTTATATTTTTAATTTGATGACGCAGGTCGCTTTTAGCGAGGATGTTTAGAGTGTCTCGTAATGCATCATTGTTTGGCATGTCGCTTTGATTTAAAAGTTGTAGCAGTTGGCGCAGCAGTTCCCGTTCATTATCACAGCCACGTAATTGCAATGACAGAAAACGGCGTAGTGTTGCCTGCGGGTCTTGTTGGAGCATTTGTGAAAACTGTTGTAATACTTCTGGTGCCATCGCATGTGGCCAGTGGCCTGTCTGATTAATATTTAAGTTATTAGTTTGGGTAAAACGCGCGCTGCTGGTAATTAGAATTAAACGTGAAATTTTTTCTGGCAGCATCAGCGCTAATTGCATCGCCGCCATGCCGCCCAGTGACCAGCCGATCACGATGGCTTGTGTAGGGAGGTGTGGTGCAATGGTCTCAGCGAGTTTTCCCAGTGTATCCGCCTTCGTAGCTGCTGAACTGTTGCCATGACCGGGCAGGTCGATGGTAGTGATGCGGTGCTGTTGGGTCATCTGTTGAGCCAGCTGTTGCGGCAGTGATTGCCAAATGCCGGAGTGCATGCCCCAGCCATGCAGCAATACAATGTCCGTTCCTTCACCTTGTGTATTTTTAAACAACGTCATTGTTATAGCAGCGTTGAAAGTGCTTCAAGTAAGGCATTGATGTCATCGTGACGGTGGTTTGCAGACAAGGTGATGCGTAAACGCGCAGTGTCTTCGGCGACAGTCGGTGGACGAATAGCGGTGACCAGAAAACCCTGATCGCGCAGCGACTGACTTATCGACAGTGCTTGTTCGGCATCGCCCATTAACAACGGTTGAATGGCTGTGTTTGATGGCATTAATGGCAGCTGAATTTGCTCGGCGCAGGTTTTGAAATAGACGATTAGCTCGGCAAGTTTTTCTCGGCGTTCGTTGTCTTGTTGTATTAATTTTAAACTGGCTAGCGTTGCGCAAGCGACTGCAGGCGGTAAAGCAGTTGTATAAATATAGCTGCGACCTTTTTGAATCAGTGTTTCGATAACGTCGTCGCTGGCGGCAACAAATGCGCCAAATGTTCCGAAGGCTTTGCCGAGCGTGCCGACGAGAATCAGATCGTCAGTGTGATGAATATTGAAATGTTCGAGACAACCGCGACCGTTTTCACCGAGCACGCCAATGCCATGTGCATCGTCAATGATTAAAAATGAATGATGAGCGCTGGCAATATTCAGCAGTTCAGGCACCGGTGCAATATCGCCATCCATACTAAAAACACCGTCACTGACGACCAGTGAATTTTTGTTGCCGGATAGTTTCGCTTCACCGAGCATATTGTTCAGTGCTGAGCTATCAAGATGTGCATAGCGTTGCAGCGATGCTTTGCTTAAATGTGCAGCATCGATCAGTGAGGCATGGTTGAGGCGATCTTGATAGATGACATCGTGGCGTGCCGCCAGCGTTGTTTGTGCTGCCAGGTTGGCCATGTAACCGCTGGAAAATAACAGCGCACGTGGGTAGCCGGTAAATGCGGCAAGGGCTTCCTCAAGATCGTCGTGCGCACGACTATGTCCGGTTACCAGATGTGATGCGCCGCTGCCGACACCGTATTTTTGAACGCCCTGCTGGAAAGCTTGGATGACGTCCGGGTGATTGGCCAGTCCAAGATAGTCATTGCTGCAAAATGAAATCAGCGGCTGTCCCTCTACGCTGATATGAGTATCTTGTGGGCTGTCGAGCGTCAGTCGTCGGCGATAAAGGCTTTGAGCTTTGAGTTGTGTCAGGCGCGGAGCCAGATCTCTCATCGTATTTATGCAGTGGCGGACTGGTTTGCAGTTTGATTAGCCGCGCGGCGTGTTTGTGTGTCTTCGCGCGGATTGAGGTTCAAGTCTTTGAGCATTTTGATGTCGTCGCTGACCTGGCGGCCTTTGGTGGTCAAATAATCACCGATCATAATGCCCGATGCACCGGCCATGAAAATCATTGATTGCAGATCGCCGAGAAACTGGCGACCGCCAGCAATGCGAATTTCTGCTTTGGGTAGCATGTAACGAAATACCGAGATATTTTTGAGTATTTCCATTGGCTCCATCGGTGTTAAATCAGCAAAGGGTGTGCCGGCTTGAGGGCTCAGGAAATTTAACGGTACTGACTCAACGCCTAGCTCGCGTAGTGTGACAGCCAGTTCAATGCGCTGATCCTGCGATTCGCCCATGCCAAGAATGCCGCCCGCACAAACGCGCAAACCCGCATCACGGGCATGACGGATGGTGTCGATATTTTCCTGATAGCTGTGGGTGGTGCAGATATTGTCAAAATAGCTGGCTGCCGTTTCAAGGTTGTGATGGTAATTTTCCATGCCCATGTCTTTGAGCGTTTCGGCGGTATTTTGATTTAGCACGCCGAGGCTGGCACAGCGACCGATATCTGTTTTGTCTTTTAATGTGCTGAAGTAACGTAATAATTGATCCTGTTCAGCCTGCGAGCGAACCCCCCAACCTTTGGAGACGATGCCGAAATCACTCGCGCCCCACTCGCGTGCCTGCTTGGCTTGATCCAGTAGCTGTTGTTCGGGGATGTACTCGTAACTGGGTGAGGTGGTTTCTTTGTGATGGCCGCTTTGCGAACAGAAATTACAATTTTCTGAGCAATTGCCTGAGCGGACATTGGAAATAGCGCAAACTTCAACCGTTTCGCCACGGAAGGCACGACGCAGGCGATCGGCACCGGCCATCAGCCACGGTAGGTAGTCATGGTCGAGCCGGATCATCCATTGGCCCTGTTCGGCAGGCATTTCGCCGCCTTCCAGTAGATGATGGGTGATTTGGTCGATTTGATCGTAAATGGCGTTATTCATGAGCGGGCTTCCGTATGACTTGTGGCTGATCTATGGTTTAATCTGAAACAGTAATGGAATGCGACTATGCGGATGCTTTGATTCGCTGTCAACTCTGTCATAGGGATATGGTTAACAGATGGCTAAATAATATTCAATCGGTGTTGTTTCCACCGATTTGCCTGCTATGCGGTTCGCCCACCAGCTCGGCTACTAGTTTGCTCAAAAGTGGGCAGGTTTCGTTATGCAAGGCCTGTCAGGATGAGCTGCCATGGCAGAGTGCTGCATGTTTGTGTTGTGCCGAACCGATGTTTGAGTCTGTGGCGACTGTTTGTGGGCGTTGTTTGCAGTCGCCGCCTTCATTTGATTGTAGCAGTGTTGTTTTTCGTTATGCTTCGCCGGTGGATTTTTTGCTGCGCAGATTGAAGTTCGACGGCAAGCTGGTTTATGCGCGTTTGTTGGGTGAGTTGATGACTCAAGGTATCCTGGAAAAGCGACGGCAGCTGTCAAAGCTTGGTATTGCGACTGATGTCCCCGATGTCATTATTCCTGTGCCATTGCATCCGACGCGGCTGCGTGAGCGGGGTTTCAATCAGTCACTGGAGCTCGCGCGGTGGATTTCCCGTGCACTGGATGTGCCGATTGATTTTCGGTCTTGTCGAAGGGTGCGTGCCACCCTGACCCAATCATTATTACCGCTGAAAAAGCGGCGCGGTAACATTCGCCGTGCTTTTGCAGTGGCAGATGATTTTAGCGCACGGCGGGTTGCGATTGTCGATGATGTGATGACGACAGCGTACACCGTGCAGGAGCTTGCCAGCGCCTTGCGCCAAACGGGTGTGGAACAGATTGAAGTATGGTGTTGTGCGCGTGCTTCGCTGAAGTAATATTAGAGCTGTGCGGAATTTTGTTTTAGCGGGTTCTTATTTTTGATCATGCTCTGGAATTAAGACCTGTGACTATGCTCAGCGACTATGATAAATTCTCATCGGACGCTGCTCTCGATTTCACAATACAATAAAGGTTGCCAATGATAGCTCGAATTCAGGTTTTACCAGTTCAGATTCTACCAAGCAAGATTATACCAGGCAAAATTTTAACAGTTGCGTTGCTTCTTGTTTCCTTGCTTGGCGTTACCACGGTGTCGGCGCAGGAAATAGATATGACGCTGAGCAATGACAGTGCTCAGTTCAGGTATATTACGCATTCTAATGCGGGCTTTGGTGATTCGGAAATAGACTTCGGCGTACTGTACACCAACTCAGATGAGTTGATGGGTATGGCGGGTTTAATGGTGGTTGATGAAGCGGGCAGTGGTTCGCCCGGCCTGAAAGTGGGGCTGGGTATTAAAGCCTTTACCGTTAGCGCAACAAAAGTAGGTAATTTTGATGCGGCCGCGCTGAGTTTGGGCGGTGAATTGCACTACACCTTGCCGGGGTTTAATGATCGCCTTGCTTTGAACGGGCAGGTTTTTTATGCGCCGGATATTGTTAGTTTCATGGATGCGAATCGTTTCATGTATTCAACAGCCAGAATTGAATATGAAGTATTACCGCAAGCGGTTGTGTATTTGGGTTATCGGCGCGTCAGAATAGGTTTGTCAGCAATGCCTAGTATTACTTTGGATAGCGATACGCATTTGGGTGTACAGTTTTACTTCTGAGCCTGGTGGGCAACGTCAAGCTGATATTCTATTGACGTTATGACAAATGAAGTAGTACATGTGGTTGCGGCGGTAATAGTTAATCGTGACAATCAAGTGCTGTTAGCGCTGCGTCCCGATCATGTGCATCAGGGTGGTTTATGGGAATTCCCCGGCGGTAAAGTAGAGTTGGATGAATCGCCTCGGCAAGCGTTAGCGAGGGAATTAAAAGAAGAGCTTGGTTTGGAGCTTGTTGCCGCCCGGCCATTGATACGGGTTTTGCATCACTATTCGGACAAATCAGTATTGCTGGATGTTTGGTATGTTGATCGTACTGAAGGCAAAGCGCAGGGCTGTGAAGGACAGCTGATTCGTTGGGTTGACCGATCTCAGCTGGATAATTATTCATTTCCGGCCGCGAACCTGCCCATCTTAAGTGCATTAAAATTACCCACGACTTATTTTATTACTCCTGATCCGGATAGTTTTCATAGCTATGATGAATTTTTGGCGAGGATAGAGCGAGTTCTTGATTCAGGCGTTCGCTTGCTTCAACTTCGCGCAAAGCAGATGACAGTTGAATCGTTGAAGGTTTTGTCTCAACAGGTGTTGACACTCTGTCGCCGTTATCAAGCATGCTTTTTGATTAATGATGCCGTTGAGCTTGCACAGGAAGTGGGCGCTGATGGTGTGCATCTAAGCAGTCGAAGTCTGATGAAGCTGAAACAACGTCCCGTGGATAACGAGTTTTGGTTGGCCGCATCATGCCATAACCCGCTTGAGCTCGAACATGCTTGTACTATCGGTGTTGATTTTGCAGTGCTCGCACCGGTGAGTGAAACGACTAGCCATCCACATGCACAGACCTTGGGCTGGCAGGGCTTTCAGGCATTATCAGAACTAGCAACCATTCCAGTTTATGCGTTGGGAGGCATGCGTGCCGAAGATAGTCAGCAGGCCTGGCAATGTGGTGGGCAGGGTATCGCCGGTATTAGTGCTTTTTGGGATGATAGCTAAGTCTGGTCAGTTCATTGCTCTTCTGGCATTCCTGGTGGAAGTGATTCGCCGGGAATCCGGTGCCCCTCGTCGGCCCATTCCCCGAGGTCAATGAGTCGGCAGCGTTCGCTGCAAAAAGGACGCCATTTTTGTTGCTCATTCCAGATAACGTTTTTGCTGCAAGTTGGGCAGGCCACTTCAATTTGAGCTGGTTTATTGTCTGACATGAATTTTTCTTCTTGTAAGTTTTACGTGGTGTATGGCTTGCGTTAAATGACTGAGGTAGTCAGGGTGAAGGAAATGTCTTCGTCAGCCTGGTTAGGGCGTTCTTGCATGTTCATATTCATGAAGCGAATCGTGAAACGGTGTTTTCCGCCACTGATTTCTGCAAAATAAGAGGTGTCAGCCGGTACAGTGACTCGAATCAGTTGGAAGGGTGCGTTGGTATCGAGTGGCTGCTGATAAAACCCTTGTCTGGCAATGGCTTCTGTTGGTCTGGCGCTGTCTCTTATCAGACGTAAAATTAATAGTGTGGCTTTTTTAACTAGATCAAGTTCGCTCAGCCATTGTTTTAAATCATTGCTGCGTTGTTGGTTGGGCAGCTGAAGCCAGTAATGAAACGCTGGAATATCAACACAGCTGGTGCCGCCGGGTACGGTGCTGCGCTGTTTAATGCTGCTGATGAAATCATGATCGCGCAGCGCCTGCCCAATTTGCCCCTGCAAATGATGAAAACTGTCGTTTGCTTCATTTAATTCATCAAGCAATTCACGGAGTTTGCCCTGATCAGCATCCGGATTGCTTTGCATCGGTGATAAATTATTTGAAAGACGCTCAAGTTCTTTGATGAACTCGGTTTTCAGGTCGCTGCGGCTGGTGATTAAAGTGGTTTCAATTAGATTTAATAGTGTTGCGCGACTATCCCAGGCTGAATCAGAAAGTAGGTAATGCTCCGCCTGCTGAAACAAATACTCAAGGCGTAACAGTGTGCGCACTCGTTCATTGAGAGGCTGTTCATAGGTGATCGTAATTTGATCTGTAATATCTGTCATGGGGTGCGGTTAATAGAGGTCGTCTGATCAGCAATGATGTATGCCGGATATTCTCGCTTACCTACGCGGCGATAGCAAATCAAGCAGTGTTGAATGTTTTCTACATTTTGGCGTGAGAGTTTTGTGCTATCTATGATGTGTTGTCAGCAAGACTTAGGTATTTTTTGTGAATTGATGCGAGTTGTTGCTGGAAATCTTCGGGTTGAGCATCATTGTTGATGATGTCGTCAGCCTGTTTCAAACGGTCGCTGCGATTTATTTGTGTGTTGATAATGGACTGGATTTGTTCGCGGGTGAGTTTATCACGCGCCATGACACGTTCAATCTGCGTGGCTTCGTTGATATCGATGACGAGCACGCGGTTGACCTCGTATGTGGCTCCGGTTTCAAGTAACAAGGGAATGCATAATACACAGTAGGCCGTGGTGATATTTGCAAGTTGATTTTGAATTTCTTTAAAAACGCGAGGGTGAATGATGGCTTCGAGTTGCTGTCTTTTCTTTGGATCAGAAAACACTTCTGTGCGCAGTTTATCGCGATTTAGCCGACCATTGCTGTTGATAAAATCAGCGCCAAAATTTTTAATAATTTCAAATAATGCTGGGCTGTCAGGTTCGACTAACTGGTGGGCGATGATATCAGCATCGATGACGGGAATGCCTTGTTGAATAAAATATTCGCAGGCAGATGACTTGCCGCTGCCGATGCCGCCTGTCAGTCCAATGATTAACATGGCGCGATAATGTTCCTTGAAAGTTATGCGGTCGACAGGGTCGGCGCTATTAAGTAATGCCTGCCCAGTTCTGGTAGGCGACAATAATTTTATCGCCCCATAATAACGTAATCCAGCCGGCTGTTGCGAGGTAGGGTCCAAATGGGATGGGAATATTTTTGTCGCGGCCGCGCAATAGAATCATTGAAATGCCAAAAATTGCGCCAACCAGTGACGACAATAATATAACGGATAGCAGGTTTTGCCAGCCTAACCAGGCTCCAAACAGGGCGAGTAATTTGAAGTCGCCATAGCCCATGCCTTCTTTACCGGTCAATATTTTAAATGCTTGATAGATAGACCATAGGCTTAAATAACCAATCGCTGCACCTATTATTGCAGAGTGGCTATCAGTGAAAACGTTAAAGAGGCTCAGTAGTAAGCCAATCCAGAGGAAGGGTAGCGTAATGCTGTCAGGTAATAGCTGGTAATCAAAATCAATGATGCTGAGACTGACTAAAGCCCAGGTAAGCGGCAGTGCCATGGCTGCTTGCCAACTAAAGCCGAAGTGCCAGGCAACGGCGATAGATAACAGGCATGTAAGGATTTCTGTTAGCGGATAACGTAAAGGGATATGTTTGTCGCAAGATGAGCAACGACCTTTTAAAAAGAGATAGCTAAAAACAGGGATATTTTCCAGCGCCGTTATTGTGTGCCCGCATTGTGGGCAGGCTGAGCGGGGTGTAATCAGATTAAATATTTGTTGAGGTTCACTTTGCGTATCTGCTTGGCTTTCCTGATAGTGCTCTTGCCATTGGCGTTCCATCATTACTGGCAATCGTAAAATGACGACATTTAGAAAACTGCCGACTAATAACCCCAACACGCCGCAAAAAATGATGAAGGCTATGGGGTTGAATTGCAGAAAGTTGATCAGTGTCATGGGGGAAAGATACAGGATCGCAGTGAAAAGATAAAAGTCATTGATGCATCAGGCGTGCATTGAGTTTGTTTTTATTAAACAACTTGGCCCATTTTGAAAATAGGCAGATACATTGCGATAACAAGACCGCCAATTACAACACCTAAAAAGGCCATGATAATGGGTTCCAGTAGACTGCTGAGACCATCTACTGCGTCATCAACCTCGGCTTCATAAAAATCTGCGACTTTGGAAAGCATGGTATCAACGGAGCCGGCTTCTTCGCCGATGGCAACCATTTGCACGACCATATTTGGAAATAGCTTTGTTTCCTGCATAGACTGATTCAAAGTGGTGCCGGTTGAAATTTCTTCACGCATTTTTAAAATACCTACGCTGTATACAGCATTGCCGGCAGCGCCTGCTACGGTCACCATGGCTTCAACCAGTGGCATACCGGCAGCAAACATGGTGGCCAGTGTGCGGGCAAAACGTGCGATAGCAGCTTTAGTCATTAAGTTGCCAACGATGGGAAGTTTTAGTATCCATTTATCAAGCAAGTCGCGAAATTTTTTAGATTTTTGTTTGGCTTTAACAAAGGCAAAAATGGCTGCTCCCAGCACACCAAATAAAATGTACCAATACTGCTGCAACCACTCGGACATGAAGACGACAGCTTTGGTCATAGCAGGCAGTTCGCCGCCAAAATTTTCAAACATTTCTTGAAACTGCGGGATTACAAATAATAATAAGATGGTTGTGACGATAAACGAAACTGCAAGGATCGCTATTGGGTAGAACATTGCTTTTTTAATTTTACTTTTGATGTTCTCGGTTTTTTCTTGGTAGGTTGCGATTTTGTCGAGCAGGGTTTCCAGGATACCGGCTTGCTCTCCTGCGTTGACCAGATTGCAGTAGAGGTCATTAAATTGCAGTGGAAATTTCGCGAGGGCATCTGACAGGGTGTTACCCCCTTCTACATCACCTTTGATTGCCATCAACATGTCTTGCATCGCTGGTTTGTCGTGACCTTTTCCGATGATGTCAAAGGATTGAATCAGAGGAACACCAGAGGACATCATGATTGACATCTGGCGGCTGAAAATACAAATGTCTTTGGATTCGATTTTTGATTTCTTTTTGCCACTACCAAATAGTGGTTTAGGTTTTTTCTTGACCTTGAGCGGGTTGATGCCTTGACGTCTAAGCTCTGCCTTGACCAATGCAACGCTTGCGCCAGTGAGTTCGCCACTGGCTTTTGCGCCCTGTTTACTCAGGCCTTCCCAGGTAAAGGTATCGAATTTTGTTTTTTTAGTGGTTGCCATGATTATTCAGTAATCACCCTGTGCAATTCATCGAGACTGGTTAGACCCTGTCGAATTTTTATGAGCCCAGATTTATGTAAGTCATTGATGCCTTCTTTAGCGGCCTGCTCTGCAAGGTCAACCGCGTTGCCGCCTGTCATAATCAATTTACCCATCTCCTCGGAGATTGGCATAACCTGGTAGATACCTACACGTCCTTTGTAACCATTGTTGCATTGGTCGCAGCCAATAGGGCCATAAATTGTTAACTCTTCCAACTCATCTTCGTTAAAGCCTTCTTTCAATAACACTTCATCTGGTAGGTCAACAGGCTGTTTGCAATGATTGCAAAGACGTCGTCCCAGTCGCTGTGCGATGATGAGGCTGACGGCAGAAGCAATATTAAAAGGCTCTACACCCATGTTGACTAAACGTGTCAGTGTTTTTGGTGCGTCATTGGTGTGTAGGGTCGACAGTACCATATGACCTGTTTGTGCTGCCTTAATAGCGATTTCGCCTGTTTCAATATCACGAATCTCACCCACCATAATAATGTCTGGATCCTGACGTAGAAAGGCTTTTAAAGCCTTCGAAAAAGTCAGGCCTGCTTTAGGGTTGACGTTGACCTGATTGATACCCGCCAGGCTTATTTCGGCAGGATCTTCAGCAGTGGAAATGTTGCGGTCAACGGTATTTAAAATATTTAATGCAGTATACAAAGAAACCGTTTTACCACTACCCGTTGGTCCTGTTACCAGTACCATTCCGTAAGGTTTGTGAATAGCATCGAGAAATAATTTTTTCTGATCCTCATCATAGCCTAAGGCATCGATGCCAAGCTGAGCGCTGCTAGGGTCGAGAATACGCATCACTACTTTTTCACCAAACAGCGTTGGACAGGTGCTGACACGAAAATCGATGGCACGATTTTTTGATAGTGTCATTTTCATGCGTCCATCCTGCGGAACGCGTCGCTCTGAAATATCGAGCTTTGACATTACTTTGAGGCGTGCTGCCAACTTTCTGCTTAATGCGATGGGCGGGGAAGCAATGTCTTCTAAAATACCATCGATACGAAAGCGTACGCGATAGATTTTTTCGTAGGGTTCAAAGTGTAAATCTGATGCGCCTTTGTTGATGGCGTCTAACAGTACTTTATTGACGAAGCGTACAACCGGAGTGTCATCAGCGCTCGGGCTGTCATCACCTTCATCGGCATCATCGCCGCTGCTGATATCGATATCATCGAGATCATCCAGGTCACCGCCTTCAAGATCGGTCATCGAGGTGTCTTGTTCGTTAACAAGTTCTTCGATGAATTTGAGTAATTTTTCATGTTCGACCAGAACAGGGTCGGTATTCATTCCGACATGAAATTTAATCTCATCTAGTGCGGAAATATTGCTCGGGTCAGAGATGGCTACAAACAGTCGTTTGCCGCGTTTGAATAAGGGTATGGCCGCATGTTTTTCAATTAATTTTATATCGACCAGGCCGGATGCATAGTTTTCTTTATCAAGTACCGCTAGATCGAAAACGGGAATGCCGAATTCCTGGGAAGCTAAATGAGCGATGGCGCTGCCTTCAACCAGTTTATTTTCAACCAGGTGTTTTATCAGCGACAGTTTGTTCTCGCGTGTGGTTTCAAGCGCTTCTTTTGTTTGCTCATCTGTGAGCAAACCCTGATCCACTAACCTAAAGGGGAGTCCTGTGAGTTGGCTTTGTTCAGTTGAAGCTAGCATATTCATTAATGGAATTACCTGTGCTGTGTCAGAGCTTGTATCGGCTTTTTTGGGTAAATATTTAATAAGCTAGTCAGTAAGTTGAAGGCTCAGCCGCAGATTCTTCCCTGTTGCCAAAAACGTGGAAGTACACGCGATGTGGGGTGCTCTGAGAGGAAGGTTTGCTGCATTTCAAATAAATTAAAGATGTCCGGTGTGGTTGTGTATACCAGTGTGCCAGAAGATATTAGCAACAAGGCGATTAATGCAAAATGTGAGTGCTTTTTTATCAAATGCTTTTCACCGTTGCGGTGGTATACCGCGATCATCCAGCCGATGATGATAATCATTATCATTTGGCTCAATGGCATGATGATGATGCCACTGAATAATGAGTGGATAGCGGCGGTAATGCTTGAGGCGAGTAGCGCAGGGTAGAGTTGGGCTTCGTCCAGCCCGGTAACGAGTTGGGTCGGTGGTTTTAATAATAAGTTACGACCACACAATATCCACCGAAATAAGCCGAAAAGAATCAATGCTAAAAGTAGAAATGCAACAGGCAGGCCCCATTCAGCAGCGATTTGTAATATTGAATTGTGCGGATGGGCAGCGGTTTTATTGTCCAGATCACAGCCATAGTGCATAGGGCCTACACCGAGCAATGGCTTGTCAGCAATCATCTGGCCGGCTTTTTCCCAAAGTCGGAAGCGGCCAGTGGAATGCATAAGTTTGCGGTCGACAGTGTTTTCAACGACGCTGCTGGCGTCGTTATTGCTGATGGTGGGCAGGATGAAAAAAAAAGTGAGATACATCAATAAGCCAGCGGCTACGGCGATGCCTTGCCACTTAAGCCAGGGTAAAGCGTGACGGCCAAATACAATAGCAACAGCTGCGAAAGCGATGATCAGACCAAGTATTGTTCCGCGTGTTCCAGAGGTGAAGAGTAAATACCACCAGCCTGCTGCGATTATGAGTGTGAGTATTTTTAAGCTGCGAGATAGGCGAGGGACAAGCAGCAGTGGCAGGATGACCAATGGCAGTGTCCAGCTTTGAAATTGACTGAAAAAACGTAGATGCGCAAAATTGGCAAACAGTGATTGTTGTAAAAGAGGAACAGGTTCCAGCGATGCTGCGATTTGCCCGGAAACAAAGGTTGTTAGGTAAAGGCTTATCGATGCCAGTAATGTAATCATGAATAGCGATGCAAACCATTTTAGACCGACAAGTGAATGAATGGCCGCCAGCATAATTATCATGATAAAAATTAAGCTGTACAGGGCAACATCTAATAAAGCCGCTGTTATTTGTTGTGCATTCGTAGCGGATATCAGGCCAATGACCAGTATAGAAAAAAGCATGTAACGTATCGCAAGCGGTAGCGCAGTGAAAACGTCAATCCATTTGTAACGCAGGTGTTTATCGAACAGCAAGGTCATTGCAGCAATGAGAAAAATAAGACATTCGAGGATGCGTTTTTCATTGTACATACCAACATCTGGCATAAGATCAAAAGAAGGGGTTAGCAGGATGTAACTGAATATAAGTAATAAAACCAGTTTGGCAGGATAGAACGTGTTTGAATCAGGCAGATCTGTAAATGAGTGTGGGCGGGTGTTCAGAGCCATAATTTTTTCGCCGTATAAAACAAAGGGCCCCTCAATGAGGGGCCCTTTATACTAAGCCAGTTTGATACTAGGTACCACGGCAGTTTGCAGGCAGGTATTTATCAACCATTGCTCCACCCGCAGTACAGCCCCAGGAAACGCCGCTTCCGCTGCCTGTGCCTGTGAAGACGATGGATGAGCCTGCGGGCACACCGATGGCGCTGTTAAGGTTGACCGCAAATACATATTCGCCAGGTATGCCAGCAGTGAAGCTGGTCTGTGCGAGGCTGGTGACCGCATTGCCGAGTGCAGCTGTACTGTAACCCGCAGCGACTGCTGTTGTAGGCATTGTGCCCTGAGAAATAAAGAACTCAGAGACGCTAGTCTTGGCTGCGGCACCTGCGCCGATGGCCTCAGTGACCTTGGCACGGATGGTGTAATCCTGATAGGCAGGGATTGCGACCGCTGCCAAAATACCGATGATCGCTACGACGATCATTAATTCGATGAGTGTAAAACCCTGTTGCACTTTTTTCATGATGATTTCCTCAGTGTTATCTATAGTTTATGGCCTAAAAAATAATTTGGACGTCTGTGTTGTTTGTGTCAGATGCCTTACACGCTTAACTGCACCTTGTGTGCCAACTTTAGGGCTATCTGGTGATGTGTTATTAACTTGTTGTTTTAACGTGATTTATAGTGAGTGTCTTGAGGATGGTCAGCATAGTGATGATGCTGTTTTTTGTCTGGTCTTGGTTGTCGGGGTGACGCAGAGCGACGCTCAGGGTCACAAAGTGACAATTCCGGTTGAATGACAGGGGGATAGGCTGCTTGCAGTTTGCTCATTACACATTCCTTGTGTTGATAGCGTTCTATTGGATGCTGTATTTTTTGAGCCGGTAACGTAGGGCACGGAAACTGATGCCCAGTAGTTTAGCGGCGGCAGTCTTATTATAGCGCGTTTGTTGCAGCGCTTTAACTATTGCCTGCTTTTCTGTGTTGATTAAAACTGACTCCAGTTCGTCGGGGTTGTCGAGCGCATTGTTTTGTTCTATAGACGATGTGTCAATTTCGTCGTGAGGTACTATTTCAGCAAGTGACGCTTTTTCTTTGCTGCATAGCGGTGATTTTAATTGTAAATCTGATGAGGTGATTGTGTTGTTTTCGCATAGCGTCATGGCACG
>Ga0316208_1001832_pt1 | contig 18789 bp, 19 predicted proteins | sample 3monopyrite_MG_FD_204944 | JGI IMG/M metagenome (GOLD analysis project Ga0316208, IMG submission 204944) | Microbial mat bacterial communities from mineral coupon in-situ incubated in ocean water Damariscotta River, Maine, United States -... | ecosystem: Environmental > Aquatic > Marine >...
GCTTATAGGCCCGCAGATAATAAATTATTAATTGGAACGCATGGTAATGGTATGTTTGAAGCTACAATTACACAAGTATTAGGCTTAGAGGACAACGAAATTAGCAAAAGCATTAAAGTCTATCCAAACCCTGTTGAGGACAGATTAAACTTAAATATGCCTGCTGAATTAAGCAATAATGCGTCTTTTGTTATTAACAATATTCTTGGACAGAATGTTATGAAAGGTTCATTAGAGAATAATCAAGTAAACGTTAATAATTTAGATACAGGTATGTATTTTATACAAATTTCTTCAAATGGCAAGAAAGGTGTTAAACGATTTATTAAAGAATAATACTTTATAGAATTAACTTAAAAGGGTTTTGGCGTATGCCAAAACCCTTTCTTGTTTCTAATCAATTTTAGTTAAATTTGTAAAAACAATTGCAACAAAACACATGTTCGGGAAAAAGAAAAATAATCCTTCCATAGATAGTGAACAACTTGAGCTAATTCAAAATGCACAGAAACGCATTAAGCAAAAAAAGCGTCTGTATGTTCATTTTGTCATTTTTTTAATAGGATCTGTTTTTTTAATAATCGCGAATACCGTTTTAGGAATTGGCAAAGATTTTAAGTTTTTTGGGAAGGAATGGTTTCTTTATGCCATTCTAATATGGCTATTCTTGTTTTTATACCATCTTTTCAATGTATTTGTTACCAACAGGTTTATGGGAAAAGATTGGGAAAAAGCGCAATTAAATAAGCTAGTTGCAAAACAACAAAAGCGTATAGATCAACTAAAAAAAGGGTTTGAAAAAGAAGAAAAACTCATGGCTCAAAGTGAAGTTTATAATGAAGTAACATCAAAACAAAATACTACAATAACAAAACGTAAGGAGGTACAAGAACTTACTATTATTGTTGCTGCAGGCGAAAATGATGCTATAGGAAAGGATAATCAACTTATTTGGCATTTAAGTGATGACCTTAAACGTTTTAAAGCGCTTACTAATAACCATCATATTATTATGGGTCGAAAAACTTTTGAAAGTTTCCCAAAACCACTGCCAAATAGAATACATATTGTAATTTCAAGACAAGAAAATTACAAGGTACCTGAGGGTGTTATACTTGTAAACTCTTTAGCAAATGCTATTGATGCTGCAAGAAATGATGATCAACCCTTTATTATAGGTGGTGGTGAAATTTATAAACAGGCCTTGTTGTTTGCCAATAAAATTGAATTAACAAGAGTGCACCATAGCTTTGAGGCTGATACTTTTTTTCCAAAAATTGATACTTCAATTTGGAAAGAAACCAGCAATATCTTTCATGATAAAGATGATAATCATGCCTATGCATTTTCGTTTATTACCTACAAGAAACGAGTCTAAGCTTTATTTAGTAACTCAAAATAGTGTTTCATAGGCTCAAAATAATGTTCATCCCACCCTTTTTTATAATGTTCACCAGATTCTGGAACATTTGTATGTGTTAAAGTAAGTTTCGTTTCATCATCTCCTTCATTGAGTATTACCTCAATTTGTGAATCCTCTTCATGGTCTTTAAAATTTGTGCTTCTCCAAGACTGTACAATTTTATTATAAGGTTCTAATACTAAATTCTCACCCTTAATATAACCATCCCAAGCAGTAAATTTATCACCAATTTTATCTGAAACATAAGCAGTTCCTCCAGTCATTTTAGTATGTCCCTGAGTACTCAACCAAGATTTATAAATTTGTTTTGCGGTTGCTTTTATTGTTGTTGTTAAGGTAAACTCCATCTTTATTACTTATTATCATTTTTAACAATCTAAATATAACTAATTTTACACCATGGTTAAAAATATTCAGCTTCGCATTTCATTAAAGGAGGAAAAGATTAAAGACATTCTCTTGCATAAATCTGCTGAAGATTTAAATGTTTCGCAAACTGATATTTCTGGCATCAAAATTCTTCGTAAATCCATAGATGCAAGAAAACCTAAAATTATGTTCAATTATAAGGTATCGGTTTTTATAAAAGAACCTTTACCTGAAACTTCCGAATATAAATTTGATTATAAAGATGTATCAAAAGCAAAACCAATTCACATTATTGGTTTTGGACCAGCAGGTATGTACGCTGCTTTACGCTGTATTGAATTAGGGTTTAAACCTATCGTTTTAGAACGTGGTAAAAATGTACAGGATAGGCGACGCGATTTAAAAACCATAAATCGAGATCATTTTGTAAACGAAGATTCCAATTACTGCTTTGGTGAAGGTGGTGCTGGAACTTATAGCGATGGTAAATTATATACACGAAGCTTAAAACGTGGTGATGTAAGACGCATTTTTGAAAACTTGGTATTTCATGGTGCAACAGAACAAATATTAATTGATGCACATCCACATATTGGCACCAATAAATTGCCCAAAGTAGTTCAAAATATTCGCAAAACTATTTTAAATTTTGGTGGTGAGATTCACTTTGAAAGTCGTGTGACCGATTTTATTATTAAAGACCATCAAATACAAGCCATTCAACTACAAAATGGAAAAGAGTTCACTACAAAAAAAATTATTTTAGCTACTGGACATTCAGCTCGGGATATTTATTATTTATTGGATAAAAAGAACATTGCTTTGCAAGCAAAATCGTTTGCTATGGGAGTTCGTGTAGAGCATCCGCAACATATTATTGATTCCATTCAATATCATTGTAAAGGTCTAAGAGACGACCTATTGCCAGCAGCTTCATATAGCTTAGTTCAACAAGTGAATAATAGAGGCGTCTATTCATTTTGCATGTGTCCAGGTGGTTTTATTGTACCTGCTGCCACAGCGAATGGTGAAGTGGTTGTTAATGGAATGTCCCCTTCCAAACGAAATAACGAATTTGCTAATTCAGGGATTGTTGTAGAAATAAACGTGGATAAGGACATTACTAAATACGAGCAATTTGGGGCTTTAAAAGGCTTGGAATATCAGAAAAACCTCGAACGATTGGCGTTCACTTCTGGAGGAAGAAGTCAAACTGCTCCAGCCCAACGCCTTACTGATTTTGTTGAAGGGAATTTATCTCCAAACCTTAACCCAACATCATACCAACCAGGGTTAAAGTCGGCTCCATTACATTCGTTATTGCCAAAATTAATTGGTAGTAGATTACGTAAAGGATTTGAAGCATTTGGGCTAAAAATGAGAGGTTATTACACAGCTGAAGCCAATGTTGTTGGAGTTGAATCACGAACCTCATCACCAGTTAATATCCCAAGAAATGAAAAATTACAGCACCCTGAAATACTTAATTTATTTCCTTGCGGTGAAGGCGGAGGTTATGCTGGAGGCATAATATCTGCTGCTATGGATGGAGAGCGTTGTGCCGAAGCTGCTTGTAAAGAAAAAAGACAATAGATAATTGAACAAAGATTTATTTCAAACTTCTTTCTAAAGCGAAGATTTTATTTTTAATTGTTATTTTATTTTTAAAATTTTAAACCTCAATTCAAAAAAATTAGAAGCTTATCATTTAACCTTAAACAAGTCTATATTCTTGGTTCTTTAAGCGTAGTGGTCTTTTATCTTCACAAAGTACATTTAAAATCTAGAGGTCATTCTTTTTAACTCTTTGTTTTTCATTGGTTTTTAAATATTTAAGGCAACTTAAGGTTTCTAATCACTAATAAACAGCTCTATATTCTATATTCTAACAGCAAAGCGGTCTAATTTCTAAAAAAAATATTCCTATTTTTGCAACTCAAATTATAATACTAATTAAAAAAGTTCTTCCCTTTGGGAAGACGGAAGATGGGATGAACGCATACATTTTTCCTGGTCAAGGCGCTCAATTCTCAGGAATGGGCTTAGACCTTTATGAAAACGCTCCTTTAGCACAAGAGTTATTTGAAAAAGCTAACGGTATTCTTGGCTTTTCAATAACCGATATTATGTTTGAAGGCTCTGCTGAAGATTTAAAAGAAACAAAGGTAACACAACCATCTATATTTTTACATTCAGTAATTCTGGCCAAAACTTTAGAAGATCGTTTTAAACCAGATATGGTTGCCGGACATTCGCTAGGTGAATTTTCGGCTTTAGTAGCCGCAGGAGCTTTGACCTTTGAAGATGGTTTGAGATTGGTTTCTCAACGTGCTTTGGCAATGCAAAAAGCTTGTGAAATACAACCAAGTACCATGGCTGCTGTGTTAGGTCTAGATGATGTTACCGTTGAAAAAATATGTGCTACAACTGAAGGGATTGTAGTTGCGGCAAACTATAATTGCCCTGGACAATTGGTTATTTCGGGGGAAATTGATGCCATAAACAAAGCCTGTGACACGTTAAAAGAAGCAGGTGCAAGACGAGCTTTGGTATTGCCAGTTGGTGGTGCTTTTCACTCACCTTTAATGGAACCTGCTAGAGAAGAATTGGCTGCGGCAATCGAAAATACGTTATTTAGCAAACCTAATTGTCGCATTTATCAAAATGTGACTGCTAGTGCTGTGATAGATGAAAATGAGATAAAAGCAAATTTAATCTCACAATTAACAGCACCTGTTAGGTGGACACAAACTATACAACAAATGATTGCAGATGGTGCAACTTTATTTACCGAAGTAGGTCCTGGAAAAGTCCTGCAAGGTTTGGTTAAAAAAATTGATAGGGAAACTCAAACAGCCTCAGCAACTTTAGAAGTTTAATTTAAATGAATATATCCCGTAACGCATCTATCATTTTACTTATAATTGCTAATATTACTGCTGACCAAATTTCTAAATTCTGGGTAAGAGCAACAGTAGAGAAAAATAGTAGCTCTCCAATAATTGGTGAGTATCTCACCTTGCGAAACATTGAAAATGATGGTGCTTTTTTAGGAATGGGAGGAGATTTAAACCCAACTCTAAAATTGTTTGTATTATTACTAATTCCAGCTGCTGTACTTTTGTTTGTTTTATACTATATGTTTAAAGAAAAGCACATGGATAAACTCTCATTAATAGGTTTTTCGTGTGTCGTTGGTGGTGGTATTGCTAATGTTTTTGATAGATTTGTCTATGGCTCAGTAACCGATTTTCTTTTTATAGACCTAGGGTTTGTAAGAACAGGGATTTTTAATCTTGCAGATTTATCAGTGACCACAGGTATGATTTTAATACTTTGGGCAAGTTTAAAACAACGTAAAAAAATAAAGTAAATTCTTAAAGTAAAAAAAACTTTTTCGAAGGTTTTTAGGAATTTTTTCGAATGTTTTGTTCCCATTTCCAAGCAGAAGCTAAAGCATCATCTAAGCTAGATAGTGCTTTCCATCCTAATGTATTATTAGCTTTTTCTGTATTTGCGTAAGCTTCAATTACATCTCCCAATCTTCTATTAGCTATTTTATATTTGAGCTTTTGTCCAGAAACTCTTTCAAAAGATGTGACAACATCCAACACACTGCTACCTTTTCCTGTACCAATATTAAAAGTTTCGTAATTAGACGTATTCTTACCTTGTAATAATCGTTGCAGTGCAACAACATGTGCTTTTGCCAAATCTACCACATGAATATAATCCCTTATACAAGTGCCATCGTGTGTTGGATAATCATTTCCAAAAACCAATAGTTGTTCTCTCAATCCTATGGCTGTTTGTGTAATGAATGGCACTAAATTTTGAGGCACTCCAATTGGCAATTCACCAATTTTTGCACTTTCGTGCGCTCCTATTGGATTAAAATAACGTAAGGCTATGCCATTAAATTCATTATTGATTTTGCAAACATCTTGAATGATTTCCTCACCAATTTGCTTTGTATTGCCATATGGTGATTCGGCTTTTTTTACTGGAGCATCTTCAGTAATTGGCATATCATCGGCTTGTCCATAAACGGTACAAGAAGAACTAAAAATAAAGTTAGCGGTTTCAAGGTTTTGCATTTCTTGAAGTATGTAAACAAGTGTATTGATATTGTTTTCATAATACAAAAGCGGTTTCTCGACACTCTCACCTACTGCTTTACTTGCTGCGAAATGAATGACACCTTGTATATCGTTATGTTTTTTAAAAAAAGATTGGACTTTGGTCTTTTCTTTTAAATCGAGCTTTTCAAAGAGCGGTTCAACACTGGTTATTGAAGCAATTCGGTTTAATACCTCTTCCGAAGAGTTTGACAAATCATCAATAATTATAACTTCAAATCCTTCATTTTGAAGCTCTACCACTGTGTGAGACCCAATAAAACCCAATCCTCCAGTAACAAGTATTTTAGCCATTTACAAAATTTATTACTGTGCTCGTTATAAATGCAATTTGTTCATCATCTAATTCTGTGTGCATTGGTAAAGAAATCACTTCTTTAATGAGTTGATTGGTTACAAGGAAATCATCCTCATTATATCTAGAATCTTGATACGCTTTTTGACTATGCAAAGGCACAGGATAATACACACCACATGGAATTCCTTTGCTGTTTAAATGCTCAACAAGTGCATCTCTTTTGCCGTTTTTAATCTTCAATGTATATTGATGAAACACGTGATTATCGTCAGTACCATTTCTAAAAGGTGTTACAATATTGTCAACGCCTTTAAAGGCTTCATCATATTTGTTGGCAGCTTCTTTTCGACGTGCATTGTAATTATCTAATTTAGGGAGTTTTGTATTTAAAACTGCTGCTTGTATAGAGTCCAACCTAGAATTTACACCAACAACGTCGTGATAATAACGCCTGTACATACCGTGATTTACAATCCCTCTAATGATATGAGCTAACTTGTCATCATTCGTAAAAATAGCGCCTCCATCGCCATAACAGCCTAAATTTTTAGATGGGAAAAACGACGTAGATGCCACATGACCTATTGTTCCTGCTTTAGCTTTTGTGCCATCTTTATAAGTATAATTTGCTCCAATGGCTTGAGCATTATCTTCAATAACATAAAGGTTATGCTCTTTTGCAATATCCATAATAGCATCCATATTAGCGCATTGACCAAATAAATGCACTGGAACAATGGCTTTTGTATTTGGTGTGATTGCTTTTTTAATGGCATCAATATCAATGTTAAAAGTATCAGGTTCTACATCTACCAAAACTGGTGTTAATCCCAATAATGCAATTACCTCAACAGTGGCAGCGAACGTAAAGTCTGCAGTGATAACTTCATCACCTTGCTTTAACCCTAATCCCATCATAGCAATTTGCAAGGCATCTGTACCATTGGCGCAAGGAATTACATGCTTTACTCCTAAATAATCTTCTAAGTTTTTTTGAAATTCATGAACCTTGGGTCCATTAATAAAAGCTGTAGAATCTATAACTTCTAATACAGAAGAATTAACCGTCTCTTTAATTTCTTCATACTGACCCTTAAGGTCAACCATTTGTATTTTTTTCATTAGTAGAATTTGAATTTCTTTAACAGCAAAAATACAAAATTCACAAGTCTTTGCGAATGAATTTTAGATTAAACAATGTATTTTAGCTTTATAGAATTTACTTTGAAAAGACTTTACAACATATTAACACATATTGCTGCATTTTACATAAAAATTGGAGCTCTATTTAATTATAAATTAAAACTTGGCGTAAAAGGTAGAGCCGAAACATTTACTGTTTTAAAGGCAAAAATTGGTAAACAAGACCAAGTTATTTGGTTTCATTGTGCATCGTTAGGTGAATACGAACAAGGGCTTCCAGTTTTTGAAAAAATAAAATCATCAAACCCTAATCGCAAAATTGTTCTCTCCTTTTTTTCTCCATCAGGTTTTGAGATAAGAAAAAACACACCCATTGCAGACTGTGTTGTCTATTTGCCTTTAGATACGGCAAAAAACGCAAGGCGATTTCTTGATTTAGTTCATCCTAAATTAGTGGTTTTTGTGAAATATGAAATTTGGCCAAACTATCTTACAGAAATTAAAAAACGTCAAATTAATGCAATTTTAATATCTGCTTTGTTTAGAAAAAATCAGCGTTTTTTTAAATCTTCTGGAAAGTGGATGCAAAAAGCACTATTTGCCTTTAATCATATTTTTGTTCAAAACGATGAGTCAAAAAAATTGCTTACACAAATTGGCTATCACCAAGTCACAGTTTCAGGTGACACAAGATTTGACAGAGTTTCCAATCAACTTAACATTAACAATAAATTACATTTTATTGAAACCTTCAAGCAAGACAAACTTTGTGTTGTAGTAGGTAGCACATGGCCAGAAGACGAAGCATTATTTATCGATTTTATCAATAACGATACTTCAAACACCAAATACATCATTGCGCCTCATAATATAAAAAGCGGACAAATTTCAAGTCTAAAAAACAAACTAGAAAAAGTATCAATATTATATTCTGAAAGAGATTCGAGTGATTTAACAAATGCAAGCGTGTTAATTGTTGACACTATTGGGATTTTGTCTAAAATATATAATTATGCTGATATTGCTTATGTTGGTGGTGCCATAGGAACAACTGGATTGCATAACACTCTGGAACCTGCTGTATTCGGCACACCAATAATTATTGGGAATAACCATCAAAAATTCCCTGAAGCCAAGGCAATGATTGCCAATAAAGGCATGTTTAGTATCCAAAACCAAACAGAGTTTAATTACATTTTAAATCAATTAATTAAAAGTGATGATTTTAGAATAAAAGCTGGAAGACTCAATGCTGATTATATTTTCAAAAACAAAGGTGCTGTAAAGCAAATAATGGCTTACCTTAACAAACGATAAAGCACATAGCTTGTTTTAAATTATACCTAATATCGAATAGTATTACAAAAGGCCTTTGAATTATTAAAGGAAACACCAATTATACGATTCTATAGATAGTGAAAAAGAAGGGATTGTTTCAAGTAAATAGTATGCTAATTTGCAATCTCTAAAAATAAAAAGACTCTAAATGAATAGTTTAGAGCTTTTTTTATATATTTAAGTAAATAAAATTGACTCTAGGATAATAAAGTCCATTTTAAATAATGTTTATTAAACACCAACTCTAGATTATGGCAGATGGCTTAAAAATGATACTTGCAATGGCACTTTTTTTTGGAGCCATGTATTTATATTCATGGTTGCCAGAAATTCTTGAAGCACGACGAGAAAAAAAGCGAGAAAAACAAAAACTAAAAAAATTAGCCAATAGAAAAGTCGAAAAACTAGAACTACAAAAATTAAGGGACGAAAAAACAAAAATTATCCAGGATAGACGCTCAAGAATTAGAGAACACTTCGAGTGGCTAGAAAATATGAACAAACAAATTGATCAAATTAAAAACAAATAAAAATGTTTGTTTCTGGCGCATACGATTTTTTTGTTTGTCTAAAAATCCAAAACCATAATACAAACGTAAATAGTGTAGTTATTTACAACAGAAGTATTCTTAGGTAAATAATTACATTTAATAAACCAAATATAAACACTAAAAAATCACTAAAAATGAGAAAACTATTTTTAAGTACTGCATTTATTTTAGCAATAGGCTTAACATTTACATCTTGTAAAGACAAAAAAGTTTCAGAAGAAGTTGAAGAAACCATGACTGAAGTTGTTGAAACAACTAAAGACGCTAGGGATGATGCAAAAAATGCTGTAGATAAAGCTCAAGAAGCTGGAAATGAACTTATTGCAAATGCCGAAAAAGCATTAAAAGAAGCGCAAGAAGCTGCTAATAATGCAACTGGTGATGCGAAAGCTGCGGCTGAGAAAAAAGTTGAAGAAGCTAAAAAGGCTTTGGAAGACTTAAAAGCACTTTCTAAAGAATCTGTTGAAAAAGCAAAAGATGCTATGGATGACGCAAAGAAAGATGCTGAAAAAGCTACAGAAATGATTAAAAACAAGAACTAATTTAAGTTCAAAACTAAATTGATAAAAGAGGCTGTCTAAAAAGTGTCATTCTGAATGAAAATGAAGAATCTCATAAAAATTAAAATGTTGATTTGTGGATTATTGAGATTTTTAGACAGCCCCTTTTTTATAAAACAAAAAAGCCTTTATCTTTCGATAAAGGCTTTTGTACTGAAGGCGGGAATTACCTTCGGTGAGTCCCAGTATCAACATGTTGAAAAAAGCAAGACCGTAAAACGGTCTTTTTTTGTTTCCCTTCGTGAGTCCAAGCAAGCTTTGCTCACTTCAGAAACCAAAAAAACCAAGACTTTCGTCTTGGCTTTTCATTTGTACTGAAGGCGGGACTTGAACCCGCACGACCTAATGGTCATTGGATTTTAAGTCCAACGTGTCTACCAATTCCACCACTTCAGCATCTTGGTATATTTTAAAAAAAGTTTACAGAGCGAAAGACGGGATTTGAACCCGCGACCCTCACCTTGGCAAGGTGATGCTCTACCCCTGAGCTACTTTCGCAGTTTAAAATGAACGTACAATCCTATGATTGCGGATGCAAATTTAAAACAATTCCATTAATACCAAAGGCTTTTTTATAATTTTTACGCTCTTTTCTTTTTTTGAAGCATGCGCTTAATTTCATTGAGCTTCATCAAGGCTTCAACTGGTGTTAACGTATTGATATCGATGTGCAAAATTTCATCTTTAATCTCTTCTAAAAGAGGGTCGTCTAGATTAAAAAAGCTTAACTGAATTTCATTATTAAGTGATTTTACCTTATCAGTCAATTCCTCACTTGAATGCGATTTTTCTAATTGTTTTAATATTTTGTTCGCTCTATGAATAACTTGCTGTGGCATGCCTGCCATTTTTGCTACATGAATACCAAAACTATGAGCGCTTCCTCCTGCTACCAATTTTCTTAAAAACAAGACATTATCCTTTAATTCTTTAATTGAAACGTTATAATTTTTAATACGCTCAAAGGTTTCGGTCATTTCGTTAAGCTCATGGTAATGCGTTGCAAATAAGGTTTTTGCTCTAGATGGATGCTCATGCAAATACTCGCTAATAGCCCAAGCAATTGAAATGCCATCATAGGTGCTTGTACCTCGACCTATTTCATCTAACAACACCAAACTACGCTCGGAAATATTATTTAAAATAGACGCTGTTTCATTCATTTCAACCATAAAGGTTGATTCTCCCATCGATATATTGTCGCTGGCTCCTACTCTAGTAAATATTTTATCTACCAAACCTATTCTAGCACTTTCAGCTGGCACAAAACTTCCTATTTGAGCCAACAAAACAATTAAGGCTGTTTGACGTAAAATGGCCGATTTACCTGACATATTTGGCCCAGTAATCATGATGATTTGCTGTGATTTTCTATCTAAAAACAAATCATTAGCAATGTAAGGCTCTCCAATAGGCAACTGTTTTTCAATCACTGGATGGCGACCGTTTTTTATATCTAAATCAAACGAATCATCAATTTCTGGATAATTATAATGGTTATCTTTTGCCAATTGAGTAAAACCACATAAACAGTCTAGTCTTCCTATTAAGGATGCGTTTTGCTGTACAGGTTTAATATAACTATTCATCCAAGCAACCAACTCAGAAAATAATTGTTGCTCGATAGCTAAAATGCGCTCTTCGGCGCCGAGGATTTTTGCTTCATATTCTTTAAGTTCTTCAGTAATATAGCGCTCAGCATTGACTAAGGTTTGCTTACGAATCCAAGTGTCTGGAACTTTATCTTTATGCGTATTCCTAACTTCTATATAATACCCAAATACGTTATTGGACGCTATTTTTAAAGACGTGATACCTGTAAGCTCACTTTCTCTTTCCAGCATCTTATCTAAATAATCTTTCCCAGAAAATGCCAAGGCTCTAAGTTCTTTTAATTCTAAAGAAAACTCAGAAGAAATGGTACTTCCTTTTAAAATATTTACAGGTGCATCCTCATTTAACGTTTCCTTGATGCGTTCTCGTAAAATATCACAAGACTGAATGTGTTCGCCAATAATTTGTAAAGCTTCATTATCACAATTACTTGCCAATGCTTTAATTGGTACTATGGCTTCCAATGAGTTTTTTAACTGAATAACCTCTCTCGGATTTACTTTTGCTGTGGCTACTTTAGAAATTAAGCGTTCTATATCGCCAATATGCTTCATTTGATGTTGCAGTTTCTGTAAAGTAACTTCGTTATTTAGCAAGTGCTTCACTACCTCATGACGTTGCTTAATTTTTTGCACATCTTTTAATGGCAATGCCAACCAACGCTTGAGCATACGACTTCCCATTGGTGAAATGGTTTTGTCAATCACATCCAATAACGTAACAGCATTAGTATTGGTAGAATGATATAATTCGAGATTTCTAATGGTGAATTTATCCATCCACACATAGGCATCTTCTGCAATACGTTGAATAGAAGTAATATGTTGCAATTTATGATGCTGTGTTTCGCCTAAATAATGCATAATAGCACCTGAAGCCACAATACCTTCATATAAATTGTCAATACCAAAACCCTTCAATGATTTTGTTTGAAAATGATTATTCAAGGTTTCATTGGCATAATCGTCCTGAAACACCCAATTTTCCATATAAAATGTATGGAAATCGCTGCCAAACGTTTCTGAAAATTGTGTGCGCTTCTGCTTTTCGATTAAGACTTCACTCGGATTGAAATTTTGAAGCAACTTATCAATATATTCGGCATTGCCTTGAGACGTTAAAAACTCGCCTGTGGACACATCCAGAAAAGAAACGCCAATATACTTTCCAAAATAAACAGATGCTAAAAAATTATTGGATTTTGAACTTAACACCTCATCGTTTAAGGCAACTCCAGGAGTCACCAATTCGGTCACACCACGCTTTACAATGGTTTTTGTGAGTTTTGGGTCTTCCAGTTGGTCGCAAATAGCAACACGACATCCAGCTTTTACCAATTTTGGCAAATAGGTGTTCAATGAATGATGCGGAAATCCAGCCAACTCGGTTTCACTATCACTTCCAGCGCCTCGTTTGGTAAGAATAATATCTAAAATCTTAGACGCTTTTACAGCATCACTACCAAAGGTTTCATAAAAATCACCAACCCTAAAAAGTAATAGCGCATCAGGATACTTTGCCTTTATGGCATTGTATTGCTTCATTAATGGGGTTACTTTTTTTGCTTTTTTAGCCAATGTTGAGTGATTTTTAAATGTTACTTTTGCAAAGATTGTAAGAATGCTAATGTAACCAATATTTCATGTTTTATAAAGGCTTACAAATAGAAGTTATTTACAATTCTTAAGAGATTTTAACAACAGTTGATTGTCATTCTGAACACAGTGAAGAATCTTAGATAAAAGATGCTTCGACTGCGCTCAGCATGACAGCAAATAAATTTTAGATGCGGAAACTAAAAAACAGCGAACTCGATAGATTATCGGTTGATGAATTTAAGCAGTCTGACAAAACACCAATTATTGTAATTCTTGACAATATTAGAAGTTTGAACAATATTGGCAGCGTTTTTAGAACAAGTGATGCATTTTTAATTGAAAAAATTTATCTCTGCGGCATCACTGCAAAACCGCCTCATAAAGACATTCATAAAACTGCTTTGGGAAGTACCGAAACTGTTGACTGGGAATACATTGACGATACGGTTGCATTAGTTGACACATTGAAAACAGATGGTATTAAAATAATCTCAATTGAGCAGGCCGAAAATGCCACGATGCTCAATGAGTTTCAACCAGAAGCTGACACAACTTACGCCATTGTTTTTGGTAACGAAGTTAAAGGTGTACAACAAGAGGTTGTAAATGCAAGTGATGTGGTAATTGAAATACCACAATATGGCACTAAACATTCGTTGAATATTTCGGTAAGTGCTGGTGTAGTGATTTGGGATTTGTTTTGTAAGCTTACTTGATAGGCATCCAAATCTCTTCCTCATTTACAGTATTCATAGGATTATAACTTGGACTTAGTTTTTCAAAATGAGGTCTGTTATCTAGCTCAAATTCAGAATTTGGTAACCATTGCGAATGCAGATAGTGCCAGTTTTTTACAAACTCTTGCATTGCGCCTTTAAAGTCAATTACTAAATATTTTCCAGACTTTATGGTAAGCGTTTCCATACCCTCAGGAACGTTATTTAAATTAGCGACCTCAACACCAATCCATTTTTCGAAAGTCATGGTTGTTGGAATATTATTATAATCGAAATTATCATGGTTTTGTAGTGATAACGTGTTATCATCTACTCTATTTTTAACCTCTTTCAACCTTGGCATAAACTGTCTTGCCAACTTACCAGTGTCTTCACTAATGGTGTTAAAAGACATGGTTGCCTTCATCCCAACAATATATATAATTGGTGATTGAATAAGCCTATGTTTCATCGTCGCATATTTGATTAAGTACCCAAAGATAATCTTTGCGGTTTTTAACAAAATCCCTTTCAGATATATCAATAATCTTGACTGTAATCTCTGTTTGATTTTTTAAAAACTCTAAATAACCAGCATTGATTTTCTCTAGATAGTCGTCTTCAATGTTTTGCTCGTAATCACGTCCGCGTTTTTTAATGTTTTCTTGTAATCTTTCAGTGTTTTGGTATAAATACACATACAAATCTGGTTTAGCAATGTCTTTATACATTAAATAGAATAGCTTTCTATACAAGATAAACTCATCTTCAGGTAATGTGATTTTAGAAAAGATTAGCGACTTAAATACATCGTAATCGCTTACAATAAAATCTTTAAACAAATCGAGTTGTGATAAATCGTCACTTATTTGTTGGTATCTGTCTGCCAAAAAAGACATTTCCAACGTAAAGGCATAACGCTTTGGCTCTTTGTAGAATTTGGGCAAAAACGCATTATCTGCAAAACGCTCTAGCACCAATTTGGCATTAAAATCCTGTGCTATTATTTTGGCCAAACTTGTTTTTCCGGCACCAATATTACCTTCAATGGCAATATAATTATGTTTGGAAAAATTAAATACTTTACTAGGGTTTTTTAACCAAATATTAATGCCCTCCAGCTCACTATTGTCTTCACATTCTTCTAAAAGTACACTTGCTGTTTTCTTTAGTTTTGGATGCTCAATATTTGGCGCAATATTGTTTAAAGGTCGTAACACAAACCTCCTTTTGTGCATTTCGGGATGCGGCACTTTAAGTATTTTTGTATCAATTATGTCATTATCAATAAGCAAAATATCCAAATCTATAGTTCGTGCCTCATATTTTTTTTGGTCATTTCTTACTCTGCCCAAACTTTTTTCAATAGATAAAAGTTCCTGGATCACTTTTTTAGGATTTAAATACGTTTCAACATGCATACAAACATTATAAAAATCGTCTCCCGACGCTTCGGGATCAAAACCAAAGGCTGGCGAATTATAGACTTTGGAAATAATTTTTACAGTCCCTATTTTTAAATGAACAAGGTCAATGGCGTCTTGTAGGTTTTTAAACCTGTCGCCTTGGTTACTTCCTAATGATATATAAACTTGTTGTGGTTGGTTCATAAGCAATGACAAATTAACTAAAAGAAAATTTATTAGTTTATATTTACTAAGCGTATTTATTCACAATTTTGTTCTCGACTACGCTCGAACTGATATAATGAAAAATAAATTCTAAAATGTCACTTCGAGTAATTTCGATTTTTTTATCGAAATTGTATCGAGAAGCAGCATATTAAGAAACAAGAAAATCTATTATGTTTACGTACTCAAATGCTCCGATAAAAGTTATTATACTGGCATTACCTCTAATTTAACTAAAAGAGTTGAAGAACATCAATACGGAAAACATATAGATAATTACACTTATAAACGAAGACCAGTTAATTTAAAATTCTATGCAGAATTTACTAATGTAGATTTAGCTATTCAAACAGAAAAACAAATCAAAAAGTGGTCTAGAGCTAAAAAAGAAGCATTAATTAATAATGATTTCGATAAGCTTCCTAACTTAGCAAAAAAGAAATTTAAAGGAAAATGAGGTTCTCGATACAATGCTCCTTCGTCGCATCACTCGAACTGACATAACACAAATAAATGACACTAAAAGACAAGCTCCTTGCACAACGAATTTACATGCTTCTAGGCGCTTTGTTTATTACGTCTTTAGTGGTTTCAAATTTAATTTTTCAGAAGTTTTTTTATTGGCATCCTTTTGATATAGAAATTTTTGGTACGAATTTATTTGAAATATCTGTTGGTATATTACCGTATCCAATTACCTTTTTAATAACCGATTTAATTAGTGAAATTTATGGTAAAAAACGTGCCAATCAAGTTGTAGTTACAGGAATTTTTGCATCTATATTTTCATTACTTATTATTTTGGTGGCTGATAGTGTTCCAGCCATAGATAATTCTCCAGTAGATAATGCCTTATTTACAAAAGTATTCGGTCAATCGGCAATTGCTGTATTTGCAAGTATGACGGCGTATTTGTTTGCACAGTTTATAGATATTCAAATTTATCATTTTTGGAAACGATTGACTAAAGGCAGACATTTATGGCTAAGAAACAACTTCTCCACTTGGTTTTCGCAATTTATCGATACCTTTTCAATTCTCTTTTTGTTATGCTCTTTTAAAGTCTTGCCATGGGAAGGTTTTAAAGGTTTATTGATTAGTGGCTTTTTATTTAAAGTGATGGTCGCTGCTCTCGATACACCTTTTTTATATTTAGGTGTTTACCTATTTAGAAAACGCTTTAAACTAAAAGTTAACGAAGAAATTTCGTTAGTTTAAAAAAATACGTTTTTTTGCGAAAATTTCGTAAATAGATAAATATGCTTATTTTTAAACAAACAATTAGTACCAACTAACCAAAAACAATTTTATTATGGACAACACCGTCACACCTTATGTAGGACAAATTCAAGCTTTTGCTTTTGATTTCGCACCTAGAGGCTGGCTCAAATGTGATGGTTCGTTACTCTCAATTGCAAACTATAATCAATTATATTCATTAATAGGTAATACCTATGGTGGCGATAAGATTCAAGGAACTTTCGCATTACCAGATCTTCGAGGAAGAAGTATAGTAAGTAATGGCTCAGGACCAGGATTAGATTCAATTTCTTTGGGACAAAGAGGCGGAAATGTTTCAGAAACACTTGTAAAAGCTAATTTACCTACTCATAATCATAATGTTCAAATAGGTGTTAATCCATCACCAGGTGAAGAATCAAATCCAACATTGGCTTTGGCAAGTCATACAGGTGCTTTTAGCGAAACTACCATAGCAGACCAAAATTTAGGAGCTGTTACTCAAGAAGATGTTGGCAGCAACCAACCATTTAATATACGAAACCCATTTTTGGGTGTAAATGTATGTATTGCTGTGGTTGGAGATTATCCTTCAAGAAGTTGATTTTACATAAAACAACAACTGCTTTTTGTCAGATATTAACTACCATTAATCGAAAATAACTCCACCTTAATATAGAAATATCTATTTTAGATGTGCTATTTATTATGAATCTTCTAAATAACCAGTTTGAATATTCATTTTTAAGCCTTTGATTATATGTTAATTATAACTTTTTTATAAAAGAGATTAAATAGCAACATCTTTATTTTATTTGATTAATAGCCATAATTAATAAAATAATCTCCCCTAGATTAATTTTAGAAATTTAAACAATCGTGTTTTTGAGTAAACAATGACTAGGAATTCATTGGCTTATAAAAAAACAAAATGACCAATTGAAAAAACACTAAAATGAAAAAACAAATTACAATTTTAAGCATCGTATTATTATCACTAGGTAGCATAAATGAAACCTTTGCTCAACAAACAGGAATGATTGGAGAAGTTAAAATGTTCGCCGGAAATTTTGCTCCGCGAAGTTGGGCGTTTTGCGAGGGACAGTTATTACCTATTTCTCAAAATCAAGCATTATTTTCTATTTTAGGAACCACTTATGGAGGTGATGGCAGAACCACATTTGCCTTACCAGATTTAAGAGGTCGTGTGGCTATACAACAAGGCACTGGACCTGGTCAACCAACTTATCGATTAGGTCAAAAAGGAGGGTCGTATCAAAATACATTAATCATTAATAATATGCCTTCACATAATCATGGTGTTAAAGTAAATGTTAGCGCAAGCCCTGGAGAAGAACCTACATCAACTTTAGTAATTGCAAATCATAATGCGGCTTTTGTAGAAGATGCTATGGCAGGAAAAGTTTTAGGTGGTGTGGTAGAGAATAATGTAGGTGCAAGCACACCAGTAAATAATATGCAACCTTATTTAGCTGTCAATTATATTATTTGTTTACAAGGGGTTTTTCCGTCAAGAAATTAAAACTATTTAATATTATGAAATACACATTAACTTATATAGCATTGGTATTTGCATTATTCTATGGTACAACCAATGCATTTTCGCAAGATGAACCAATGATTGGGGAAATGAAACTCTTTGCTGGAAATTTTGCACCCAGAGGATGGGCATTATGTGAAGGACAAACTTTGGCTATTAGTCAGTACTCGGCATTATTTTCAATACTAGGAACCACCTATGGTGGAGATGGCAGAACTACTTTTAAGCTACCTGATTTAAGAGGTCGTGGTCCAATTCAACAAGGCAATGGCCCTGGGTTACCCAGTTACAGGCTAGGGGAACTAGGAGGAACGCCTCAAACTAATTTAACCACAACTAATTTACCCTCTCATAAGCATAACGTAACTGTTAATGTAAGCACAAATGTGGGAGAAGAACCTGTTTCTACAGGAATTATAGCAAATCATAACGGTGCTTTTCTTATGAATCCTACTTCTGGTAAAGATTTAGGCGTTGTAAACCAAAATAATGTAGGGAATAATGCGCCAGTTAATAATGTACAGCCATTTTTAAGTATAAATTATATAATTGCTTTAGTGGGTACATACCCATCTAGAAATTAAAACCATCCAACATGAAAAAAATTAC
>Ga0316208_1001833_pt1 | contig 18787 bp, 12 predicted proteins | sample 3monopyrite_MG_FD_204944 | JGI IMG/M metagenome (GOLD analysis project Ga0316208, IMG submission 204944) | Microbial mat bacterial communities from mineral coupon in-situ incubated in ocean water Damariscotta River, Maine, United States -... | ecosystem: Environmental > Aquatic > Marine >...
GCTCGTTCGACGTGCTGGGCGGCGCGGTCGCCGATGTTCTCATAGGCGATCTCGATGGCGACGGCCGAGGCGACGTCGTGACCTTCCCGTCATTCTTTGGGCCCGTGGTATTCCATGGCAATGCGTCGGGAGGGGCCGGGCCGATTGTGTTTGGTGAACTCCCTCTGGGTGGTTCGATCACCGCGCCCAAGGCCACGATGCTCGGCGATGTGAACGGAGATGGACATCAAGACATCGTGTACACAACAACGACGCAGATCCGCGTGATCCTCTCCAACGGCGACGGCACGTTCGAGCCCGAAGTCGGTTCACCACTCGCCGGCTCGGCCGACGCGGCGGTGCTGGGTGACTTCGTGACCGGCGGGAGCCCGGGCCTTGAGATGGCAGCGTTGCGCAGCGGGCAGGGCCGGCTCGTGACGTATGAGTTCGACGCGGCAGGCAGCGCGATAGTCGCGGCAACAACGCAGGGCCTGCCGGGATCATTGCAAAGCTCCATGGCCCTTACCCCGGGGGGCGTTGCGATCGTCAGCGCATCCGACTGCGTTCTCCCATATTTGTCTGATGGGCAAGGCTTGTTCACCGCCGAGCCCGCGATCGCAACGACGCTCGGGACTCCTAGCAGCGTGCTCTCGGGCGATCTCAACGGAGACGGCATAACCGATTATGTGTACCAATACACATCGAGCCGGTTCGCGGCGCTCATCGATGACACAAAGGGTGGGCACGACGAAATCGCGGGTGTGATTACCGATCCAAACCCAGAAACACTCCGCGATCTTCGGCTCACAGACATCGACGGCGACGGCGACGATGACATCGCCGGGCTCATCCGCTTTGGTCGTTTCTCGGCACTTTCCTTCGACGGCGCAAACGCGCTGGTCGCTTCTCCCATCCGCAGGCTTCTCGAAGGCACGGCCTTCGGCACCGGCGATCTGACCGGCGACGGGCTCCCCGAGATCGTGCTCGCGCAGAGCAGTGTGCTCGGGGCGTACGCCAACGCGGGAAGCGGGCCGCCCGCCGATGCGCGCGGGTTCGCGGGCGGAGATTATTTTCTAGAACTCAATGTCCCGGGCGGCCCCGACGCCGGGTTTGATGATCCTGTTGAGCAACTCCGATCAGAGTTTGACGCGTGGCGCACCGATCGCAACGGCCTGCCCGACGGCGCACGTTCAACAATAGCCGGCGTGCCGGACCGCGTGTTCGCCGCGGGTGATTCGACGCAAGTCGAGTTCACGGCTTTGATCCGAGATTTCGCGGGCAACCTCGTCTCTGGTTTGATTACCGGCGACTTCGAGATCGACGCGCCGCCCGGCTCGCCAGTCCCGTTGCAGATCGTCTCGGCTGCCGAGATCTTCGGCCAGCCCGGCGAGTACGAAGTCATCGCGCAACCCACCGGCGCGACGGGTGAAACAGAGATGTGGTTGCGGTTGTCCGGCGACACCCCGAGCGGCGACACATTCACTACCGTCGTGCTGCCAGCGCCCGCCTACACCGCGGCCGCGTCGATGGCGGACTTTGATAACAACGGGCTGCTCGACTTGTCGGACATCGTCGCGTTTATCACGGCGTTCAACGGTGGCGATCTCGCGGCCGACCTCGACGGGAGCGGCACTCTGGATATCGAAGACGTGAATCTGTTTATCTCCGAATTCATCGCGGGGTGAGGAATGCGAATAGATCCCCGGTTCGGTCGTGTATAGCGGCCAATGACAACCGATATATCGAGTACCACGAGTCGCCCGCAGGGCAGTCGCGTCAATAAACCACTGATACAAATAGACACCACCGCACCAAAGACAGCCTGCGGTGGCACCCGTCGGAGATTCGTGGAACCTCCAGACACAACCCATCAAATCCAGAACCTGATTTTCAGGTTATCGGACACTTTATTCGGATCGCCCGTGCTCAGGAAGCCTTGGACGTTCCACTTTGGAACAAAGTTGGCCAACCAACGGTATGTACAGGTAGGATCGCTCACAGAGCATCGGGCAATGCTGGATCTCAATACCTAGGGTCGAACAGAAGGGCATCTTCTATGAAAAACTCACAACGAATCCTTATCGGGCTAGTCGGTCTCATCGTGATCGCCGCCCCAGCACTAGCCGGGGGCGGTCGGAGCCGCACCCACCATAGTTCCTCGCGGTCCTCACTGGGCCATCGGGCCCAGTCAAACTATGGGTTCTCGCTCGGCATCGGAAACTCTGGCTCATACGGGCACGGCTTGCGATCCCGCAGCCATCGGAGCCCAAGCCACTCAGGCTATTCCAGCCGCGGATACGGTTATGGGCACAGCAATAGCATTTCTCGTCGTTCGTACAACCATGACTATGGGTATTCGTACGGGAGCAGCCGCTACGGGCGCGGCTCTCATTCCAACAATATCTTTTACTCGTCGTCGTACGAACCGGTCGTTGTCTACCAGCAGCCGGTTGTCCGCCAGCCGGTGGTCATCCAGCGACCCGTCGTTATCGATCGCCCCGTCTACCAGACACCGATCCGCGAAGTGCCGGCCTATACACAGTCTACCGGGCAGACCGTTCAGAACCGGTACGCCGCGGGTTGGGGCGCGTTGGTCGCCGGTAATTTCGGGTACGCCCAAGAGTATTTCACCGACCGGGCCGTGCGCCAACCCACCGACCCGACACCCAAGGCGGGCCTCGCGCTCGCCCGGGCCGCTTCGGGCCTAGACGATCAGGCGGAATGGGCGATGCGTCGGGCCGTGCGCGCGGGCTTTGCTCGCGCCCGTAATGGTCTCCCGATGTACGACGTCGAGCGCACACTGGCGGGCCTCGAAAAGCGGTACGAAGAACGCTCAAACGCGTACCAAGACCGCTGGTTTATGCTCGCGGCCACGCGGTATCTGCTCGGCGATTTCTCCGGCGCACGCGACGCATCGAGCAAAGCTCTTTCATATGACGAGCACGATGGCGACTCGAAGCGGATCTATGACCTCGCGGTCCTTGCGGGCTGATATCAGCAATGATGAATCACAAAGAGCCCGCACAACGCGGGCTCTTTTTATGCGCACAGTTGTGAACGTATGCCCGGAGCAAGCCGGGCCAATGCGCGGCGGATGTGCCACGGCCATCCTGGCCGTGCGGGAGCGCAAAGAAGTCTTATTCGCAGCCGTTGATGAACGTTGTGACGAACGCGCCGATGTCTTTTTCATCGAACACACCGAAGGGTGCCGCGAAGTCGGCCGAGGCGTCTTCGGTCTGGAACGCAACCACAAAGACGAGCGTGTCGGCGAGATCTAGGATCCCGAACGGCTCTGCCATGTCCGCGGTTGCGCAAGGACCGGGGCCCGCGTCGGTGCCGTGGACTCTGATCTCGACGCTCTGCCAGAACGTGTCATTGAACTCGCGTTGGTCGGCGATGCGGATATTCCAGATTCCGTCGGAGCGTTCGCCCCAGTGGCGCACGCTCGTGAACACGGTGTTGACGAAGTTGTCTTGTGGATCGATGCGAGAGCGTGAGAGTTGCGAGGCGGTGCCGTCGGGGCTGACGAGCCTGATGTCGAGATCGCCGACCGCGCCCGCTTGGACGCTGAGCACGACCTCGACCGATTCGATGCGCACGGTGTCGTCGACGGGCACGTCGATGCTGATGCCCGAGGCGCTGTTGTCGGGGACGGACATGTTGACCTGGACGACGCCGCTCGAACCCGAGATCTCCTGGGAGACCGGTTCCCAGTCCTCGGCTAATGTGACCGCGGCGAGCGCATCGATGAGTCCGTAACCATAAAACTCATTGACGAGCCGGCCCGAACCGTTGATGATCCAGCCCTCGTCGGCCGCGGCTACGACGCGAGAAGTATCGACCAAGATGTGCTGGACATCGCGCCACGAGAGATCGGGGTTGGCATCTAGCATCAGCGCGACAACTCCCGCCGCGAGCGGTGACGCGGCGCTGGTGCCGCCGAAGTTTGAGGTGTAGCCGCCGTTGGATTGCGTGGTCGTGATCCCGCGGGACCCGCCGTTGGAATAGGCGCAGATCAGCAGCGATGCGCCGGGCTCGGAATAATCCGCGACGACGTTATCGTCGCCAACCGCACCGACTGAGATGGTGTACCGGCTCGACGCGTACGGGTCGTAATCGACCCGGTCGCTCGAGCCGTTCCCGTTGCCGCCGGCCCAGACGATGATCTCGCCCAGCCCCTCGCGGCCTGTATTCGCCGCGGTTTCGATGGCGTTAAGGATCAAGTTGGACGGAAAATCGAACCGCCCGTCATCGCTGGGGCCCCAGGAATTGTTCTTGATGTCGATGCTGTCGTTGAACGAGGTCAGGGCCGAGGCGGTCGCGAAGTTCGAGCCGATGAGACGCTGCGCGAGCGCGGCGTTGTAGGCGGCGCCGGCGACGCCGACCCCGTTGTTGCCAAAGCCCGCGGCCACGCCCGCGACCTGGGTCATGTGCGAGGACGTAAACGTGGTGGGCTGGCTGATGGCCGCGTTGAACATCGGCGCGAGGTCTTCGTGATCGTTTTTGAACCCGCCGCTCTCGATGATGCCGATCGTGACGCCTAGCCCGGTATAGCCCAAGGCCCACGCCTCCGATGCGCGCACATCGATGCCCGGGTCGGACATGTTGAGCAGGTGCCACTGGTCGCCGAACAGCGCGTCGTTTGGGATTTCTCGGAGATCGAACGGCGGCGTTACATCGACCTCAGCGCTGCGAACGCCGGGGAGGCGTCGCAGTTTCGACGCGAGAGCGGCGGCGTTCTCGATGCTCCCGGTTTCGATCGAGTACCAACCCTTGCTCAGCGCGATGGGCATGACCCGTGTGAGCCCGAGCCCGGCGGCCTTGCTGATCAAGCGCCGATCGGATGCGCGCACAAGCACGAGGTCAGAAAGTTTCCACGCGGCACCGAGCATCGCGGGCCTGGGAATCGCGGCGCGGAGCCGGCCGTTGAGAATATCAGACGTGCGCACATCGAGCCGGCCCGCGGCGGCGTTCTTGGCTTTCGCGTTGTCAACTTCAAAGACCTCGACGCGATCTCCCAAGGGCACGGCCACGATGTCCGATCCGCAGGCGAGCGTCACGCCCAGCGAGAGCCCGGCCAAACTGGCGATCAGGCCGCCGGGATTCGTGCGCGAGAAGATGTGCGACATATCAACCTCACTCTGTACCGGGCGGCATAGCCCAGCGATCGTTGCCGGCCGAGTTTCGGCCCCGTGTATTCATCGAAACAGCGGAGAGACCACTCCACAGAACAAACCGCCCTTGCTCTGTTCGTTTCGGAACCATCGCCGGATCCCTTTATTCCCGGACCCCAAGCGCGCGATGATCCGGGCACGGCGGCCCGGCTGACCCTACGGAGAAGTCCGGAAACGCGATCTATTGCGCTGCGATGGGACCGAATTCCCGGCCGGGCCGGCGTGGACGGTAGGCTGACAGCAGAGCCCGCCCAACAGGAAGCACCCCCAGATGACAACGAATCGAGCAACGCAAGACGGCGAGCCGCGGACAGATCGTGAACGTTTCGGATCGTTGCTGGCGTCGCGTCACCCGCTCATCACGCTCGTGACCAACGAGGAGGCTCAGGCCCGCGCAATCATTGAGGGCGCGATCCGGGACGCGGGGCACCATCTTTGGGTCTGGTCGGTCATCGACGGCGTGCGCGACGGGATCGCGACAAACGCGGAGCCTATCGCCGACACATCAAACCCCGCGGCGGGTTTGTTCTGGCTCTCGACCCAGGAACTGCCAAACACGATGCTGCTGCTAGACGCGGCCGGGCATATGGACGACCCGCAATCCCTGCGCGCACTCCGCCGGCTCATCAGCCACGCGGACAAGATTGGTTCGCACATTGTCATGCTCGATCATGTCGACAAACTTCCCGGCGCGGTTCGTGCGCACGCGACGGCGTTCGAGATGTCACCACCCGATGACGAGGCGATCGAGCAACTGGTCAGATCAGAACTCAAGAATCTGCACATCGAAAAGCCGATCGAGATCGACCTCAAGGGCAAGTCGTACTCGATGATCCTCAAGAATTTGCGGGGCCTGAACCCGCGTCAGATCCGGCAGGTCATCCGTGATGTTGTGGCCGAGGATCGCAGGTTCGACGATGACGACCTCAACCGCGTGCTTGCGCGCAAACGGCAACTTGTCAGCGCGGACGGCATCCTCGAATATGTCGAGAGCCCATCGACGATTGATGATGTGGGCGGGCTTGTCCATCTCAAGAAATGGCTCGCCGATCGTGAGGCTTCGTTCGGCGATGATGCCGCGGCCTATGGGCTCACGCCGCCTAGGGGCGTGCTCTTGCTCGGGGTGCAAGGGGCGGGTAAAAGCCTGTGCGCAAAGGCGATCGCAACAGCGTGGGGCAGGCCCTTGCTGAGGCTCGATCCGGGCACTCTCTACGACCGGTACGTCGGTGAATCGGAACGCCGGCTGCGGAAAGTGCTCGAACAGGCCGAGGCGATGTCACCGATCGTGCTGTGGATAGATGAGATCGAAAAGGGTTTCGCGAGCGCTGCGTCGCAGAGCACCGACGGAGGCCTGAGCCAGCGGATGTTCGGCACGCTGCTGACGTGGATGCAGGACCACGCCGCGCCGGTGTTCTTGGTTGCGACTGCCAACAACATCGAAGCGCTGCCCCCCGAGTTGCTGAGAAAAGGTCGATTCGATGAGATCTTCTTCGTGGATCTGCCGAGCGACGAGGCTCGGCGGGTGATCTTTGAAATCCACCTGCGAAAGCGAGGCCGGGACCCGGGTACGTTTGATCTCGACGCGCTCACGGCGGCATCGGACGGATTCAGTGGGGCCGAGATCGAGCAGGCGATCATCGCGAGCCTGCACGCGGCATTCAGCGCGGGCGGTGAACCTGCGACGGCTTCGATTCTCGACTTTGTCGCCAAGAGCCCGCCGTTGAGCGTGACGATGGCGGAGAAAGTCGCCGCGCTTCGGGAGTGGGGGAGAAAGCGGTGCGTGCCCGCTGGGTGAGCCATGACGCTCTTGGTCCTGTCTGACGGCTCTGGTTTCATACTTCTTCAACGGGCCGCGACCGTTCCCACACGGTCGCGGCCCGTCAGCCGTCAGACAATACCGAGTCGTCTTGATCCTCGGGCCTATCGAGTTCTCTGATCGGCTTAGCGGGGTTGCCCACGCAGACTGTCCAGGCGGGGAGGTCTTTGAATACGCTCGAACGTGCGCCCACTACGGTGCCTTCGCCGATGGTGACTCCGGGTGCGATAAACACGTCCGCGGCGATCCAGGCTCTCGGGCCGATGGTGATGGGCATCGGGGTGAGGGGCCGATCGGGCTTTTCGAAATCGTGGGTTGCGCCGCAGAGGTAGGAATATTGGCTGATGGTTGCGCGCCGGCCGATGATGGTTCGCTCCACGCTGTAGCAATCCACGTCGTCTGCCAGAGTCGCGTAGGCGTGCATCTCGAGGTTCCAGGGTGCCCAGATTCGGGCGCGCGGATAGACGCGGGCTTTGGGGTCCATGGTTGCGCCAAACAGGCTCAGCAGCAGCCGTCTCCAGCCGAACATCGGGCGGGGGCTCCACCGGAACAGCGTGCCCTGGACAACTCCCCACAGAGCCCGGCCCAGCCGATGCTTGAACGAGTGGGGCGACGGGAGTGGGCGGTCGGTGTCTGGCATGCACTGTGTACTTCGGTCGCGTCGGACAGTTCGCCCTTGCTTTTGCGCACGAACGCTGTTCCGATCGATCATACCCGAGGATTTACCCCGCCTTGGGCATGCGGCGGGCCTGATCGTTCTTGGCCTCGGCAGTTAGCCGGCGGAGCCCAAGCAGAAGCGTTCCGCCGTCGGCGTCGTGCAATACGAGCAGGCCGTAGCGGGTCTGATGGCGGACCGGAGAGAGGCTGCGGACACGGCAGCGACCCGAGAAGACTTCGTTGCCGGCTTCAAATACGACTTCGATGATCTGGTCGTGGGTGTACGACTCGTTGGAGATGACCGAGAGGCCGCGCGCGCTGGTGTCCGTGATCTGGCAGACATCGCCGTTTGCGAGAACCGCCGAGTTTTTGGCGATCGGGGCCCCGAATCTGCGGGTTCGGCGGTCCTCGGCGAGCGCGGCGATGCCGATGGGTTCTATCCTGACGGCCGATTCATCTTCACCGTTTTCGGGCGCATAATGGATGGGCTGCTGGAGGAATCCATCGGGCCCGTGAAAGTACATCACCGCATCTCCGCCATCGGTGAACATCGATTCGGGGACATGGGCCGCGTCGATCCGGCAGATCGCCGATCCGGATTCGAGAATCCCACCGACGCCGGAGCAGACGGTTGCTTCGTAGAGCGTGTGGTCGTCGTCGGCCCCGAAACTGATCCATATCGTGTCGCTTGTGCGCTGCATATCGGACTCCCCCGTCGCCAGAACCGGCTAGGAGGTGGTTTCGGCCCGGTTCCGGGGGTGGATTCAGTTCTGGCTCGATGTTCGCTGGGCTCAAATCGAACGGGGCCCGCACAGGCTGCCCAGCATGCGCACACGGCGTGGCCTTGGATTATCACATCCTCGCATCTGAATCGGTGCGGTGCTCGCGGAACCACTCGATAGTGTTTTTGAGCCCGTCTTCGAAGCCGACCTTTGCTTGCCAGCCCATCTTTTCTTTCGCCCGGCTCACGTCCAGGCATCGCCGGGGCTGGCCGTCGGGCTTGGTGGAATCCCACCGGATTTTGTCTTCGATGGTGTCTTCGTTGGCGAAGCCTGTGAGCCGGGCGATGAGGTGGACCAGATCGCGGATCGTGATTTCTGAGTTTGTGCCCAGGTTGATCGGGGTCGGATCCTGCATTTTTTCGGTTGCTGTCAATAGCCCCTCGGCCGCGTCCTGGACATACAAAAACTCTCGGCTAGCCGAGCCCGTGCCCCAGACTTCGAGGTACTCATCACCGCGTTCCAGGGCTTCGACGCATTTGCGGATCAGGGCGGGGATGACGTGGCTTGAGTTGAGGTTGAAGTTGTCGTGCGGGCCGTAGAGGTTTACGGGCAGGACAAACACGCCGTGCATGTCGTACTGGAGTTTGTAGGCGTCGAGCATCTGCCAGGCGGCTTTCTTTGCGATGCCGTAGGGTGCGTTGGTGACTTCTGGGTACCCGTTCCAGAGGTTCTCTTCTTTGAAGGGGATGGGAGTTAGGTTCGGGTATGCGCAGATCGTCCCGGTTTGCACGAAGGTTGCGCCGCGATCGGCGAAGCCGTCGAGCCGGGCTTGTTCGATCAGGTGCAGCGCCATCGCCATGTTGGCATAGAAGTATCGGCCCGGGTTTTTCATGTTCGCGCCGATGCCACCGACCTCGGCCGCGAGGTGGATCATGACATCGATTTTCTCGCCCGGGAAGGCTTCTTTGTAGAGGCGTGTGCATGCGTCCTCGGTCGTCAGGTCGTAGTCCTTGCGGCGAGGGATAAAGATGTGCTCGGGATCAACGCCCCGGGCTTCGAGGCCGCGCTGCACAAAGTGACCAAGGAACCCGGCCCCGCCGGTGACTACGACACGTTTGTTTGCCCAACCGAAAGTCATCATGCTCTCCCTGAAACCGAGCCGAATATAGAGGGGACGATCATACGACACCCACCGCCCGGATGGCGAGCCTGCAGAACCGATTGGAAACACGCCCCGCATGACCGGCAAAGGACCAAAAGCACCCAGTGAACAACCTCGCCGGGGCATGCTGGGGTGGGCGGTTGTTGCTGCGCTCGAGATCGGGCTGTTTGCCCTGATTGCCGCGTGGCTGATCGGGCGGGTCTACAGCGATCGGGCGCTCTGGTCGCAGTATCTGGGCTGGATCCCGACCGAGGCCGTCGTCGGGGTCGGCAGCGTGCTCGCGGCCGGGGTGTTTGTGATCGGGCGTGGTCGCCGTCGGTTGGTTCCCGGGTTCGCGGTGGTGATATTGCTGGGCTGGTTGCTCATCGGCGAGTGGCGAGTCTATCGGTGGGTGATGCCGAGCCCGCCGCGCGGCGATATCCGGGTCGTGTTTATGAACATCAGCCCGAAGGGTGGGAAGGGCGATCTCGGTCCCGTCTTTGAATCGGACGCCGATATCGTTGTGCTCTCGAACGTCCATCCGCAGCGCATCACATTCGAGAAAATCTACGGCTTCCCGCCCGAGCAACTCCTCGAACGGACCGTGGGAATAGTTCCAGGAGAATCGCCGCCCGGCGAGATTCACATGCTCCGGTACGGCGGGTTCCATGTTTATTCAAGGCACACCATCCGCAAGCGGGCATCGGCGCACATCGGTAACCAGGAAACATGGCTCGATGGCGATGTTTTGGGCGGGGGCGGTGTGCTCATGCTCGAGATCGACGCGCCGGGCGGGCCGCTCGTGCTTTGGGTTGTTGATATGCCGCGCACGCTCGGGGCCTCGCGCCGGCTGCTGTTCGAGCAGATGGGAGCGCGCATCGACAAGATCAGCAAACTACTCACAATCGGCGACATGGGCCGTTGGAAACTTGAAGACGCGGATGAGAACGATCTGTTATTCACGCCCGATCTGGTTGTCGGAGATTTCAATACCCCTGCCCGGGCGTGGTCGCTTACGCGGCTCGAACCGGGCCTTCGGAACGTGCGATCAGACGCCGGGGCCGGCCCGGGCGGGACATTCCCTGCGGAGTTCCCGCTGTTTGAGATCGATCTTGCCCGGCTGGGGACCGATATTGAGGCTACGAGGGTTGGGCGGATCAGGTGCGACGGCTGCCGGCATCTGGGGATTGCTTTGGAGCTTGAGAGGGGATCTTCGGACTGACGAGATCCTTGGGATCGTCTATAATTTGGCAGCGAGCAAGGTGACCGGAATATGCCGAAAAACGGCCGGGTTTTCTGATCGCAGGGGAACCCGGTCGATGCGCATTCTCACTATTGTAAAAAACCTCGGCCCGGGTGGCACACAGCGTTCCGCACAGACGCACGCAGAAGCGTATCAAGAGGCGGGCATGGATTCTGCCGTGCTCGCTTACGAGCGGGGTGGTCCAAGACAAAGAGAGTTGCACGAACAAGGCATCGCTGTTTTTGCGGCGGATGAGCAGGGTTCCGATGGATCTCTGCGGGCCGCGGTAGATTGGAAGCCCCACGCCGTTCATGTTCACCGTGTCGGGTATGCCGATCCGGTGACCGATGAGATTCTTTCTGCTTTACGAGAAGCCGGTACAAGAGCGGTGATCGAGACCAACCACTTCGCACGTGCAGATCGTTCGGCGGAACGGCACGGGATCGATGTTCATATCCAGCTCTCGAAATGGTGCCTGTGGCAGTGGAGCAGAAGGTGCCACGGGCTCAAACCAAGGCCGATCGGGATCGCGATGCCGCACATCATCCGGTCTGATCGCTTCGGGACAATCTCGGCCGAGCAGCGGCTTGCCTGGCGTGCGGAGCATGGGATCCCTGCCGATGCCGTGCTGTTTGGTCGGATCGGCCAGCCGCTCCTTCCGAAGTGGTCAGGCGCGTTGTTCGATGCTTTCGGCCGGGTTGCTGTCGATCATGAAAACGCGTGGCTCGTCGTGGTTGGTATGCCACCCGAACTTGTCCCGGCTCTCGATCGGCTCCCCGAATCAACAAGGCGGCGGATTGTTGTCATCGACTTTCTTCACGGCGATAAAGCCCTGCGCGAGTGCTACGGCTCGATGGATATCTTTGCTCACGCGGCGAATATCGGCGAGACATTCGGGATGGTGTTGTGTGAGGCGGCCCTCGCGGGAGTCCCGGCGATCACGCTGAGTACGCCGCTCCGTGACAACTCGCAGATCGAGGTGGTGGGCAATGATCGGGGCGGCCTTGTCGCTGGGAATACAAACGCATTTGCCAGTGCGATGCGTCGCTTACTCGATGAGCCCCAAACAACACGGCGGCTCGGCCAGGGTGCATCGGAATGGGTGGTGGAACACTGCGATTCTCGGCGTATTACCGCGGATCTGCTCGGGGTCTTCGATGACATCATCCGATCACAGAATCGCGACGAGCTCTCGCAAAGACTCCGGAACAAGCCGGGGATCACAACCGATGTCACGACCGATGAGTTGGTCGAGACGCTGACTCGTGTGCCCGGTTCAAACCCGCGGCGTGATAAGTTGTTGATGAATCTCTCGACACTGCAATGGGCCGGGAAGATTAAAAAAACTCTCGCCAAAATGATCAGCAAGAATTCATGATCTCCGAGCATTCATCGGGCGGCACCGACCAATTGATCGAGAAGCCGCGCGAGCGATGAGCGGACTTGCTCTCGTGTCGCGTTCCATACGGTTTCATCTAGGCCTTCACGCATCGCGTCCAGTGTGAGGCGGACAACCTCGCCCGGGTTGGCGCCGATCCCCGGGAACGCGTGCCCAGGCCGGCCGGTCATCTCGGCGAAGTGTCGTACTTTTTTGTCCCATGTCAAAAGTGTCCCCGGGATGCGCAGTGAGTAGGCGATGATGCTCGAGTGGAGGCGATACGCGATCGTCCCGGAATAGCAACCGATCTGAGAAACAAGCCCCGCGGGTGTCGTGGGCCGTGGCGCGACACGGACTTCGGGGCCGCCGCGATCCCGGTTTGCTTGTGCGATATGCTCGGCGAACACATGGTCGTGCTCGTCACCGTTTGTGAACAGTTCGGCGCGGTGCCCGGCCGCGCTGATCTCATCGATCACGGCAAGCCAGAACGCGACAATTTCAGATCTGTCCGAGGCCCGCGGGTCATCCACATACCCCGCGAGCAAGCGCATCCCGAGCACGCCCAAACCAATCAGCCCATCGTTTGTGTTTGATCCGGCATCCGCGTAAACATCCATACAGAACAGGGCCGGATCACCCGCGACATCGCACCGATCCGCGAGCGTGCCGAACTCTTTGCGGATGGTTGCGGCGGAACTCTCATCGCGCACGACAAGCGATGCCAGCGCCGGCCGCCCGAGCGCTTCAAGTAAGATCTGCTTGCCCCGGTTTGACCATTTTCCCCCAACCCCGACGCCGAAGCACGCCGATTGGACCACCCCAGCCCGAGCCGCGGCTGCGGTGACGCTACGGATCTTCATCGGGAAACGCAGGTTGTTGTCCATGAGCAACTGCCCACCGCCAATGATCAACGCATCAGAACCACTAAGGATCGGCTCGGAATGTTGTTCGAGCAGCGGCCCGTGCCCATGGGCCCATTGTGCTTCACGGATCCCACGCCGCAGAAACCCCGGCAGCATCCTCCGCACAGGAGAAAACGGTTTTCCTGCTGCGGGCATGGCCGAGGGTTTGGCGCTGAATTCGGACTTGCGAGACATATCTAGCGTTCTCACGTCGATGTCAGGGCGCACCGATCGGATGAGCCATTCCAGGCAATCTGCGATCGCTCCATCACCCAGGTTCGAACTGAATTTTTCGCCGCAGATCGTTACAACAGTCAAGGCGTGCTCCGGGGGTCTGGGTCAATCGGTTCGAGGTGCCCGCGCGTCCATCCGACGGCGGATCGCGGGGATCTTGCGAAGGAACGCGACGAGTCTATTCGCTAATTCTCGGCACGGCTGAGGATCGACGATGCGGATGATCGGGATATAGATTGAAGTTACGATCAAGCACGCGGCCACTGCGCGCGTGAGATTCCAAACGATCGTTTCGCTGGGCATCATCCCGATGACCGCCCACGCCACGCCGCACGCCGCGGCGGTAATCACGGCTGGCCAACCGAAAACGATGGCGGTTTGCCGCAGGGGTCTGCCATCTGGTTTGAGTGAGATGAGCATGTAGACCAAGCCCGCGATCGTGAACGCGATCGTTACGCCGACCGCGACGGCAACCGGAGTATCGAACAACCAGACCGCGAGCAGGGATGCGCCAAAGATGCAAAGCCCAAAGACCCACGCCAATAAGTTGAGCACTCCGAACTTCCCGCGCGAACGCAGGATCGAGGTGCACGGGGCGATCAGCAGCCGAGGGATCATCCCGATGCTGAGAATCGCGATGAACGGGATGCTTGGGTGGAATCGTTCGGGCAACATCGCTAGCACAGCGGGCGCGGCCGCCACGGCCTGCATCCCACAAAACGGGATACCGATCAGGGCCATCATCCGGATCGTGTTGTAGAACGCACGGGATTGCCGCTTGGCATCGTCTCGCATGGAAGAAAGGGATGGGAACAAAACCGTGTCCAGGTTTTTCCCGAGCGTCATCACCGTAAAACTCGACATCTGGAACGCGTAGAAATAGTGACCCACAGACGCCGATCCGGGGAACGCTTTTCCGAGCACCATGTAGTCGCCTTGATACGCCAGTGTTCGCCCGAGATCCGCCCCGATCAGATGCACCGAGTCTGTGACGAGATACTTCCATCTTCTGAACTGGGGCCGGAGCCGAATCCGCGGCTTCACGATCCACCAACCGACGGCCGTGCGGAGCACCGCCGCGATCAGCATCGGCAGCACGAAGCTCAACACGCCCATGCCCGCCCAAGCGAACACGACTGTCAGGACCATCTGCGACGCGTTGTTGATGCCCTCAACCACAGCGGTGAGCTGGAATCTCAGTTCGACGTGAACCAGTGCCCATGGGACCTGCCCGAGTGATTGAAACAGCGTCGCGGCCGCGAGGATCCGTACCGGTTCGATGATCGCGGGGTCTTCATAGTAATGCGCGAGAATCGGAGCGCCGACCCACATGATCCCGAACCCTCCGATACCTAGCGCGAGACTCATCCATGCCGCCGAGTTGACCCATAAATGAACACGCTGCCCACGATGGATCAGGATATCGCGTAGCCCCGCGTTTTTGAGAACACTGACAAACTGATGGAGAATGACCGCGATAGCGAAGATCGCGAATTCTTCGGGCAAAAGCAGCCAGCCGAGTAAGAGCTGGCCCGCAAATCGGATACCCTTTACGACAACAGTCTGCACAAGCAGCGAGACGATCCCCGCCATAACATGGTCGCCGATCCCCTTGCCATTGCCCGCGGCTTGGCCGGGGCGACGGATGCTTTTCAGATCGGCGTCTGAGCCGGAAGGGTCTGGGCTCGGAACGTCTGGAGATGGAGCATTCGGTGGATCCATCTCGTTGTTCATGATGCCAGTTTACGCATATTCCGGATCCGGATCCGATGCGTACGTCTCGGTTAGGGATTCGAGTTGATGCGATTCAAAACCATCGAGTGTGGCTCGTTTTTGGAGCTTTGCTAGGATCAAGAGTGTCCAGAATGGGGCTCCAGAACTGAACCAGTTGCCCTGCTTGAGAGACAAAATGAATTGATACATGCAATACGCTACCAGCACCGCAGCCGTCGAAAGCTCCCGCGGGTGATCCTTACAAGATCGCAGCAACACGAACGACATCCGTGTCCCAACGATCAGGATGATCGAGAGGAGCAAGAGCCCAACGAGCCCGTTCTCGGTGACGATCTGGACCGGCATGTTGTGGACGTAGGGAGCATCGCTGATGTTCCAATAAAAATCGAACGAGCTAGTCCCGAGTCCCTGTATGATCGCCGCGGGGTTGCCGATCCATTCACTGAGCATTGTTGTTGCCATCTCTTCGCGGGATCCCATGCCCTGAGTCAGCGCGCTTGCACTCCAGCGCGAAGCGGCATCTCGCGTGGTTGCAAAGTTGATCACCAGCATGACAAATACCATGCCGATGAATGCCGAGGCAGACACCGTGATGAACTGGACCATATTCTTGATCTGCCTGGCGAAAGGGAACATCACGACGCCGCAGAAAACCGCGCCCAGAAGCTGACCCCGAGACCCCGAAAGCAGCGCTATGATCAGCCCGACCGCGATCGCAACGGCGCGGATGATATTAATGACAGTTGCGCCCGCTGCGGGTCGGTAGAGCATACCGAAGATCACGATCGTGCCGCCGAGACCCGCTGTTGCGAGCGGGTTAAGGATCTCGGCGCTGTCCCGGCCCACGCCCGTATTCTCGATGCCGAGTCGTCCACCGAACATCGACGTCTTCGGGCTCAGCAAGATTAGAATGATGATGACCGTTCCCACGATCATGGTCGGGACGACCAGCTTGCGGAAGTCCTCGAGGTTATTGATCAGAAGAGCCGGAAACACCAGCAAGAGCCCTAGATACGGGATCGCAAGAATCAACTCATCGATGCCGGGCTGTTTGTCTGGCGCAAACGCGATCCCGAACACGCCGTAGATATACAGAGCGATCGTCGCGAACCAAAGCCCATTGAAGTACCCCCGGAATGGACGCCGGCCCGAAAACAACGCCGATCCTGAGCCGATCACCGCAAGCCCACCAACGAGTAGGTTTAGAAACTTCGAGTTGGATACAAAGAACGACGAAGCCGTGGTAAGCAGCTGCTCCAGAGGATAAAGCACGATGATAAAAAGAATCGCCCAGCGCGGCTTGAACAGGGTATAAACCACCCCGAACAACAGCCCGAGCACCGACGCAACCAAGATCAACGCGCTCATGCCCGAACTCCACCAGCGCCAAATCTGATTTGACGCCCAAACCCACCAACCGATCCGACCGCCAGACCCAAAATCCGATTACTGATCGTGACCGACAAACTCAGGCATCGAATGACCCGCGTCCCGCAGCGTCTTCTCGCGCGACGCCAGTTCCATGTCCGATTCAACCATCATCGCGGCCAATTCCTCAACAGTCGTCTCGGGCTCCCAGCCCAACTTTTCCTTCGCCTTATGAGGGTTGCCGAGCAACAGATCAACCTCGGCCGGCCTCAGGTACCGCGGATCAAACTCCACGTGCTTTTCGAAGTCCAGCCCCGCGTGCTTGAACGCCATCTCGGCAAACTCGCGCACGCTGATTGTCCGGTTCGTCGCGATCACATAATCGTCGGCCGTGTCCTGCTGGAGCATCATCCACATCATCTTCACATAATCGCCCGCATAACCCCAGTCACGCTTGGAATCCAGGTTCCCAAGGAACACCTTCTTCTGCAGCCCCATCTTGATCCGGCCAACCGCACGCGTGATCTTCCTTGTCACAAACGTCTCGCCGCGACGCGGGCTCTCGTGGTTGAACAGAATCCCGCACGAAGCATGCATCCCGTACGACTCACGATAATTCACCGTCGCCCAGTGCGCCATCACCTTCGCGCACGCATAGGGCGAACGCGGATAAAAAGGCGTCGTCTCGATCTGCGGCGTCTCCATCACCTTTCCGTACTGCTCCGAACTCGATGCCTGGTAATACCGCACATCAACACCCGTCCGATCACGAAAATCCTTCGCGGCCTCGAGCAGTTTGAACGCGCCCATCCCCACCGTCTCGGCCGTGTAGATCGGCATATCAAACGACACCCGCACATGGCTCTGTGCGCCGAGGTTATAGATCTCGCTGGGCTTCACCTGATCTAGCAGCCGCGTAAGGCTGTTGGAATCGCAAAGGTCGCCGTAGTGCAATTTGAGCGATCCACCCTTCACATGCGGATCCAGATAGATGTGATCGAGCCGTTCGGTGTTGAACGTCGAAGCCCGGCGGATGATCCCGTGGACCTCGTAACCCTTGGCGATTAGAAACTCGGCAAGGTAACTGCCGTCTTGCCCGGTTACACCCGAAATCAACGCACGCTTCGATTCAGACATCACGAAAACTCCTCAATGACGGCCGAGCCGGCACCCCACCAAATTCGGTGGACACCCGACACGACACAGCAGCCGACCGCCCATCCGGGCAGTGCCTATTCACGGTTTCGGCAACCCGGCCGCCCGGGTTGAGACCCATATCCCGATCCTCTCCCCTTCGAAAAGGGAACTGAGCCTACGCAGCAACGATCTATGGGTTCGGCCCGAAACGTCGCACGGCCCACAACTTTGGGCCTCAAATCAATCAGATTCATCCCCACCCTCCGGTTGTCGAGCATTCACTCTGCCCCAATCCGCCGGCCAAAGTTCCCGCAATGGCCGTTCGATCGAGGGCTGAGATTCCTTGGGAATCTCCACCGGCGCAGACCCCATCAATTTCAAAGCAGTCACACCCGCGAGCGCCGCGCACAGACCCGCGAGCCCGGCCCAGCGCACAAACCGCCACGCCCCGCCGTCCGTAGGCCGGCTCAACATCGCCGACGCGAGCGCGGCCCAAATAAGCAACATCGGCTCGTGATACCGTGTCCAGGCGTTTTTCGGCATGCTCGCCGCGGCCGCGAACGCGACGACCGACCCGAACATCACCCAGCGCCGCCGAGCATCCAGCCCGGCAAGCCAGCCCGAAACCGCGATCAAACCACCGATTCCGAGGATGAATACGCCGAGATTCACATGCCCCCCGACATCGGGTGCTTTAGCCGTCAGATTCCATAGCCCGCTGTATCGGCCCGCATCTTTGTCGAATGTCGTTTCAGGAATGAGCAAAATCCCGATGCCGATCAGGAGCACCCCGACGCACAGGCCTGGCCGGGTGCGCACAAGATCGACCGCGCTCCGCCACCAGAACCCGATGTGGAATGCTCCGATGACCCCGAATTGGGCCAGGATAATCGCCGGCGTCGCCGGGTTGGGGCCTTTCATATATGACTGAAAGATGGGCACTGTCAGCCCGCCCCAGATGCGCACAAACCAGCCCAGAGCCAGCAGCGCCGGGATGCAGCAGATCAGCATCAGCCCGAGCCTACCGATCCGCTTGCTCGGCTGGGTCAGCAAACCCGCGATCTCACCAAAGCCCCCGGATCTGGGCGAGAACGATGATCCCAACCACGCCGCGACCCACAGAACACCCATCGCCCAGAGATGGCTCTGCCGGGTGAGCACGAGCAGGAGCAGGATGATCCCACCACCTAAATAGGTCCACCGATCGACCCTGGGCCGAAGGGCTAGGAGCAAAATCCCGACGACCGAGAACCAGGCGGCGTTGTCGGGCAGCAGATAGACCCCGGCCGAGAAAACATAGAG
>Ga0316208_1001834_pt1 | contig 18754 bp, 11 predicted proteins | sample 3monopyrite_MG_FD_204944 | JGI IMG/M metagenome (GOLD analysis project Ga0316208, IMG submission 204944) | Microbial mat bacterial communities from mineral coupon in-situ incubated in ocean water Damariscotta River, Maine, United States -... | ecosystem: Environmental > Aquatic > Marine >...
AAACGCGAAGACCTTGCGCACACGGGTGCGCACAAGATCAACAACACGATCGGGCAGGGCTTGCTGACTCGGAAGATGGGCAAGAGGCGGGTCATCGCGGAGACGGGCGCAGGGCAGCACGGCGTGGCGACCGCGACGGCCGCGGCACGGCTGGGGCTCGAATGCGATATTTATATGGGCTCGGAAGATATCCGCCGGCAGCATCTTAATGTGATTCGGATGAAGATGTTGGGGGCCCGGATTATCCCGGTCGATTCCGGCTCGCGGACGCTCAAGGACGCGACGAACGAGGCGATGCGGGATTGGATGGGCTCGGTCGAGCACACGCATTACATCCTCGGGTCGGTCGTGGGCCCCCACCCGTTCCCGATGATCGTGCGAGATTTTCAATCTGTCATCGGGCGAGAAACCAAGGCGCAGGCGCTTCGCAACATCGGGGCGATGCCCGACTATCTCATCGCGTGTGTGGGGGGTGGCTCCAACGCCGCAGGGTTCTTTTATCCGTTTGTCGATGATAACGATGTTCGGCTTGTCGGGGTCGAAGCGGGCGGGCGCTCGGACAACCAGGGCGACCACGCGGCCCCGCTGCGGTTCGGCAAGCCGGGGGTGCTGCACGGGTCTATGTCGTACGTGCTCCAGAATGAGGACGGGCAGACTTCGGATGTTCATTCGTGCTCGGCGGGGCTCGATTATCCGGGCGTGGGGCCTGAGCACTCGTTCTGGAAAGACACGGGGCGAGCGGAGTACACGAGCATCAACGACGGCGAGGCGCTCGATGCGTTCATGCTGATGGCGAGGGCGGAGGGGATCATCCCTGCTTTGGAGACATCGCACGCGGTTGCGCACGCGGTGCGGCTTGCGAGCGAACTGCCCAACGAACAGAACGTCATCATCAATGTTTCGGGTCGGGGTGATAAGGATGTTGAAGAGGCGCTGCGGCTGATGGGCGGGGAGGTCGAGCCTACGAAAGCACGGGCGGCCCGTCAGAAACGCAAGAAGAAAAAGAAGAACCGGGATCAGGGCAACGACAGCCAGGCCCAGGCCCCGCAAAGCGATGCCGATGGCTCGACTGACGAACCCGGCGAGGGTTGAAACCCGCCGGAACCGAGTAAAAATCTCCCATTATCGACGCTCTGTGACCCTGCAATAAGCCGCGCTAGCCCCCTACTATGCTCAGAACACGAGGGCCGACTGCTCGGGCTCAGTACCGGATTTGGACCGCTTGTGAATTTCGTGAAAGAAGGAACACCAATGTCTACAGCAACCGCCAAGCCGACCGGCCTCGAAGGCGTCACCGCCGGGGATACTTCGATCTGTCAAGTCGAGCAGACTTCTCTGATTTATCGCGGCTACGAGATCGCTGATCTGGCGGCGAACGCGACGTTTGAGGAAGTCGCGTACTTGCTGATCATGGGTGATAAACCCACCGCTTCGCAGCTCGCCGAGTTCAAAGCCGAGTTGATTGCCGAGCGTGCCATCCCGGCCGACATTACCGCCTGGCTGAAGACGGCGGTGCCCTCGCTCAAGGCGGGGACGGCGGTCCCGATGGACGTGCTGCGGACGGCGGTGAGCATGCTTGGGCATGTCGACGCGGATTGCCAGAGTGTTGAATCGGCCGCGAATATTGCGAAAGCGAAGCGGCTGACTGCGAAGATCCCCACGGTGATCGGCCAGATGCAGCGGTTCCTTGATGGCAATGAACCTGTGGATGCGAAGACGGGCGGCGATGTGTCGCTCAGCCACGCGGCGAACCTGCTGTATCAGATGACAGGCGCTAAGCCCTCGGCCGAGGCCGAGAAGGTTATGGATGTCAGTTTGATTCTGTACGCCGAGCATGATTTCAATGCTTCTACGTTTGCAAGCCGGGTCATCGCGGGGACGTTGAGTGACTTGCACGGGGCCGTGACGGGCGCGATCGCGGCACTCAAGGGCCCGCTGCACGGCGGCGCGAACGAGGCCGCGATGGATATGCTCAGCGAGATGCGATCAGACATCGGCCCCGACAACGACGACGCGAAGATCGAGGCGTGGATGCAAGACGCGTTCGCGACCAAGCGCAAGCTCATGGGCTTTGGGCACCGTGTTTATAAAAACGGCGATCACCGTGCGGGCATTCTGCACGGCTTGGGTCGCAAGGCGGCCGAGGCGAAGGGTACCGAGTTTGTCAAGTTGTTTGAGTTGGGTGAAAAGGTCCAGTCGATCATGCTCGAACAGAAGAACATCCACCCCAATGTCGATTTTCCGTGCGGCATGACGTACTTCACCATGGGCATCCCGGTGCCTCAGTACACGCCGATCTTTGTTGCCAGCCGGATCACGGGCTGGGCGGCGCACATCATCGAGCAGCACGCTAATAACCGGCTTATCCGCCCGCGTGCGAGTTACTCGGGCCCGGCCTTACGGAACTGGAACGATTGATCATTGTGTGAAATCGCCCGGCCAATCGGTGCCGGGCTCGGGGATGATATAGATCCGGCAACTGACATTGAGCGGTAACGGTGCTGTCATCCGAGACCAAATGTCGATAGAATCTACGCAGTAGTCCACGATGTGAGCCACTGCCCAAAGCGAGGATGCCCGGACATGGAGCGAATCCGATGAACTGGTTCCACAAAGTCAGACTCCGGGTGTTCGCGGTTGTTCTCGCGGGCACTCTTGCGGTCATCGGGATTCTCGCATGGGCAACCGTTCCCGCGTGGCCGGTTGTCGGGGTTGCGATCATCACGGTCGCGGCGGTCGTCAGTTCGATGACTACCAAACTCGCAATGCCCGTGTGCTACCAGTGCGGCTCGAACCTCAACACCAACGAAACCGGCTGCTACGGGGTTATCTGCGAGGGCTGCGGAGCCGTGAACGAAGCGGTCCCCACTCTCGATGAAGACCAGCCCCGTCTAGCCGTCGATGATTCGAAAGTTGATGCGCCGGACCGGGCTTCGAGTTGAGCGGGCTCATCGGGTTGCTTCGCCTGATGTCGCGTCACCAAAGAATCGTGATTCGCCCGATCCGGTAAACCCGTCGCTGTGTCTGCGGTACACTCCTTATCACGATCTGTGTTTCTACGGGAATGGCTTGTGCCACGCCCGCCTATCTTGTGTGTGCAATGGACGACCCGACCCAGAATCCAGAATTTTCTGAGGATCCGACGATCGCCCCGGATTCGCATGACCCGTCTGGAGGCCCGTCATCGGCCCACAATCTGCCGACTGTGGATTCAAACAGTTCGTCTGATCTCTCCGAGGCCGAGACGCTCTTTGAATCGATCCAGGGAATCGCTGCGCCACGCGCTGCCGACGAATTCACGAGTTCGGTGCCCGGCTTTACGATCATCCGGGTGCTGGGGCAGGGTGGTATGGGCGCGGTGTATCTCGCCGAACAAGACAAGCCCAGGCGGACCGTCGCGCTCAAGGTGATCCGATCCGACCGTGTCTCGGCGGCGACTCTCAAGCGGTTTGATTACGAGGCCGAGTTGCTAGCGTCGCTCCGACATCCGGGGATCGCGGCGGTTTATGAAGTGGGCAACTTTGAGTTCGATGGCGCGACGGTGCCGTACTTCGCGATGGAATATATCGCCGGCGCGCGCAGCCTCACCGCGTATGCGAACGAGCACGAGGTCGGGATCCGTGATCGGCTCAGCCTGTTCATGAAGGTGTGCGAAGCGGTCCATCACGGGCACCAGCGCGGCGTGATCCATCGGGATCTCAAGCCCGCGAATATCCTTGTCGACGAGCAGGGCGAGACCCGGATCATCGATTTCGGTGTCGCTCGCGGCTCCGACGAGCACCGCGCTTCGCAGACCATGCAGACCGACGCGGGGCAGATCGTCGGGACGCTCCAGTACATGTCGCCCGAGCAATGCAACGGCTCTGGGGTTGATGTTCGCTCGGACGTGTACGCCTTGGGGGCCGTGCTTTATCAACTCCTCGCTGGGCGCCTGCCGTACGACATCCGCGAGATGAACCTGGCCGAAGCGATCACGACGGTGACGAAAACTCCGGTCGAACCGATCTCGACATTCGTCCCGGCGACGAATGGTGATCTCTCGGTCATCGTTGGAAAATCGCTCGAGAAGAACCAGACCGATCGGTACCAATCGGTTTCTCAGCTCGCCGAGGATATCCGTCGGTTCCTCTCGGATGAACCGATCCTTGCCAAGCCGACAAGCCCATTTGGTTTGCTGCGGAAATGGATGAAACGCAACCGCGAATTGAGCGTTGCGCTTTCCACCGCGGCCGCGCTTCTCATCATCACAACGACGGTGTTGGCGGCAAGGATCATCGCCGCCGAGCGCAAGGCCGTACAGAATCTCAGACTCGCTGAGACAAATCTTATCGCGGCCGAGGAGGGCATCGAACTCGTCGGCCAGATGCTGAAATTCGAGAGCCCGAACGGCGAGAGCCGGATCAGAAGCGGGATGGTCGATATCGAGGTTTTGCTCGACGACGCGGTGGCGAGCATCGAGGCATCGCCTCCGGAACTCCCCGGTACCGAAGCCGCGTTCCGCGAGCTCATGGGGGTCGGTTATATCGCGCTGCGTTCGACCGAAAAGGCAAAATCCCAACTCCAGCGGGTTCTTGAAGTCCGTCGTGAGACTGGCCCGAGCCCCGAATTGGCCGAGGCGATGCACGAGCTTGCGCGCGCACACTACTGGGCGGGTGAGTATGACCAGGCCTTGCCGCTCTATTCCGAAGCGCTCGAGTTACGCCGGTCGATCTACAAGGGCGATCACGCCGAAACCGCGTACAGCCTGACCCATCTGGCCGCGACGAGGCTCCGGCTCGGCGACAAAGAGAGCGCCAAAGAACTCTATGAAGAAGCCCTCGCGATGCGCCGGCGGATCTACGGTGCTGAGCACACCCAGATCGCTGCGAGCCTGAACAATGTCGGCAACATGCGGCTAGCACTCGGCGATCTCGAACAGGCCGAGCGGTCGCTGCGTGAATCGCTACAGATGATTTCACGGCTCAAAGCCGGTAATAGCATCGAGGTCTCGAACGCATCGAACAACCTTGCGCGTGTGCTGCTCCGGCGGGGGAATCATGCCGAAGCGATCGGGCTCTATCGTAAAGCGCTCGATATCCGAGAGACCCGTCTCAAGCCGACCGACGGGCGAGTCTGGGCATCTCGCCTCGGGCTCGCGGCTTCGCTGCAGGCAGAGATGGACGGCTCGGGTTCTATCGACGGGCTTGAAAAGCTCGAAGTTGCGATCGAAGGCACTCCCTCGCAACGGGGCGGGGCTCTTCTTGAAATCGCGGCGCGGCTGCTCATCGCCGAGCGTTCACGGGACGCGGCGGCGATGATCGACGGCGTGCTCTTGATCGAAAACGAAGTGCCCGGTTCAACGCCGCTCGCCTCGGCTCTGGTCATGCGGGCGGCGTGTGCGGTTTCGCTTGGTTCACTCTCGGATGCAGAGTCATTCCTTGCGCGTGCCCGACCGATTATCAAAGACCAAGAGCAGAAGTTCGAATACCACTCGGTTCTGGATGATCTGATTACCGCTCTGCAAGAAGCCGGTCACGATCGAGACGCGAGCCGTTGTGCCGTGCTCGCGCTTGAGTAGAAATCACCGGATTCGGCCGTTCTCTTATCGCCGTCGGCGTGACGCGAGAACACCCGCGAGCGAAATCGCCGCGATACCCGATGGGGCCGGGATCTGCGGGAAGATCGTGCTTGTCATATCGATCGAGTAATCGCCGACCTCGCCGTTGCCTTCCCAGCCGCTAAGGCGGAGCAGACCACCCGGGCCGTCTGCACCGGAAATCTCGGTCGGCGATGCGATATCAAAGATCAGCCCGCCGGCAGAAACCGGATTGCGTCCCGCGCCCGCGACCCCGATTAGGTACAGGCCCGGCAGATCGAGCAGTGCATTGGTGCCGTCCGTAGAGATCGAAGTCAGCGCGGGCGCGTTGTTACCCTCGCTCACGTTATCGTTTGCCAGAAGCCCCAACGCGCCGCCCGACAGCGTGATATTGAAGATGAACAACTGCGCATCGAAGTTGGCGCTGAGCAGGTCGAGCCGGAATGTGGTCGGATCACTGATCCCGATGATGTACATATCTTCGAAATCGGGATCTTGTGCCTCGCCCCCGAGACTCCCGGCAATCGATCGGATCTGACCAACGCCCGCGGGCAATTGTGCCGTCGCTAGGGAACTCCCTGCGTCACCGACTTCGGTCCAATCCGGGCCCGCGAATGCCGGAGCGATCAGGCCTGAAATCGCAAACACGACGGTGCATGAAACTGCGGATCTCAACATAGGACAAGCCCCCAAAAAAACCCGATGGATCGCCAGAGCGGCGAATACCACGGATTCCAACAGAAGAAATATGCCCCCAAACCGGTGGTTTGCCAACAAAATCAATAATGCACTCGAAAATGGCATCGAGTCCGAGTGTCAATAAAAAACACCGAGCCCGGCCCGGTGTTTTTAAATCAAGATCTGATTGTCGGCTTTAGCCGTCGTTGAGCATGCCGAGCTGCCACATCATGAACAGTTGCTGGTCGACGGCATCACGAATCCGAAGATGCAGAGGCTTCCCGCCACCATGGCCCCCGTCGCGATCAGCCCAGAGCAGGACCGGGTGTTCTGTTTGATCCGCGGTGGTAGCGGCCTGGAGTGCCGCCGCCATTTTTCGGGCGTGCATCGGATGGACCCGCGTGTCGTTCTCGCCCGCGGTCAGCAACACCGCTGGGTACTTCGTGCCCGGCTTGATGTTCTGGTACGGCGAGTACTCCCGCATGTACTTGTACTGTTCAGGGCTCTCGGCTGTGCCGTACTCGGGCACCCAATAGCGAGCCATCAAGAATTTCTCGAACCGGAGCATGTCGAGCAGAGGCACGGCGACGATCGCGGCGCTGAACAGATCGGGTCTTTGTGTAACCATCGCACCCGTGAGCAACCCGCCGTTGGACCCGCCGAGCACGCCGAGACGTTCCGGCGTGGTATAGCCGTTTTCGATCAGGTACTCGCCCGCGGCGATGAAATCATCGAAGACGTTTTGTTTCTTTTCGAGCATGCCCCCACGGTGCCACTCGAGACCCTTCTCGCCGCCGCCGCGGAGATTCGCGACCGCGAACACGCCGCCCTGATCAAAGAACGGGAAGAACGTCGAACGGAAGCGCGGCGTCATCGGGATATTGAATCCGCCGTATCCGTAGAGGATTGTCGGGTTGTTGCCGTCGAGTTCGAGTCCCTTTTTATGGACGATGAACATCCCGACTTCGGTGCCATCCTTTGATGAATATTTCACCCGGTGGACTTCGACGCTGCTCGGATCGATCGGGATCTCGACGCGCTCCCAGACCTCGGGGTCGGCGTCCGGGTTTGCGAGATCGACCTGATAGATCGTGCTCGGCTCGTTGAACGACGAGTAAGAGAGATAAGCCTCGGTCCGATCATGCGCCGTCGAGAGGCCGGCCGAGCCCGTGCCGGGCAGTTTGAGGCTTCCCTTTGAAGTTCCGTCGAGGGCGAACAAGTCGATGAGGGTCGATGCGTCGAACAGATACGAGGCCGCGAGCACTCCGTCTGAAACCGAGAACCCGCGGAGGATCGCGTCGGCCCGGTGGGGCACGATGTCTTTCCAATTCTCACGGGCCGGGTTGTACGGATCGACCATCACGATCCGCCCGTTGGGGGCGTTCACGTTGGTCTGCATGTAGACCTTGTTGCCGACGATCTCCGCCCCGTTGATGCCGTCTTCGCCTATCAGAATCGGCGTGAGGTTCATCTCGCCGGTGCGGAACCAGTGGTCGAGATTCAGCGCCCAAAGGTCATTGGCCGATGTCGATGTGTAGTACTCGACTGTTGCCCAATGCCCATCGAGGCCGGGCGTGAGTCCGGGGCCCCATGTCGTTTTGAGTTCCGCCATCCGTTCTTCTGAAACGCCTTGACCTTCGTAGAGTTTCTCCGCCTGGCGCTGACGGATAAGAATCCGGTCCTGCATCCAGTGGCTGCCAATCGTGTGGAATCGGATCTCGGCCGAATAAGGATCATCCAGATCCTCAAGCCGATGATAGAAGAACGACTCGCCGTCGGGCATCCAGCCGGCGAGCCTTGTTTTCCCGGGGATCTCATCGGCGAGCCACCGCCCGCTGTCGACGTCGAGAATATGCAGCACCGTGTTCTCGTCGCCCGATCGGTAGGTGCCAAACGCGAGCAGCGAGCCGTCGTTGTTGGGCGAATACCACCCGACTGTCAAGAGCCCTTTATCGTCGAGTTTGAACGGATCGATGAGCAACCTCGGCTTGCCGTGTGCGCCCTCGCGGACATACACCTTGCCCTGCGATTCTGCCCCCGCACGCTTGGTATAGAAATACCGGTTCCCCGCCATGGTGGGCGACCCGATCTGATCGACCTCCATCAGATCTCCGATCAAGGCTTTCAGCCGTTCGCGCGGCTCCTTGAGAAACTCAAACCCGGGGCCGGTCCCGTCCAGCACCGACCGCGTATAGCCATTCTGCGCATCGGTCCATTCGACGACTTCGTCGGTGAGCACGCCCATCCGCGATTCATCCGAATTGTCGCCTTCGAGCCATTGATACGAATCGACGAAGGCCTCGCCGTGATAGCCGTTGGTGACGGGCCGGGCTTCGGTGGCGGGCGGCCCGCTCGCCACGGCCGCACCTACGGCAAAAAAGACAAGCGGAACGAATGTAAATTTCTTGATCGTGTTCACTGGACAAGCCCCTTTGTGAGCCGCATGAAGGCGGTTTCGAGGTTGACGGGTTCTTCTGAGAACTGTGAAATCCGAAACCCGTTGTTCACCAAGACATTCGGCAGATCGGTGAACGATCGGCCTGGTGCCTCTTCATATTCTACGTGGATGAGCCGCGACGGGTGGCCCGTCTCCGAAACACCCTCCGAATCGATAATCCCGACCCGACGCACGCCGACGAGCCCTTCGAGAGTCTTCGCCGCTTTCTCGGTGCCCTCGGCGACCCCGATATGCAACACATGCCCAACCTTGGCTTTTTTCAGGATATCCCGGACCGACCCGGAGAACAACAATTTACCCTTCTCGATGATCCCGACCACGTTGCACAACTCGGCGAGTTCATGAAGAATGTGGCTCGAGATCAGGATCGTCTTGCCCATCCGCTTGAGTTCTTTGAGCAACTCACGGATCTCGATCCGGGCCCGAGGATCAAGCCCCGATGCCGGCTCATCCATCAAAAGCACCTTCGGGTCATGCAGCAGCACCCGAGCGATCGAAAGCCTCTGCTGCATCCCCCGGCTCAGCGAGTTGACCTCCGCCGCCGCTTTATACGACAGATCCGTCAGTTCGAGCACATCCCCCACCACCCGCATCCGCTGCTGGCCGTGGATGCCGTAGGCGCTCGCAAAGAACTGGAGATATTCCATCACGACCATGTCTTCGTACGCGCCCATAAAATCGGGCACATACCCGATGACGGGGCGGATCTGCCGGTTCTGATATCCCACCGTCAACCCGTCGATCTGGGCTTGCCCCGACGACGGCTTGAGCAGCGTCGCGAGGATCTTGATCGTCGTGGTCTTGCCCGCGCCGTTGGGGCCGATGAACCCGAAGCAATCCCCCTCCTCGAGCGTGAGGTTGAGATTATCCAGGGCGACCAGGTCGCCGTATCGTTTCGTCAGGTTGATCGTCTCGATCATCGCCACGGTGTAGGCTCCAGCGTCTTGGATGGTTGCACCTTTGATACAGTGCAACCGGCCGACGGTTCTTCTTTCATCCGGCCGTCTCGGCCTCTTCAACATACTCGGGTGGTCGGGCTTCCAGCGGATAGACCCAGCGAACAACAGTCCGGCCCCGAGCCGGGATCGTCCCCCCGCCCACCGTCACCGGGATCGGAAGATCGCCCTCTTGCTGCACCAACTGCCCGATCACGATCACACAAGGCTGCGTGAACCATCGGCTCAGATCCAACCCATGCCCCGTGCGGACAACCGCAACCGGCGATGTCCGCCCGTTTTTCCTGTCTTCCTTGAAATCGGGCGCCCCGAGCATATCGAGCAGAGACAAGACCACCAGCCGATCCTCGGGCTTTGAATTATTCTGTGCTTCGGTCCCAAACGTGCGCTCAACCCCGGCCCGAACCCGGTCGGCAAACCATGGCAGCCCCGCCCGGATCCCGCCGCTCCCCGAGGTAATCGCCCCAAGATCCAACCGATCACCCGGAGCCCAAGTCCCATCGGCCGGGACATCCATAAACACCCGCGCCGGCATCCACAACGGCCCGATCACCCGATCCGATCCGAGCATCCGCTGGCCCGCGACCGTTATAATAATCACGTCTTCGAGCGTGCCGGGAAGATCATGCACCAACTCGCCGGCCACTCGCCCAGCATCCGGGTCCACAAGTTCCAAAATCGCCGGCCCGGGTTCGCCCGGCTCTCGGACGGGCCGAGGAAGATTCGCGACCGATTCACCCGCCCACCGCACATGCAACTGCTTGATGGTCGATCGCACCGGGACCGTGATCTCTGATGGGCTGCGAGCCGAGACCCCGTAGCCGCGATTATCAGGAAACCCACCGCCGATCATCGCCGGGGGCGGCGGGGTCCACGCGTTGATCAGATCGCCCGATGACCCATCGCCGATTTGGATCTGCGCTTCGCCGTATGAGGGAACAAGGATCGACATCCACGACGAGGCGGTCTGCGTCCCCGAACCGTGTACACCATCAATAAATGTCAGATGCGTCGCGCGCACCGTGTTTGGGCGCAGAGCCGTCGCGCCTGCCCACGCGATCGCCGTGAACACCGCGCTGGTCACAATAAACGCCATCCACGCCCGGCTCCGATGCCCCGCGCGGCTGAGCAGAAAGAACCCCAAAGGCCCCGCGACAATCCAATACAACGCGAAAACCCCGAGCCCGAGCAGCACGCCCTTGCCCGCATCACCTCGAAAATCAATCAGACGTTCAAAGTCCGCATCAAGATCCGTGACCATTCGGCTCTGGATCGCCGACGAGAGATCAAGATCCCGTTCCTTGACTTGCTCGAAGGAATCCAGCGAATAACGCCGGCCCAGCACCCGGTGCCAGATCGTTTCCGCGTCGAGCACATCGGTCGCCGAGAGCGCATCAGACGCGATATCAAGCCCGATGACAGTCACCATGCCCTGCCCAACCAACCGTCGGCTCACGACCGCAGCACCATCCGGGCCCGCGAGCAACCCGATCGCCTCTCCGGCTTCCGCACTCGGAGACGATTCAAGCGTGTGGACCACCGCATCGCTCGGCAGGCGAACCTTGCCGCGGAGCGTCAGCAGCGGTCTGTACGGCTCGAGCGAAACGCCCTCACGCCGATCGATCACGACGCCCGGCAGCAATTCGCTCAGCGGGTTCCGCCCGCCGCCCGCGGTCCAGATCTGACCCACAGGCGGGAGCAAAATTACCATATGCCCGCCGCGTCGGACCCATTCTGTCAACGCTCTGGCCCGGTCAGAATCGAGCGCATTGGGATCGACATCCGGCCCGCCCCGGCTCCAGACCAGAACATCGAACGCCGCGAGCCCCTGCCACCGGTCCGGCAAATCACGAATCGATAATCCCGTGACGACCTCCGTCGCCGCGTGCCCCAGCGGCATGCTGTCGATGCCGTCACGGACCCTGACGCCGTACTGCCGGAGCCCGGCATCGCGGGTTCCGATCACGCCGATCATCGGCGATTCACCCTGCACAAGCCGGGCGGTATCGAGCACCGCGCGCCCGAGCACTCGGCCCGCCCGGAACCCGCCCGCGACCTCGGCTTCGATCGCCTCGTGCGCCGAGATCTCGATCCGATCGGTCCGCGCCGGGTACGGCATCGGGGCATACACCCACGCCGACCTCGGGCGTTCAGGATCACCCACCACCGTCCGCTGATAAAAAGGCGGGTCGCCGTCACGGTCGATGCCCGTGATCCGCAGCACAATCTCGCGCGGGCTCATCGCCGAATCTCGGTACTCGATCAGAACCCCAGCCCACGACCCCGCCCGTGCGCGACCGCCCGGCCCCGCTTTGACAACCTTGATCGCCACTTCATCCCGGACCGCAACGCCCGGATCCAGAGCCGAGCCTTCGCTGGTGTCCTCATCCTGCCCGGCAGCGTGGGGAGCGCACACAACGCTCAAAAACAATGACGAGATAAGCACGATCATCAACCGAACCGAGCCCCCGAAAGGGCGGATCAATCGATTGAATCGGTCGGATTGTCGATCAACGAATCTCACGCGGCGGTGCCCTCGATTACTGTGCTGCTCATACTACTGGCAATCCGCCCTCGCGGCTCAAGCCGGGCACGCCCGACGCCGATGCCCATGGTGTATGGAATCATTTTCTGACATCGCCTGGCTTTCCCTCGCCGCCGTCACCGCGTTCGGCCTGATTCAGGTGCTCCGGGCCCTTTCGATCACTGTCCGAAACGACACGATGATCCACGATCTCAAGGTCCGTGTCGCTGAACTCCAAGTCCAACAATTCCATGCGCAGATGCTGCGCCACGGGCACCTGCCAAATGACCAGCAGCCCATCGAGGTTGAACCCGTTGAAGACTCGGCCGAAGCCCAAGAGACGGCTGAGCCCGCCGAAGCAGTCGGGTTCTCAGACGATCAAGCCGAGAGCCAAGACGAACCCAGCCTCGCGGCCTGATCTCGCTCCGCTCAAGCCGAGCCCATTTTCAGCAACTCATCGATGAACGCGACGTGCGATCTTGCACCGAGGCGGAAGCACTCGAGTTCGTACTTCTCGTTGGGTGAATGAATCCGGTCGTCATCGAGCCCGAAGCCCATAAAGATCGTGTCGAGGCCGAGTAAGTCTTTGAGCATCCCCGCGACCGGGATTGCACCGCCGGTCTTGATCATCGCAACTTCTTTGCCCGATGCGTGCTTGATCGCACGCCGGGCCGCCGCCAGGTAATCCGAATCGACCGGGAGTGTGACACCAAACCCGGTGCCGTGGTCGACAACCTCGCTCCATCGGCAGCCCTTTGGCGTATGGGCCGCGAGCCACTTCTTGAACGAGGTGAGGATCTTCTGCGGGTCTTGATCGGCAACGAGCCGAAACGAAACCTTCGCCGTCGCGTGCGATGGGATCACCGTCTTGGCGCCCTCGCCCGTGTAGCCGCCCCACATCCCGTTGATGTCGCAGGTGGGCCGGGCCCATTCGCGTTCGGTCATCGTGTAGCCGGCCTCGCCGACGTCGCCGTCCGGGCCCAGCCCGATCCCCTTGAGCAGCGCGACCTCATCGATCCCGAGCGCTTTCCACTCCGCGCGTTCGGCATCCGAAAGCGGCGTGACATCATCATAAAAACCCGGGATCGTGACGCGGTACTCATCATCCCAGAGCATCGCAAGCGTCTTCGCCAGTTCATTGAGCGGATTCGGGCACTTCCCGCCCCAAGCGCCAGAGTGCAGATCGTGATCCGGCCCGTGCAAGGTAAACTCGGTGTACACAAGCCCGCGCACGCCGTAAGTGATCGCCGGCCTACCCCGACCAAGCATCGCGGTATCACTAATCAGCACCAAATCGCAAGCGCCGAGTTCCGCTTTGTGCGCATCAACAAACCGCTCAAGGTTCACCGAGCCCGATTCTTCTTCGCCCTCGATCATCACAGTGAACGGCACGCCCCCCGCGGCAAGACCCGACGCTTCCTTCCAGGCCCGCATCGCTTCAAGAAACATCGCAACCTGGCCCTTGTCGTCGTCTGCGCCGCGCGCAACAACCCGCTCGCCCATCGCGCCCTCGGCCGGCTTAATGACAGGCTCGAACGGCGGGCTCTCCCACAACTCATAAGGGTCCGCGGGCTGCACATCATAATGCCCATAAAACAAAACCCGAGGCCCGCGATACCCCTCCGCCGCCTGCGAATGCCCAAACACTATCGGCTGGCCCCGGTGCCCCTCGCGCGCCGTCTCCACCAACTCAACATCGAACCCGGATTCTTTGAGATGATCTCGGCACCACTGCCCCGCACGCCGGGTATCGGCATCAAACGCGGGGTCAGTCCCCACGCTGGGAAGCCTCAGCCAGTCAAGAAGACGATCGATCGACGCCTGATCGTTGGAATCGAGCCAAGCAAGAGCACCATCAGCAGACATAAGCAGAGCCTTTCAACGAGAATCAAATTGTTCACGAACAGCATAGGTCACGGCCCCGCGCAAGCCATATATTCATCCCGTTGCCCATCGCAACCCGGAGAGCCCCCATGCCAACCCAGTCAAAGTTCACCCCAGACCGCACCCTCATCGGAATGGTCCACGTCGGGGCCCTGCCCGGCACACCCAAGCACTCACAATCAATCTCAACGATTGTCAGCACCGCAGTCGCGGAAGCCAAACTGCTCCAGCAAGCCGGCTTTGATGCAATCATCATCGAAAACATGCACGACGCGCCCTACGTCCACGGCCCCCGCCTCGGCCCAGAGATCGTCGCTGGAATGACCCGCGTCGCCACCGAGGCCGCCGCCGTCGTCACGATCCCAATCGGCATCCAGATCCTCTCGGGCGGCAACACCCACGCGATGGCGGTCGCCCACTCAACCGGCTGTTCGTTTATCCGCTGCGAGAACTTCGTCTACGCCCATGTGGCCGACGAGGGCCTGCTCGCCGAGGCCGAGGCCGGCCCGCTCTTGCGTGAACGAAAAAGAACCGGGGCCCAGAGCGTCGCCGTCTTTGCCGACATCAAAAAGAAGCACGCATCCCACGCGATCACCGCCGACATCTCCATCGAAGACACAGCCCACGCCGCCGCTTTCTTCGGAGCCGACGGGCTCGTCGTCACCGGCAAATGGACCGGTTCACCCGCCGATCCAAACGATGCCAAGGCCGCCAAGCGCACCTCGGGCCTGCCGGTCCTCGTCGGCAGCGGTGTCGATCCAAGCAACATCTGCGACATGCTCGCCGAGGCCGACGGGGTCATCGTCGGCTCATCGATCAAAGAAGGGGGGCTCTGGTCTAACCCTGTCTGCGCAGAAAAAGCCGCGGCTCTCATCGCCGCGGCCCGTGCCTAAGAGCACGCCAAAATATAACGTAGTCTGTGCCACGGCCATCTTGGCCGTGCGGAACTCGGTTGCGCAATATCTCGGCTATGTGCCACTGACCTGTCCTCGGGTCAATGTTTTCTCTAAACCAGCAAGAACACTGACCCAAAGTCGGGTCAGTGGCACAGGCCCGTGTTCAAGACTCTGCAACATTCTTACATGGCACCATGCAATCTGGCAGACGGCTCCCCGCTACGCCGAGAAAGCAAACCCCGAAAGACCAGCCGGCAAGACATCCGCACCGATGCTGTACTTCACCCCGTGCCGGCGTGCAAACAGCATCGCCCGCTTGGGCACTTCGTAGCCAGACGCCGAATCCTCGGGTGAAACAACCAATCTCGAACCGAGCCCGAGCCGTTGTGCGATAAACAGCCCTGATAAATCGGCCCCGCCCGTGCCCAGGCTCGTGCAATCGCCGTCGGGTGTCCGCCCAACGCCGCCCGCGATCACCAGCACCCGCGCTTGCGAGGCCGAATCTTCGAACCGGCGCGCGTGCAGCAACCTCGGCTCCGCCTCAAGCGCGTTGCCCCGTGTGATCGGCGCGTGGGTCGCCGGGTCGAGCAATACCGAATCCACCCCGAGCGCACCGAGCAACCCCACCAGCCTCTGCGCGTTCTCTTTAGCGGGCATCGTCAGCAGCCGCGCCCGGCACAAGACATCCCCGGTGCCGCACAACGCCGCGCTCTGCCTCGATACCGCCGCTCGGTCGTCCGCCGATGCCCCGACAACCACGATCCCGCGCCCGGTCCCCATCGCATCAGCAATGCGCGAAGCATGGTCGCACAGCGTCGTGCCCGCGTCGAAGGAGGAATCGGTCAAGATAATCATGCTTGTCGTATCGAGTGTCATCTCAATCTCCAGTCTCAAAACGCTCCGTGGCGCACCGTGCGCCCAAAGTAAAAAACGAATCAACTCGGCCCTCACCAATTGAACGAAAGGTGAACACCAATAAAAAAGACCACCGTTTTCCGGTGGTCTCTCAAAGGGTCATGTTGCCTGAGCACTCTGTCTCAGCAACGCCTCAAAGAGACCACATCGCGAGTCCGCATCGGGACATTCACGCAGGTCATCGGGTTGATTCGGCGGTGCTGTTTCACGTCTCAAAGATTCCTTCCAGCAAACACTACGCGGCCAACGCACGCACGGTTCAGATTACACAACATTTTTCGACACCCAGCCGTTATCGTTGTATCAATCCAGTTTCTACGCTCAGGCGATCAGTCAAACCATTTTCGCCCAGTGAGTATTCCGAAAAACCTCCGCCGGGTTGCGATGCAAGCAATCAGCACGCCTTTGATATTCCAACCAATCCATGAATCCCGCAAACAAAAAACCCCGGCTCAGTTTCGATGGCGTCCTCAACGCCGATATGCCCCGCCTGCGCGGCCGGCTCCGCGGGCTCGAAAAAAACCCGCGTCTCTCCCCAGAAAAAAAACGTGCGATCCTCGATCAGATCGCCGACGACGCCGAACGCTCAAGGCAAACTCGAACACTCCGAGAAAACGCCAGACCAAAGATCACCTACTCCCAAGACCTCCCGGTCTCGGCCATGCGCACAGAAATCGCCGATGTCATCCGCGAAAACCAGGTCGTCATCCTCTGCGGCGAAACCGGCTCAGGCAAAACCACCCAACTCCCAAAGATCTGCCTCGATGCCGCCCTCGGTCTGGGCCGGGGCATCGACGGGATCATCGGGCACACGCAACCTAGGCGCATCGCTGCGCGCACAGTCGCGGCCCGCATCGCAGAAGAAATCGGCACCCCGCTCGGCGAGATCGTCGGCTCCAAAGTCCGCTTCGGCGATCAAACCTCCGACCGCACCCTCATCAAACTCATGACCGACGGCATCCTCCTCGCCGAGACCCAGTCCGACCGCCTATTCCGCCAGTACGACACAATCATCATCGACGAAGCGCACGAACGCAGCCTCAACATCGACTTCCTGCTCGGCTACCTCCACCAGATCCTCCCCCAAAGGCCAGACCTCAAACTCATCATCACCAGCGCAACTATCGACCCCGAACGATTCGCAAACCACTTCGCAACCACCCGCGGCCCCGCGCCCATCATCATGGTCCCCGGGCGCACATACCCGGTCCAGACCATCTACCGCCCGCTCCCCAGCGCAGGCCAAGCCGAGACGACTCCAAACTCGATGATGCGAGACTCCGACGACACCATCGGGGCCGTGCTCGATTGTGTCCGCGAGATCAACACCCAGCCTCGCGGCGACGTGCTCGTGTTCATGCCCGGCGAGCGCGAGATCCGTGAAACCGCGAATGCCCTGCGCCGGCACTTCGGCGAGCAAGATCAGGTCCTCCCTCTTTATGCGCGCCTTTCTGTCCAGGAACAACGCAAGGCCTTCAAGCCCCACCCGGGCCGGCGGATCGTCATCTCGACAAACGTCGCCGAGACTTCGCTCACCGTTCCCGGCATTCGTTATGTCATCGACCCGGGGACCGCGCGCATCAGCCGCTACAGCGCGCGCACAAAGGTGCAGGGCCTAGACATCGAACCAATCAGCCAGGCGTCCGCAAACCAGCGCAAGGGCCGTTGCGGCCGGACCGGCCCGGGCGTGTGCTACCGGCTCTATAGCGAGGACGATTTCGAGAGCCGCGATGAGTTCACGCTGCCCGAGATCCAGCGCACCAATCTTGCAAGTGTGGTGCTGCAGATGGGCGCGCTCAAACTCGGTAGGCCGGACCGATTCCCCTTCGTGGAACCCCCCGATTCGAGACTCATCCGCGACGGCTACGACACGCTGCGCGAACTCAACGCGATCAACGATGACAACTCGCTCACCGACATCGGTCGCGATCTCGCCCGTCTGCCCATCGACCCGCGCACCGGGCGGATGGTCCTCGCGGGCCGCGACGAAGGCTGCTTGAATGATGTGCTGATTCTCGCCGCCGGGCTGAGCGTGCAAGACCCGCGCGATCGGCCGATCGAGATGCAGAGCGAGGCCGACGCCGCGCACGAAAAGTTTGCGCACGAAACGTCGGATTTTCTGAGCCTGCTCAACATCTGGCATTTCTATCACGCCTCGATCCGGCCCCTGAGCCGATCGAAGCGCACAAAGGCGTGCCGCCAGAACTTCCTGAGCGAACGCCGGCTCATCGAATGGTCCGAGGTGCTCAGCCATCTCCGTACCGTCGCGCGAGAAATGAAGTTCGACTCGGCGGTGCGCGCACACAACGAGGACGCGCTGCACCGCGCACTGCTCACCGGGCTGCTGACAAACACCGGAAAACTGGATGAAAAACACGAGTACAAAGGAACCCGCAACACACGTTTTTATCTGCACCCGTCGTCGAACATCTTTGGCACAAAGCCCAAGTGGGTGATGACGGCAGAACTTGTGCGCACGACGAAGCTTTATGCGCGCACGATCGCGACGATCGACCCCGATTGGATCGAGGACCTCGGCGAGCACCTCATCAAGCGGACATATTCTGAGCCGGTGTGGGATGCGAAATCTGCGCGGGTCATGGCGTTTGAGAAAGTCATCATGGCCGGGCTGGAAATCATCCCGAAACGGCGCGCACACTTTGGACCGATCGACCCCGAAAAATCGAGGGAGATTTTCATCCACAGCGCGCTGGTCGAGGGTGAATACGACACGGGAGCCCCGGCCCTGCTGCATAACCGAGAACTCGAGCGCACGATCTCGACCCTCGAGGATAAAGCCCGCCGGCGTGATCTCATGGCAGAGGCCGAGGCGCGGTTCGCGTTTTATGACGACCGATTATCAGCCGA
>Ga0316208_1001835_pt1 | contig 18751 bp, 15 predicted proteins | sample 3monopyrite_MG_FD_204944 | JGI IMG/M metagenome (GOLD analysis project Ga0316208, IMG submission 204944) | Microbial mat bacterial communities from mineral coupon in-situ incubated in ocean water Damariscotta River, Maine, United States -... | ecosystem: Environmental > Aquatic > Marine >...
CGCCGTTGGCCAGCGACGCCCTTGCCATTCGAATTCTCTTCCCCACGAACAGGGCGAGGTCACTGACAAACACCGACTGGGTTTGCCAGCTTCGCTGGGCAAACAAAAAGCACTGGCAGAGCCAGTGGCACACGTTGCTGATCGACGACTTGCTCAGTTAATGAGTATTGAGCGTTTCTTCCGCGCGCAACGCGAACCCGGTTAAAAAATCACTTCGAAAAACGGTTGCTGGCTGTTACGAAACAGGGGCCAGGATTGTCGACATGGCTCGACCGCTTTCCATTCGTGGCGGCTGTTCGACGACGATTTCGCCTTCCAGCATATCGATGAACTGCTGAAGCAATTCACGACCTCGATCGTGGTGAGCGTTTTCTCGTCCTCGGAACAGGACGTTGACCTTTACCTTGTCGTGCTTGGCGAGAAACTCACGAGCTTTTCGAACCTTCACTTCGACGTCATGCTTGCCGGTTTTCGCTCGCATACGAATCTGCTTGACCTGAACGGAGTGCTGCTTGGCACCACTCTTCAGCTTCTTCTGTTTTTCGTACTGAGACTTCCCGAAGTCCATGATCCGGCAAACTGGCGGACGAACTCCGGGGCTCACTTCAACAAGATCCAACCCGGCTTCAAGTGCGAGTTCCTTGGCTTTATGAGTCTCCATTTCGCCGAGCATTTCGCCGTCCTGATCGACGACGCGGATAGGCGTGATCCGAATTCCATCATTCATCCGTGGCAGATTGGTCTGCACGGGCTGAGCAAACTGAGGTCGTCTGATTGCGGTCTCCTCCGGAAAGAAAAGTTCGACGCATTTCGCGGAGTGAATTCAGGCGTCAATCTGTGCCTGAAATCTGTCGTGGCATTCACGACGGCGGAAGCGTCAGTTGGTGAAGTTCAGTCAAGTGGCAAAGGCCGGATATCGACTGATGAAGGTGCCCTTTTTACGCTTGCAAAATATGTTCTGCAAGTAACTTACGACGAAATTCGAGTCTCTGCCGAGGGTGCCTGCGAACCCGGATCGATCGGGAATCGATTTCGACGCCGCATCGCTTCATCCGAACAATCGGCAGGATTCGATGACTACAGCCACTTTTTCCGCTGCATATAGGCCGTCAGGCCGACGGCTGTTGCCCCGGCCACGATCCAGAACGTGAGGTAACCGTACTTCCAGTGAAGCTCCGGCATCACGTCGAAATTCATGCCGTAGACGCCCGCGATGAATGTCAGGGGCAGAAACAGCGTCCCGACCACCGTCAGCCGAGTCAGCAGCGCATTCGTCCGGTGTGTCACGATTCCCATGTAAAGATGCAGAGATTCGGACAGAATTTCACGCTCGGTGGTGACGTCTACGCTGAGCCGATCGAGCAGCGCCGCTTTCTTTTCGAGGTACGGCTGGGTCGTCTCCGGAATGAACGGCGAGAGTCGCGTCGCGAGATCGTGGAGCACCTCGCGCGACGACACGATCACTTTGTAGAATTCGAGGATCGACCGAATCAGGCTGGCGACGACCGTGAAAATGCGATCGTCGTTGTCCTCGTTGAATAATTCCGATTCGATTTCCTGCGTCTTCGTTGCCAGCACCTGGACCAGGGTCGTGTAGTTCTGGGCAAGGTGGTCGGCCAATTCGAACAGCAGAAAACCGGGGGAAAGTGCGATGTTCCGAAAGTTCTCGCGGCACGATTCCAGCGTGCCGGCGACAAATGCAGCGTGCTTTTTATGTACCGATAGCATGAAATGCTGCCCGAAATAGATCGTCACAGGCGACTTGCGGAATTTCCCTTCGGTCAGCTGAGTATCGACCAGCGTGAACTGAATGCAGTCTTTCTGGGCGACAAATCGGAGCGTTCCGGGGGTGTTGGTTTCTTCGTCGGGCACGCCGAAGAGATCGAGAAACTCAGCCTTTCTCGACACATCGTCGCCCGTCAGGTTGACCCAGCAGAAGCCCCCGGCTTTCAGTGCGGCAGAGACGTCGTCCAGATCAATTTCCCGGTCGACTCGTTTGTCAAAATCGAAGGCAATCGCAGAAGGCATCGAGCGAGCATCCTCAGTTGAACTGCTTAATCTGTTGAACTGCTTAATCCGGTGAACTGTTTAATCTGTTTGAAGGCTGACGAGTGATCCGTCGAAACCGCACGCTTCGAGACCAGTCGTGGCTGCATGATAACGCGACTTCGTTTGGAATAACCTCAAACGGGAGATCGCCCGACCGTGACGGAGTTACGCCGATTTGGGGCATCGGTCGACCGTGCAACGACGTGGGCATTCTGACAGCTTGTCCGGAAATGTCTGCCGCGGCATTTCACTTGCGGGCCGATGAAGACGGTTCCGGGCTGAAATTGGAGAAATCCTCTGTTAGAGTGACCGACTCATTTTTATCTCGTCGCTTTGATTTACGCTGCCACCGATTTCGTCATCCGTCGGCAATCTCCATCGCAACTGCCCGACAGCTGACTTCAACCGGAACGTTGGCAGTTTCACAAGCCTGTCCTGCATCAGGAAGCTCTTCCGATGAGCGTCTCGATTATTTCCTGCCCGTCCTGCAAATCGCTCATTCTGAGTGACACGATCCAGTGCCCGACCTGCAAGCATGTGATGAAGGAAGAGCTTGCCGACACCGTCGCGTCTGACCTGCCTGCTGTCGAGCGGGCGTCAGACGAAGTGGCATGTCCTGATTGCGGTGAGAACGTCCGCAGCGGTCTCGTCCGATGCTGGCGTTGCGGTGGATTTTTGCGGGAAGACATCGCCGAGTCGTACCAGAAGATGCTGGACGCTCCGCAGCAGGTAACGTTTAGCGAAGTTCCCGTCGACGACCCCTTGCCTGACATGACTGATGGCTCGTTCCAGACGACGGACGACGATTTCGAGCTCGCCGACGGTCTGAACATGATCACTCAGGAAGAGCATGCGCAGGCGCAGGCCGAGCAGGCGTCGGTCGCAGAAGCGGCGCGAACCCCAAGCGAGATTTACTCAATCAAAGGCAAACCAGACGAGGCTCCGACAGAAGAAGCTGCAACCGAGCCGGCGGCCGAATCAAAGGCACCGACACCGGCCGATTCCGGAATCGACAAAGAGCCAGAGGCTGCAACGGCCGACACGGAAACTCCTGCGCCCCCACAGAAGGATGAGTCGGCACCGATTGAGTCGACCGGCGATCCGCTTTTGGACATTGCGCTGCAGGAAGAAAACGAAGCGAAAGCCCGTCAGAAGGGCCGACGCAAGAAACGCGCGACTGGCGAACGTCAGGCAATGCCGGGATTCGTTTTCGTCTTCTGCCCAAACGGTCACCGCATCCAGGTGGAAGATCGGCATCGAGGGCAGACCGGACGGTGCCCACGTTGCAAGTCGTTTTTCCACGTGCCGGGTATCGACTGGGATGCTGAAAAGCGGAAGAAGGAAGAGGCCGAACTCGAGAAGAAAAAAGAAAGCGCGTACACGGGCTGGATGCTCGACATGCGGCTGCACCAGGTCGACCCGACGAAGTTGAAGCTCAAGCCCGGCAGCCTCGAAAAGGATTTTCAGGAAGTCGACCTCGGATACACGACGGACAAGATCATCGTCGCCACCAATGGTAAGCAAGGTGCCGGCCTGTTTGCCGGAGAGAAGAATAAGAAAAAGGTGGACGACTTACGGGCCGAGATGCAGGACCACCTCCGTCTCGAAAAGGAAATCCTCGATCTGCCAGCGGCGGGGTATCGGCTCTTCGGTAAGGAAGACATGGAAAAGGTCTCCGTCGTTCAGCCGGCAGCCTACGCTCACGAATCCATGTTCGCCGGCATTCCGGTCTTCGGAACAGGCCGCATCGCGGTGCGTTTGCCGGTCACCGAACAGGACAAAGACGTCAAAGACATCCTGTTCGTCTCGTTTGGCCTGTCAGACTTTCGCGATTTCGCAAAACACCTCGACGAAATGTTCGAGGTCAAGGATCTGGGACAGCTCGAAGGCGTCCCTCTTGAGGACAGTAAGTCGACTTACAAATGTCACTACAGCGATCGGAAAATCGAGTCGGTCGAAGCGACGGAATTTCACACTGCCGATCCAGCCATCGAGTTGGAAGTTGTCGGTCGCAAGTGTCAGGGCTGCGGGCTGGTCGTTGGCGAAGAGAGTCGCAAAAAAGAAAAACTCGGCGGTGCCAACGGTAAGGGCATTGCGAAGGCCAAGTGTCCGAAGTGCAAAGGCAAGTTCGGCGACACCTCGCTGCATGCGATCAAGGAAGCGGAAGCCAAAGATGACGGCATGTCCGAATCCGGCGGCATGAATTCCTGACCTGCCAGGTCGAGTGCATTCGCCGGTTGCCGGCACACCACTTCTGCAATTCGCTCCGCTGGTCACACCCTGCGAAAAGTTGACTATTGCTTGCGACGCGGTCGGTTGGCGAGCGGCGGTCCGAGAATCTCGCTGAGCAGGATCGCGTCGCGGATTCCGCCGGGACTCCGCAGCATCTCTGTTACCGAGCTTCCCGCAGTTGCGTTGGCAGCAGGCCGGTCCACTGATGGACCGTCAATGTTCGCTTCGAGGTGTCGATCCTCGACCGAGCTATCAACGTGCCGGTTAGCGACTTCGTGTCGTGAGCGAACTTCGCTCAGGTTGCTGGTTTCAAGATGGCGATTGCCGACCGACTTTCGATTTCGGTCCGTCTCCGCCTGACGTTTTTCGTGTTCACGTCGCGCGCGAACCTGTTGCCGACGTTCGGCTTCTCCGTCCGAATTCTTCCTGCGGCGACGGCGTTGTTGTTGTTGTTGAGGATTGCCTTGTCTCGGCGGTCTCGCTTCTTCGAAGTCGCTCGGCGAAACTTCCTCGAGAAACGCGTCAATTTCCGTCAGCAGTTCCTGGTCAGCGTTGCCGCCACCGGCATTGACCATGTCCCGCTCGGCCGCCGCTCGTCGTTCTTTGACGAAGTTGATGATCCCGCTGGCGATCGCGATCAAGACAAAAAGCACCGGCAGGAATTCGCCCGGACCGGCAAGAATCGCCGTCATTGCCATTTGCTGAGTTCCTATTCGTCAGGGCTCAATTGGTGCTGCGCTTTGAGGATTCGGGCAGCGTGCCGAGAACATTGAAGATGTTGTGAATTGAATTAGCCGCCCGGAGCAACGACCGATCGCGAAGATTCGGCCTTATCCGTGATCGAAATCGATTCCCGCATTTTCGTGTCGGCCTGGACGTTTTTCAGATCGTAATAATCAAGCAATCCGAGGCGGCCACTGCGGAAGGCTTCGGCGGTTGCTTTGGGAACTTCGGCTTCGGCGAGGACGACCTTCGCTCGGGATTCCTGCACGCGGGCGATCATTTCCTGCTCACGAGCTGTCGACACGGCTCGCAGCTCTTCCGCCTTCGCTCGAGCGACACGCATGTCAGCTTCCGCCTGATCGGCCTGCAGGCGAGCTCCGATGTTCTGTCCGACGTCGATGTCGGCAATGTCGATCGACACGATCTCGAAGGCAGTGTTCGCTTCCAGGCCTTGCGACAGAACGAGCTTTGAAATCGCGTCTGGGTTTTCGAGAACCGATGCGTAGTTTGGGTTCGAGCCGATTGCCTGGACAATCCCCTGCCCGACACGCGCGATAACGGTTTCCTCGGTCGCGCCGCCGATCAGCTGCTTCAGGTTGGTTCGAACCGTGACGCGAGCACGGGCTCGAAGCTGAATGCCGTCTCCGGCGACCGCGTCCAGAGTTCCAGCGTTCTTGTTCGGATCCGGGCAATCGATCACCTTGGGATGAACGCTGGTCTTGACCGCGTCCAGGATGTCCCGGCCGGCAAGATCGATGGCCTGAGCGGTTTGCCAGTCGATGTCGAGCCGTGCGCGGTGAGCAGCGATCAACGCTCGGATGACGTTCGGGACGTTACCGCCAGCAAGGTAGTGGGCTTCCAACTGACGAGTACTGATCGGGTAGTCTTTAAGCAGTCCAGCCTGAACGGCCATGATCTTGCTGCGAACGATGATCGTCGGGTTGACCTTCCGCAGCGACATCATGACCAGGTTCGGAAACGAAACGTTGGCCCGAGTCATCGTGCACTGAATCCACAGCCCGATGTACCGAAAGAAGACGACGACGAAAATCAGCGTCAGCACCATCACGAAGATGGAGATGCCGATCATGAAGTTGCGGCTGGTGTTGTCACCATCGGCGGCCAGAAGATTGCTGACTGCCAGAAGCAATGTTGGGTCAAACATGGGGAGTCCTTTTTGCCGGTTCCAGGTTCGGTCGTCTGGAAATCACAATTCGATCGAGCTTAAACGTTCTCGGGAATGTCGAAATCGATGGGGTCGTCATTTGATGCGTCGGTGGCTGCCGCGTCGTTTGCGAAACCAGCGTTTGGCTGTTCGTTCACTGCCGCAGTCTTAGGACTCGCCGCCGACTGTGCAATGCTGGCGTGAAGTTCGGCAGACATGACGATCAGTCGGTTGCTCTTCACGCCGACGACAACAACGTCCTCGTCGGCGTTGATGAGGACTCCGTCGCTTTCTGCGTGAAACTTTTCGTGACCGATTTGAACCATACCGCCAGGCGAAAACATCGTCGTGGTCGTGCCGGAAGAGCCAATCAAGCTGCCGAGCCGTGCTGCTTCTTCCTGAAAGGGAGTCAGCTCTTCAAGCGATTGTGGCATGGCCAGCACGGCCTTCCCGTACGAAGTTCGGGGGAAAATATAGACGGCACCGGAAATGGTCGTTGGCAGCAGAATCACCATTCCGAAAACATAACTCCACCACCAGACGGTTGCTCCCGCCTGATACCAGCCTCGCCATGCACAGAATGTCGCGACGAGGTAGCAGATGATCGACGCGATCGTGAGAATTCCAGCGGACGGGATAAACACTTCGCAAATGAGAAACCCGGTTCCCAGTGCAACCATCATGAAGACGATCAGCCCGTAGCTTTCCATCGTGTTCGCCTCGTAGAGTCTGCTCAAACGGCTGCTGAATTCTCAAGTGACTGTCGGCTCGTAACGCTGCCAGAATGGACCGACTTTCGCCATCGATGAGTGTATCCGAACGTTGCTTTCCGGCAACGGCTCTCACGAATTGAGGCTCTGTCCGGGCTTTGTTGCTGCGAGTTAATAAGTTGTGTTCAACTCGCCAGATACGGCCTTGACGCGAAACGGATCACGTCGTCGTCTGGCCGTTCACAAATGACGGAAGCTCGATCACCCGCTAAAACTCGCCCTGTTCAACTTGCGTCTTCAGATCTTTGTACCGAAAGCGACCGATAATATGTCCCGCTCGTTGCTGATGCTGATTGTTGTCTTGTCGGTAACGCAAATGGGCGAGCGATGTTCTGCTCAGCATGACCCGCAGCGTGACGCGACGCGTTTTGTTGCCGCCGGGCAGTTTGGCAAAGTTGAGAAGGAACTCGCCCCCGCCGATGCAGAAGAGCCAGAAACCCACTTCGTGCGAATGATGAGTTCGCTTCGCCAGGGAAACGTCGGAGACGCCATCGGGCATGCAAAGTCGTCGCTCGACAAAGGACTCGTGTTTGATCGACTTGTTGCCGGACCTCGCGACGTTCTCGCGCCTTTGTACGAGACGGACGAATTCAAAAGCTGGCAGAAAAAGTACAAGCCGGGAGCCTTGATTCACGGCCCGATGGTCGGATCCGTGACAGATTCGCAGGCATCGTTCTGGATCCGCACGGCGAAGGAATCGACATTCCTGGTTCGCGTCTACCCGATTGACGGCGACTTTCCATGGTCAATTTCCTCCGCAGTGACGACGCGAGCAGAAGACGATTTTACGGGCGTCGGAATTGCAAAGGGCCTGGAGCCGGGAACTCGGTATCGATACGCCATCGAGATCGACAGCAAGCTCTACAAAATGGATGAGCCAACATTCCGGACATCTCCGAAGCAGCATTCTGCTGCGGTGTTCAGCGTCGGGTTCGGTGGCGGAGCTGGCTACGTGCCCGAGTGGGAGTACATGTGGGATACGATCAGCAAAGCCGATCCGCACGCGTTTCTGATGCTCGGAGACAACGTCTACATCGACGATCCCGAGCACGATCTCACGCAGAGGTACTGCTACTACCGCCGTCAGTCGCGGCCAGAATGGCGGAAGTTCGTTTCTTCGCGAAGCATCTACTCAATTTACGACGATCATGACTTCGGCACGAACGACTGCGTGCCGGGGCCGGACATCGACAAGCCTGCCTGGAAGCGGCCCGTCTGGAACGTCTTCCGGCAGAACTGGGTGAACCCGGCTTACGGCGGCGGCGAAAAACAGCCCGGCTGCTGGTACGAATTCTACATCGGCGACGTGCATTTCATCATGCTCGACGGCCGCTTCTATCGAACCCGCAAGCCCGAACCCAGCATGCTCGGCCCCGTCCAGAAACAATGGCTGAAGGAAACGCTGAAGAACTCACGCGGCACCTTCAAAGTTCTGGCTTCGCCGGTGCCCTTTACCGAGAAGATCAAACCGGGCAGCAAAGACCCGTGGGACGGCTTCGCCAACGAACGCGAAGAAATCTTCTCGTACATCGAAGATCAAAGGATTAACGGAGTCTTCCTGGTCGCCGCCGACCGGCACCGCACCGACCTTCGAATCACGAGTCGCGACAACGGCTACGACCTGTACGAGTTCGAAAGTTCCAAACTGACAAACCGGCATACGCATCCGGTCGTCAAGACGCCGGGCCTTGTCTGGGGACACAGCAAGACCTGCTCGTACGCCCTGATGAAATTCAACACGCAAGCCGCCGACCCAACCGTCCGCTTCGAAGCCATCACCATCGACGGCGAAGTTCTGCACACTCACGATCTGAAACTCAGCACAATCACACGACCCGAGTAAGAAATCGGACCGACGCGAGCCGTAGGGTATGACAAGCGCAGCGCCGGCGTACCATCTGAAATCGGCGCAAAACATGATGTGCCGGCGCTGCGATTGTCACACGCTACAAAAGTTCTTCAGGCTTCAACATCGATGCTGACTTGCTCGATCGCGGCGTGGCCGGATTTTCGGAAGGGGCGGGGCATTGGTTGAGCATGGCCTTTTTCGTCGATCGTCCGGCAGCGGAGCGTGTACTTGCCCTCGGGCAATCCGGGCAGCAGCGTTGCCCAGTGCACTTTTGAAAGTCGCATTGGCCAGGTTTTCGGCTGGCCAGTCGCGTCGTAGCCGAGCGTGCCTGCCGGAATTTTTTCGCCTGGCAGGTCGCCTCCCCATTCGGCAGGTGGCGGCAGGATGGTGGCATCTTTCCACGAAGCCTTCGTGAAATACTTGTCGCCGGACGGCAGCGTATCGGCTTTGTTGTGGACGAAAACCTGGACCTTCGAGACATTCGCGATCCCCGCCTGAGCGTAGCCGGTTATCGGAATTGGTTGTCCGGGTTTGACGACTCCTGGGAAGTCGAGAGTCGCGGCGAAACTTTTCAGCGGGCTGTCGACGTCGTTGTTCTTTTCGGCGTACGTGTCGTTGGCTCCGTGGATGTTCGACAGGTACAGATGCGACAGCCACTTGATCGACTTAAAGCCGTAAGCTTCCGGCACGACGATTCGGACCGGCCCGCCACGCTCGCTGGACAGCCACTCCCCGTTCAGCTTGTAGCACAGAATGACTGGCGGCAGATCGAACGGGTCTTCCAGAATTCGACCGACCGGCATCGAACTGCGGAACATCTGCGACGGCTCTTCGTTGTGGTAGCCGTAGTAAAAGACTCGTCGCAGGTCAGCCGTCGGCTGAGCCAGCCAGAGCACCTCACGCAGAGGTACGCCTTCCCAGATTCCCATGCCCAGCGGGCAGCCGATGTTGAGGCACGTCATGACTTTCGGAAATCGCACGGCCTTCGTTTTCGCCAGCTCCATCAATGCCGCGAAGTCGAACGCCGTGTCGTCGGACTTTTTGAACTCGTTGCGGACGCGTGCCGGCTTGTCAGGATCTTTCAGCACTTCGAGCTTCCACGTGTCGCGAGTCATCCCGACTTCGGCCTTCTTTTCATCACTGAGCGAATGCGGAATCGGCTTCCCTCGCGACACATCCCGAAAGTCATCCATCGCCGTCAGCCACGACTCGAGCTTTCCGATCGCTTCCTGCAACGCGGGCAAACCTTCCGAGCTTTCAGCCTGCAAAGACAGCGACTTCAAAGCCGCCGCCCCCGCAACTCCAATCCCCAGGAAATATCGTCGTGACAAAGTCGCGTGATCTCGAATCATTCGCTCGGCAGAATTGTTCATCGGTAAATTGCTCGCACATTATGCCTGGGCAAAGGAACCACTAATTGACACTAATAAACACGAATTCTGATTGGGATTAGTGTTTATTCGTGTCGATTCGTGGTTCCTGAAGATGAAGACTGAGTTAGCTGAAACCTACGATCTATGGGTTTGACAATTGTCAGGACTCTGGTCGCCACCAAATTATCCCGCCGACCTTATTCTGTCGATTCGCTTTAGTTCGCCGCTGATGTTTGAGCCTTCGTAGAAGGAAAGCCAGCCTTTGAGGTGGACGGTTTCTCCGGGTTTGCAGTCGGGGAATTTCGGGTCGGAGTGCAGGCAGGGGCACCGTTCGTTGTACCAGGCTCGGTGGAGTGGTTCCCAGGCGGTGATGATCCAGCGGTTGCCGTCGGCGGAGCGGGCGATCGCGTACGGGCCTTCGGATTGTTTGTTGTCGTTGGTTTGAGCGTTGAATCCGGAAGCGGATTTCAACATCACGCAGTTCTGGACTCGCAGGTCGGTGAGCAGTTCCGGCGTTCCGTTCTTCAGCCACAGCTCCATCTGCACGTGGTCTTTCTTCGGACGGACGACGGCGCCGAAGCGGATGCCGTTGGGGAGGACTCGTTCAATGTCCAGCGTGCCGTCGCGCTGCCGATTCCATTCCAGTTTTTCGAGTGTCTTGCCGGCCTTATCGAAAACGGTCGGGATATGCGTGTGAGCCAGGTAGGTCAGGCCGAGGTTCGACCAGATGGCCTCGGGGACGTCGACGACGACGTAGTCATGATCTCCCCACGGCGTGAAGACACTGACTTTGGTTTCTCGTTGCGGCAGGATCGCGCCGTCCAGAAATCCGATGCGCGGATGCCGGCCGCTCGGCCAGGGCAGCACCAGCAGCGACTCGCGCCCCTTCTGCGATTCCGGCTTGATAGTGAAGGCTTTGAGTTTTTTCCTCACAACCTCTGGCGACAGTCCGGTCGCGGCTGCGGTTTCAGAAACGGAGAAGCCGTGATAACGAACCGTGTTCTCCAGCCAGTATTTCAGCTCGACTTCGCTAGTCGCCGGTCGAGCCTCAACGGCGTCGTCGGTCCCGTCGGCTTCGTCAGCGTTCGCGGCGCGACGATCCACAAAGCTCGTCAGTAGAAGAAGCGTTGCCAGTACGCAGGTGGTCGAGCGAGGCACGATGGGCATGATCGGGCGCTTTCCGAAACAGGCAGGTCGCGGCGAAAACGGGACATCCGCAAGACACGGCGGAATATGTTTCGCGAGGCTGCGAGATTCGCGTCACGTTGTCAAGCGCCTGAGTGCAGCGGCTCAGTGCAGGATGCACGGGATGGCCACAAAAATCACCAAAAGGCACAATGGAATGTGTTCGAATTAACTTCCCCGTTCGGTGAGCCGCACGGCGCAAGCCGCTGACGCCAGGGAACAGAGATGAGCGATCGGCGGCGATGCAGTTATTCCGTCAAGACGCCAAATTGCTTCGGCCGTCCCGACTCTGCAGCCGCCTGGATCGATTCGGCGAGATGCGGGTCGGCCGACACTACGCGTTGGAATTCATCGCGAGTCATGCTTCTTGCTCCTGGATGGCTTGTTCAATTTGGGCGAGCAACTGTTCGGTTTGCGGTAGATGCCCATTCTTTCCTGGCATCAGCGCAGCGTGATGCGGCGGCCTGAAGGTGAGTCAGGGTCGGTTGGGGGTTGTTGAGTATCGGCGAGATTCTGTAAGCCGCGGACTCGCGTTAAGGGACGCCGGTGGCGGGCAGGAGAGCGTCCAGAGGAGACGACTCGGGCGGGGGCAGGTTCAGCGCTTCCAGCAGTTTTCGAAAGTGGTCGTCACTCGTGCCTGTCGGAGTTTCTGCGTCCATTCCCGACTGATATCAGATTCCCACCCTTGCGCCTGGCCCAGTTTCCAATTCCAAAATTGGACAGCTACGACTGACGCTCAACGCCCGTTTGTCACCGGTTTCTGTCGTCGCCTTTCCGTCCATCCGCGACTGATAACAGATTCCCCTCGCTGCGCCAGGCCCAGATCAAAATCTCAAGATAGGACAGCACGTTGACTGGGTAAACAACGGCGTCGGCCTCGCGCGGGATGAGGGCGACCTGACCGTCGTCGAGGCAGGGCGACCTGGAATGCGACAATGGACAGCCGACGAACAAAGATTGGTCGCGGCAAGTCGCCAGATGCGTTCGCGTCGGAATCGAAAACGACGTCTCCGGAAACTTGCGGGAATCGTTGCGGTGGGGATCATCTCACTGCTGGGCGTGTTCGCGTTCCGGCAGGCTCGCATCGCACAGCACAATACTATCACCGCCCACTTTCTGGTTGCCGGTGCCGCTGGAGAGAGCGGCCAACCCGACATGGCCGCTTATTGGTATTGGCGAGCCTACTCGGACGCCGGCACGGATGACCCACGCAAACTGAGCGCGAGAGACCTGATCGCCTCGTGGACAAGCCAGTTGTTTTTCTGGCGTTTGCCAATGACCGTGATGACACCGTTGGATACTTACGGAATCTGCCTGATGAAGCGCGGAGATTGCGTGAGGCTCTGGAGCCGGCGGAGCGGGCTGGACTGTGTGAGGTACGACGACTCCGGCCGCGCGCTAACGGGCGACGTCGGATACCAGAACCTCGTCCGAGCCGAATACGTGATTCGATTCTGAGCGACCGGCCTTCCCGACACGAACGAACCCTCGCGGTCTCTGGTTGTTTGGCCCTGGCAACGGCGGGCTATGCAGCTGACGAAACCGGTCGGCCAGTCTGAGCCACCGCGTGATTCTCACCGTCGAGTCCGTTATCGAGAGCCGCCTCGTACAGCATTTTGGCGCCGTCCAGTTGGCCAGCGTCGTGCAGCGACTTCGCATGCTGGATGCGGGTCCAGGGATCGTTGGGATTGACCTTTGTGCTGCGTTGGGTCAGTTCGAACTGCAAAGCGGTCCAACCAAGTTCTTTGGCACGCCCGGCGAGGTCACACAGTGACTTCGCGGCGAAGCCACGCCCTCCACTCATCATGTGGAATTCAATCAGATGTTCGACTGCCGTCCTGACTTCGTCGATTTTTCCATGGCGCATCGACTGGACGATCTTCCGTTTGTCGGACTCAACTTCCTGGTTGACACGCCCTGGTTGACACGCCCTGGTTGACACGCCGTTTATCGACACGTGCCGGTTGGGGTTGGGATGACTCGGACCGGGAGTGGCGTTTGTTTTTCTTTCCTCGTCGATCGGCGCTGCTGCGGTCTGATTCTGAATCGTGCTGCCGTTGCTCGGTTTGTGGCTTTGGTGAAACTGACTTCTGCGGAGAAGGCAGCTGCCGGCTCCATGCCTGCACAAGCTGCGTCAGCGAAGTCGCTCGATGCATCTTCAAAGCTTGCACGGCCTCAAGCAGAACCATGCCGCTGGCCGAGGTGGCTGCAACCGCTTGCGCGAAGACTCGGAACAGGCCAGCGGCAATGAGCTGGCCCTCGTCGGACTAGTTCCTGCTGGACGAACGCCTGATCGACATCCGTGTGAAACTCGACGTCGTCCGCTCCCGCCAGCAATCGCTGATATTCTTCCGGCTCGCGCGCGGTGATCTCGTCGGGCGTATCGACCTCAAACGAAGTGAGGGATTCGCCATCGATCAACAGAGCGATTCCAGAGCGTGCGGAAATGATCGCGTTCATACGTCGACGGAATTCAGAGTGACGCCCGTGGGGGCAAACAGGTCTTCCAGGGGTTTGAGCTTACTTCGCCCAGGACGCCGGTTTGTCCGGACAACCGTTACCGTCAAGAAGGTTCGGATCGTCATGGGACCGAAGATGTGCAGCTCAATAAACACATCTTCGAACGGTAGCCCTTTGGCAGCTTTCCGGCCTCCCAGACCGTGATTTTGTGCCGTTTCATAAAGACCGGGCTGTTCTCCTCAAAGGCTGACGTCCGGTGAGCGATCATCTCCTCACGCAGCAGGATATGGCATTCCCCATAGGCCGACCCGGTCAGACCGAGGTCGGTCAGGGACAGCGCCGCATAGTGGATGTGCTCGCGATTCCGATCTCCAAACGGTGCGATTTCAGTCATTGGCCGAACGATGTCCCAGTCAAGGATCGTCGGGCACGGGAGACGGTCTCGGGAATCGAAGTTTTCGGAGGTCGTGACATGTCGAGTACAAGTCGCGGTCGCCTGTCGCCAGAGGCAACAGCTTTCGCAGCGGACAAACCATGACGGCCTGCCCGGACGCGGCCCGCAATTCAAAGTCCCGGACCTGCGGGAGCACTCCTCGCCCCTCGGCTGACTGGACGGCGGCGGCGTAACGCGAATCGAGAGCCTGAACTTCGTCTGGATCGTCAGCATCCAGCACGTTCGGAAATCGCCCCGGTCGACCGCAGTGTGGACACACCTCGAATTCTCGCGGCATTTCAAAGCCGCAGTCAGCGCAGTCGTCAGATCTCATCACAGCCCGATTCGACACAAAATTAAACGAATGAATATATGTCATGAATGTACGAAATGGAGCGAGGCACGAGAAGCGATCGCGACCGCAAAGGATGGCGTTCAGACATCGAGGCATGCTCCCGAATTCACGAGCGGACGACTGCAAGGCTGCTCGCGAGAGCGTAGGATGAGTCGCCGCAGCGTTGTCGCCAGCGGCGTAAGACGAAACGACTTCGGGCAGCGCCGCAAGATGGATGCGTCATCTGCTTTGGATTATTTGAGTTCACCTACGGAATCGATCGATGAGCGAGCCATCTCGACGGGAGTTTTTGATTGGGCTCGTCGCGGGCAGTGCGGCGGCGGGAGTTGGAGTCGTCGCTGACAAAACTTTACCTGCGGCTGAGCAGGACGCGGTGGCTGCCGCTCGACAGCGGGCGGGGAAACGTCGGCGGCGGGTGATTTACAACAATGATGGAGACGACATCTGGGCAACCGGTGCGGACACCGTTCAGAAGTTCCTGGACGTTCGCCACACGCCGCTGCTGAACACTCATGTCGACAGCATTCACTACTGCACGACTCAAAGCTTCAACCACTTCACGCACGACACGCGCGTCGCGGAGGTCTTTCGGTCCAAGTCTGGAAACTTTGCCGGCAACAACCTGGAGACATTTCTCAAACAGAAAACTGATGGCTTGAGGATGTCGAGCGAGTTCGCTCGGACGAACGGTCTGGAGTCGATCTGGACGCTCCGCATGAACGACATTCACGACGCGTGGACGCACGAGTTTCTCTCGGACTGGAAGCGGCAGGATCCGACACGCGTGATGTCGACGCTGGACGAAGCGAAGGGCTTCAACGATCGCCGTCGACTGTGGAGTCTGGTCGACTTCGAACATCCCGACGTCGAGCCTCGACTACTTGAAATCGTCCAGGAAGTCCTGCAGAACTACGACGTCGACGGCGTCGAACTCGATTTCCTCAGAGCACCATTCTACTTCCGAACCAGTTACGAGGGTCAGCCGGCGACCGACGCGCAACTCGGAGTTCTGACGCGGCTTGTTCGAAAAATTCGCACGCTCGTTCTGAAAGAAAGTGAGCTGCAGAAAAAACCGCTGCTGCTGACCGCTCGCGTCCCGTCGACGGTGGCGCTGTGTCGCCGCATCGGAATCGACATCGCATCGTGGCTCGAAGAAAAACTGCTCGACACGATGTCGCTCGGCGGCGGATACATCACATTCGACGTGCCAGTGGCCGAGCTGATCGCGCTGGGGCATCAGCAGGGCCTGCCGGTTTATCCGTGCCTCAGCCAGTCCGGGTTGATGCAGCGTCCGCCGCGAGGCACGTCGACGAAGCAGCCGCCTGAAGCATGGCTCGGCGCCGCCGCTCGATTGTGGGCGGAAGAGGCAGACGGGATCTACACGTTCAATCTGTTTCCCGGTCCGGGGCCTGATGCCGACCGCGAGTACGCTCACCAGGTTCTCACAGCGATCGGGACACCGGACACGCTGCACCGTTCGACCATTCAATATGCACTATCAGATGCCGGTTGGTGGATGCCTTCTCACTTCTGGGCGAAAGACGCCGCCGAGTTTTCACGAGCACTCCCGCTGCCACTCAAGCCAGACGACTTCACACAAACCTACATGATCGTGCCCGAAGATCTGCGAGGATCCGACATCAGCGTGACGGCTGAATTGAAAGTCGACTTCACCGGTCTGTCGAAGGACTCACAGCCAACCATCCTGTTCGGCTCGGCAAACTTCGGGCCTCAATCCGGCGGGGAAGAAATTGCCGGCGTGCGACGTTTCGCCTGCCGGGTTCCGTTGCAGGCCATCTCGAAAGGCCGCAATCGCGTGATGGTGAAAGTCGCCGACGAAAACGCAACGCTCGCCGGCGTGGAATTGTGGATCCGGCGACCGTAGCCTCAGCGAACGAGCATGAATGCCGATTCAGCGTTCCGTTTCAGCCGGCAGCTCGAAGCACTTCAGGTTCCCATTTCGATCTTTGCAGAACAGCCGGCCGTTCGCGAGAACGATGTGCGGCCATACGTCGCTTTGAAAAATTTCACGATGGCTCGCGAGTTCGGTGTACTTCTTCGGAGAACGAACCGCCGTTTCGGTCAGCACCAGATTGCCACGGTCGGCCCACACGATCAGCCGGTCGTCACTTGTGATGAGACAGGAAGCGGTGTCTCCGAAAACGCCGCCACGCCACAGCGGTTTGCCCGTCGCGAAGTCCAGGCAGTAGAGCCCGCGCCAGCACCAGTAGACATGCCCTTTGTGGATGACCGGCGAGCAGACTCCCGACGCAAACGGTTGCTGCCAGATTTCCTTCGCTCCGGTTCGCGACACGTCCACGCGGCGAATCGAATACTGGTTGTACTCGGACGTGACGATGATCGAGTTTCCGTGAACAGCTGGCGTGGCGATGCTGTTGGCAAAGTCTGTCTCCCACGGAAATTCAGCCAGCGTTTCACCCTCGTGTCCGGCGTCAAGTCTTGCCACCAGCAAATTGTGAATCGTCAAAACGGCGACGCAGTGAATCTTCTCGACGGTGATGGGGACGAGCCCGCCGGTATGTCCGGCCGGGTCTTTGGACTCCGACGTCCAGACTCGCTGGCCGGTACGCTTGTCGAATGCAAACAGGTTGCCTTCGTCGTCGCCGACCTCGGCAATAATCCAATTCCCGTGAAGCAGCGGCGAAGCCGTGTATCCGTAATCTCTGAGCCGCCGTCTGCCGACCAGAGGCCGCTGCGACACGTCGTACTGTTCGTAGAAGTTAACTTTCCACACCGGTTTGCCGCCGCTTGCCGTGTCCCAGCAATTCAGATCGCCATCCGTGCTGAGTGTATAGAGCAGCCCTGTCTGAGCATCGAACGTCGGACTGGCGGAAGGGCCCGAGTAGAGGCCTTTGTCGCCCTCGCTTCGTCGTCCGTATTCGGGGCAGGCGTATTGTTGAGTCCACCGTTGCTTCCCGGTCGTGGCGTCGAGGCAGACGACGATGTCTCGCGGCTCCGGCTCGCGAGCCCAACCCAGGCTGTAGACATTCCCGCCGGCAACGATGGGAGCACTGGAGCCGGAAGCCGTCTTTGTCTCCCAGACAAGTTTCGTTGGCCAGCCTGTCCCGCTCCAACCCGAGCGTTCTGTCGACACAGCATTGCGATCTGGTCCGCGCCAGTGAGGCCAGTCGGCGGCTTCGACCGAGATTGTCCTGGCCAGCGCAAATAGCAAAACCAAAGGACGGATGACGGCATGGATTCTCTCGATCATGGCTTTTCTCACAAGGACGGCAGGACTCGGACATCTGCCGAAAATCTTGATGTTGCGCACTGGTGAGTCGCGAAGCGACGGCAGCTTATAGCAGGGGACAAAAGCCCGCGAAAAAAGACGGAACCAGCCGCAGCCGCGACCTCATTGTGTGTCTTCAGATTTGTGACGTTCTACCTGTTTTCTGCCGAGCCGTCGCCGGGATTCACAATGTGATGAAAATCGGCGCCTTTGAGAAGGCGGTCGAGGTCATCTATGCTCCGGTTGTGTTGCTCGTTAAGAGTGACATCGAACCGTTTTCGAGCGTCATAAAGTGGTACGTTGATCTGTTTCGGTCGCCGATTGGCCAATTCGCATCGCTGAATCAACGATCGCAGCAACGGAGTGAAAGAATGTCGGAAGAGTTTCCGGACAAAGCCGCAGTGGATCAGCTGTTCGAGTCGACGACTGATGTCACGGCGCGACCAACTCGCCAGCCGAAGGAGTACCGGTTTCGCTGGGGCTGGGGACTGGCGATTCTCGTGCTGGGCATCGCGGCCGAGCTGCTCGTCTGGAACGTGATCGGCCAGGACCGCACTCATCAGGTATTCTATTCGCTGCCGATTGTATCCGGGACGCCGTTCTTCCTGCTGATCTGGTGGGTCTTCTTCAGCGGAATTGACTGGGGGACACGGTTGCTGGGTGTGGGAGCGGTGGCTTCCGTCGCCCTGCTCTTTTATTCGCAGTACCGGTTCGACGGCTTCGAGGGCGACATGATCCCTCGGTTCGAGAAACGATCCACACCAACCAGCGAAGCTCAACTGGCGAAGTTTGTAAAGACGCAGCAGTCGCAGAAACCGGTCGCCCCGGAATGGGCCATGGCCGATGAGCAGGATTGGCCCGAATATCGCGGACCGGCTCGAGACGGAGTCGTTCGCGACATTCCAAC